>Ga0326758_100059_pt1 | contig 46926 bp, 52 predicted proteins | sample GCRJH_S_FD_207221 | JGI IMG/M metagenome (GOLD analysis project Ga0326758, IMG submission 207221) | Hot spring sediment microbial communities from Geyser Creek Basin, Yellowstone National Park, WY, United States - GCR.JH_S | ecosystem: Environmental > Aquatic > Thermal springs > Near-boiling... | reverse complement strand
GGAGTGGACTACGAGAGGATCAGGACGTCATTAGGGGACATAATGAGCAACAACGACACGATAGAGATGCCCAAGGAGATAGAGATTTTAGCAAACAAGCTGAAGACGGTTCAAGAGATCGCATGACTATTTCCCTTTTTGACTTAGGGGTTACCTTAGCTTTCCTGGGTCTAATCGTGATTATCATCGCATTAATCTACGAAATCTCCAAGAACCTAAAAGATCAGGCTCAAGAACGTAAGGGTCAGACTAACGTGGGCGGCGTGATCCTAATAGGCCCGTTCCCCATCGTGTTCGGCAACAGTAAGGACGCGATAAAGATTTCACTAATACTCTTGGCTGCGATGATCATCTTAATCTTGATGATGGCTGTATTATCGCGATTATGAGGATGAATGGGAAAAACCGCATCCGAAAAGCTCAGAGTTGACCCATGGCTTTCATCGCCTTATAAACCCTCTCAACTGCCAGAGCCATGGCGGCCGTCCTCAGGTCGACGTCGCCTAACTTCTGGTATTCGGTGTAAACCGCGTTGAAAGCCTTTTCCATCCTACTTATCACGAGTTTCTTCTGTTCCTCCTCCTCCAGGATTTCCCCCATCTTGTTGTTAGCCCACTCCACGTAGCTCCCCACTACCCCGCCCGCGTTCGCCAAGATGTCCGGAACGACCGGGATTCCTCTCCTCTTCATCGTGAGGTCAGCATCCGCGGTGAGCGGGCCATTAGCTGCCTCGACGATCAGCTTAGCCTTCACTTTCTCGGCGTTCCCTCTGTGGATGACGTTCTCCAAGGCGGCCGGGATCAGTATGTCGCACTCGCTTGTAAGGAGCTCCTCGTTTGTGACCTTCTTGCCTTTAGGGTAGTTTATGACCGACCCGGTAGCTTTCTTCACTTTCAGAAGCTCGTTATAATCTAGGCCCTCAGGGTCTATTACTCCACCTTTAGAGTCGCTGACTCCGATCACTTTCGCGCCCATCTCGCTAAGGAACTTGACGGTATAGGTTCCAACATTCCCGAACCCCTGAACTATTACGGTTTTTCCTTCAATTCCGTTAAGGAACTTCTCCGCCGCCATCTTCGTTATTGTCGCGACGCCTAGCCCCGTGCTGTACTCCCTAACGGCGATACCCCCTATCTCGACCGGTTTCCCGGTGAAGGCTCCAAAGTCTTGTCTTCCGGTTACCTTGATGTATTCGTCGAGGAACCAGGCCATCACTTGGGAATCCGTGTTCACGTCGGGTGCGGGAATATCCTTATCGCTGCCAATGTACATGTAGATTTGCTGGATATACTTTCTTGATAGCTTCTCTAGATCCTCTTTGTCCAACGTCTTAGGGTCTACCCTAATACCCCCCTTCCCTCCTCCAAAAGGCAACAGTAAAAGCGAGTTCTTCCAGGTCATCATCATCGAAAGAGCCATGACCTCATCCCTCGTGGAGGAAGGATGGTACCTCACGCCACCTTTGTAGGGACCTAAGGCGCTGTTGTGCTGAGACCTCCATCCAACGAAGGTCCTGACCCTACCGTTCTTCAGCCTGACGGTCATCTTAACCTCCAACACCCTCTCTGGAGTGGCTAGGGCTTCAATGGTCTCGTCGTCTAGACCCAATAGCCTTCCCGTGTTGTATAGCCTCTTGATCTGTTGACTCAAAAGAGAGGAGGAAGCGACCTCTTCGAACGGTGTCGCCATAGCCTTAGTTCAGTTTCGTAAAATTAATGATTTGTGTTGCCTAGAGAGACGACTCTTACGAAGCTTTACCTCAACCTAACTAACGTAGCTATAACGACGACTACAACAGCGAAGACCACGGCGATTATGTAAGAGGTCTCCGGATTCACTACCTTATAGGGTAATGTAGTGGGACCTCCGAAGTTCACAGGTGACGGGTACGTCTGGGTCGCAGGGACCAGGACAGGTTTAACTAATTCGAGCTCTACTATCGGGACTTTCTGCACAATCGAGGTCACTAGCTCCCTGACTACGACGCCTGAAGGCGTCACCCACAGCGTGACGTTTTGGGTTCTGTTCTCGATCCCCGTGTAGACGAACGTGGAGTAGCTGATGGAAAGCACAGTGATGTTCTGCGTCCCTACTAAGGTTAGGGTCGTGTTACCCCACCTTACGACCTTCTGTCCTACCTGCGGCAGAATTACCGAAGGGTCTCGCGTCACGTTAACGACCTTTATGAACAGGTAAACCGGCACCCCGCTCACGCCTTGGGGTGAAACGACGTACTGGCCTCCCTGAGGCCTTATGGCGTAATAGTAAGCGAGGTAAGAGTCGTTGGTGATGACGTAGGGGATGACGAACTGTAAGTACCCTGTCACCTGAAGCGAGTTGTACAGCGGGACGAAGGTTTTGACGGCGTAAAGTAAGGGTTGTGAGGCGGCATTCAGTATCTGGGGGCCAGCATTGAAACTCAACGCCATTGGGTTAGAGTAATTCATAAGCGTCATCTCTATGGTTCCTCCGTTCGCCGTCGACATACTCAGAGACTCCAGTAGGCCATTAGGCCCTATCTTAACCTGAGCGGACCCGTTCCACGCGTTGCTCGATAACGTCGATACCAGTGTTCCGTTGGCGAAAGAAGGCGACACCAGAAGTATAGAGTAGTTGTCGCTGGTACTGATGAGCACGCCCAATTGGGTTACGAAGAGCTTGGTTATGTTAGTCATGTTTATGGGGTAGAGGAACTGCGGAGGTATGTAGGGGTAATAGGGGGATAAGGGCTCCCGAAGGATATCCAGCGTCCTAGTTCCGTTAGCCAACACCGTGACTCCAGGTGGTATTCTACCTTCAATGGAGACGTTAAGCAGGGGGCCCTCAACACTAACTACCTTGTAAGTCAGCGTGGACTCGTAAGTCATCTCGCTCGCCGTAGCGTTAGGTTTAGAAGAGTTAGTCGTAGTCGTGTTCGTCTGCTCCGCCGTTTTCAGGGGAGCGACGTACTTTATCTCGTAAACTAGATCCTTGTAGACTATTACCTTACTCAAAGGCGCGCCCAAGCCGCTCTGTTGGGCTTCAACGTGTGAAACTGAGGCGAGGGGCACGGCGTAGGCCAAGAGAAGCAACATAAGGGCGATCGTTAACGTCCTGTTCACAGTGGGGGAGAAACGCATTTATTAAAAAACGTTATTGGAGGGCGGTGTCGTCGAGGCCTACAGTGGCTGTAGGTTGCGTAGTCGAGGAGGGAAAAAAGGTTCTACTGGTCAGGAGGAAAGGACCCCCCAACGCGGGACTGCTGGCCGTTCCTGGAGGGAAGGTCGAGTACGGCGAGACCCTGGAAAAGGCAGTAAAAAGGGAAATGAAGGAGGAGACGGGCCTAACGGTCAGCATCAAGTCGCTTCTCGCAGTGGTCGAGGTGATTAAGGAAGGCTTCCACTACGTTATATTGGACTATATCTGCGAGAGGCTAAACGGAGAGCCAAGGGCTTCCAGCGACGCGCTGGAGGTCTTTTGGCTGGATTTGTCGGAACTGGAGATACACAGGTCAGAGATGTCGCCCTCCACTTACGAGATGCTCCTGAGATGGCGTGACGGAGAGAAACTACCGTTAAGTGTTGTTTCCACGGATTAACATTCAGGATCTCTTTCTGAGGTAATACTAAGGCTCGTGTGAGCTGATGGATACGCAAGGGAAGCCGAGGAATACTGTTTCGAAAGTTTAGTGTATTACTTAAACGGGATCAAGGAAGTGTTAGGAGAAGCTAAGACTGTTATAACCCAGCGATTTCGAGATTTCAGTTGAACGTCTCGTTAAGACACGTGGCTGCTTAGCGATCAACCGATTTAGTGAAACGCGTGGGGGTTGAGGCGTCGGAAAAAGTCAGAATGAGCGCTAGACCTTCCTTCCCTTTACGTCAGTCTCCACGTTGATTTGTCTTTTGAGTCTAACACCTTCACTCCCGAACTCTCCAGGATCGCCCTTATTTGGTCGCTCAGGTCGTACATCTTCTTCGCCCTCAGCTGGTTCCTTATCTCGAGGACCGCGTCCAACACCCTCGATAGCGTCTCCATTCCCGCACCGAACTCTTCATCCATTACGCCGAAGACCTCGTTAAATATCCTGAAGCCTTCCATTGCCAGGACTGCTGAAGTGAAGTCCTCGGAGGGCACGACCTTCGAGAAAGCCAGGTCCGCAAGCCTGTGAGCAACGTTCAGGGCCTCAGCCGTGTTGAAGTCCAAGCTCATGGCCTCGTGGAGCTGCTCTATTAGGTTGACTATTTGCCTCTGGGTCAGTATGGCTTCATCGCTCGACCTGAACTTGGGTCCTTGCGAGATCACTCCCCTCAGGAGGGCCACGGCGTCCTTGAGCCTCTGAAGGCCCTTAGAGGCGCTCTCCAGGGCTTCCTCGGAGTAATCCAGCTCGGACCTATAGTGTGCGCTGAGGTACCAATACCTGAGGACGTTAGGTCCCCACTTCTTGAGGGCCTCGTTGAGCGGTATTATGTTCTTCAGGGACTTGCTCATTTTCTCTTTCCTAATCGTGAGGTAGGCAACGTGGAGCCAGTAGTTGACCCACTTATGGCCGAAGTAAGCCTCGCTCTGGGCTATCTCGTTCTCATGATGCGGGAACACCAGGTCTATGCCGCCGCCATGTATGTCGAACCTCTCGCCCAGGAACCTCGTCGACATCGTTGAGCACTCTATGTGCCATCCCGGCCTTCCTTTCCCCCAGGGTGACTCCCAGTAGGGCTCGCCCGGTTTCCACGCCTTCCAAAGGGCGAAGTCATACGGGTTCTTTTTCTCCTTTACGAACTCCTCCCCTTGGTTCCACTGCTCTTTCTTCGTATTGGACAAGGCTCCATAGTTCGGGAAGGAGTCCACGTCGAAATAGACGCTTCCGCTGGGGGCTACGTATGCGTGGCCCTTATCTATCAAGCCTTGAATGAACTCAATTATTTCCTTAATGTGCTCCGTGACCTTCGGGTGGGCGTCTATTTTGACCTTTAGAGCCCTAATCCCGTCCATGTAGTCCTTGGTGTAGTAGTCTACGATTTCCCTCCAGTCCTTTCCCGTCTCCCTGGCCTTGTTTATGATCTTGTCGTCTATGTCGGTTATGTTCTGAACTCTGATGACGTTGTATCCCCTCAGTTTGAGGTACCTAACTACAGCGTCGAAGGCGACGAAAGTCCTGCCGTGACCTATGTGGACGTAATCGTAAACCGTAGGACCACAAACGTACATCGTCACCGTGTGCGGTTTCAGGGGCTTGAACGGCTCGAGCTTTCTTCCGTAAGTGTTGAAGACCTTGATTTCCTCACTCATTTAGCAAGAGCCTCCTAGTTAGTTGCCTGACTTTCGGGATGTTATAAAGCACGTCCGCCTTCACTCCCATCTTGCTACCGAAATAAACGCTGGCCAAACCGGCCAACAGGAAGAAATATGCGATCGTCTTCAGAAGGCTTCTGTAGGGGGGCTCCAACACCTTAGCGTTCAGCACTTCAGCCGTGGTGTTGTCTATCGGGTCGTCGGACTTTATCACGACGGGGAAGTAATCGCTCCATCGAGAATATAGCTCGATCTCGTTGTGGTTTACCTCCGGAATCTCGCCGTAAAACGCCGGGTACTTCGCGTTCTCGTTAAACTCCTGTTTGAACCTCTCCGCTATGGCCAAATACTTGGAGGCGTAGAAGACCGGAACTCTTTCGCCCAGTTCGTTCGTCAACCTTTCGGCCTCTTTACGGGCGGTCTCCATCGAGTCCCTGGTGGCCTCCAAAAGCTCGATGGGGTTATAATTCACCCCCAGGTTCCTCAGGATTTTCACTATCGGGACGAAGACGTAAGGGAAAGAGAACCTCGTCTGAAGACCGGAGGGTATCTGAACGTACGGTACTCCCCTCTCCTTGGCCCACTTCAGCAGGTCTCCTCCCGAGGTAATTACTATAACCTTGGCGCCCATCTCGTGAACCCTCCTCGTAGCTACCAGGGTCTCGGCAGTGGTCCCGCTGTAGGAGACGCTTATCGCTAGCGTTCTCTCGTCCGCTGTCGCCCTGTAACCCCTGAAAAGCCTGAACTCGAAGGGTAGATCCATCATTTCTAGGAGCCTTCCCGGAATTCCGCTACCTCCGATGCCCAAGTACACTAGTTTCTCGGCCTTAACGTCAGGAACCTCGAAGGACAGGGCGTTCTCATAAAATTCGGGCCATCTCTCGTAGACGTTCCCATCGCTCAAGGTCACTCAGCTCCCAGGCTCATCGTGATGGCCGGAGGGTTAGCGACGAGGTTTAAGTTGATTGTCTTGAGACCAAGCTCACTTTTCCTCTTAGCCAACTCGAGGTACGACTCTAGGACGAAGGAGATGCAGCTCTCTATTAGGTTCTCGAGCGCCCTCCTGATCGTGACGTTGTTCAGCGAGGAGATCACGACAGGTTGAAGCAGTAAGCTTCCGAAGAGGTTCACTCTGGCCACGAACCTCATAAGCGAGGCCAAAGCCCCCTTAAGGTCGTTGTTCGAGAGGGACTTTGAGACCTCCTCGGCCACTCTCACTAAAGACTCCGATTCCTGTTTGAGGAACCTCAACGCTTCGGTCTCGTTGTAACTGAGCCCTGCCTCGTTAATCTTCCCTAATTCCTCCTTGACTTGCATAAGCGTTTCGTATGATTGCATGTTGATCTCTTCAGTGTAAGTAACGATTATATTTGCTTAGCCCTTTCAGAACCTCACGGATGAAGAGGGTCGTCGTTATAGGCGGCGGAGCCGCTGGGATGAGTGCCTCGTCTAGGGTAAGGAGGTTGGACGAAACGGCCGAAATAACGGTCTTCGAGGCTACTAACATGGTGAGCCACGCTCCCTGTGGCATCCCTTACTACATTGAGGGCCTCTTCGACGATGTGAGACTCTTCATGACCTACGATCCCGACTTCTTCAAGACCAAAAGGAGGATCAACGTGCTTACTGAGACTAGAGTGACCGAAGTAGATCTGAAATCTAGGGTTGTGAGGGCTGAGGGTCGTCACGGAAAAGTAGTGGCCGAGTACGACTATCTGATCATAGCCACTGGAGCCTCGCCTAAGGTCTTGGACACAGCAAAGGGGGATAGGGTCTTTTACGTTCACCATCCTGCGGAGGCCAAGGAGCTCAGGGAGAAGCTGTGGTCCCTTAACAAGATAGCCATCATAGGGGCGGGCATAACCGGGCTCGAGATGGCAGAGGCCCTGGCGGCCAGAGGGAAGAAGGTTTACTTGATTCATAGGGGACCTTATCCGCTCAACAAGTACTTAGACGAGGACATGGGGAAGATCCTGGCGGAGAGGGTCTCCAGGTCGGTTGAGTTCAGGCCCAATGAGAGCTTCGAGAGAACTGAGAATGAAGGGAGGGTAGTCGTGACCGACAAGGGTAAGTACGAGGTGGACGGCACGATCGTCGCGGTCGGGATAAAGCCGAACGTCGAGCTCTTTGAGGATTATGTGAAGCTGGGCCCTACTGGAGCGATAGAAACCGACCACTACATGAGGACCAACCTGAGAGAGGTCTACGCAGCTGGAGATGTGGCCGAGTCAATAAACCTCGTGACGGGCAGGCCGGACTGGCAGCCCTTCGCTCCCGTAGCCAACAAGATGGGCTTCGTTGCGGGCTCCAACATAGCCGGTCACGAGATGAGGTTCCCCGGGGTGGTCGGCACGATGATAACGAAGTTCGAGAACTACTTCATAGCGAAGACGGGCTTAACCGAGAAAGAGGCGAGGGCCTACGGCTTCAGGCCTTTCGCGGCCACCATCTCCAGTAAGACCAGGGCCAGGTACTACCCAGGGGCGAAGGACATCCACGTGAGGCTGGTCATGGACGAGGCGACCGGGAGGATCCTAGGGGGGCAGATAATCGGTGAGGAGGAGGTGCTGGGGAGGATCGACACGATCGCCGCTATGATCCAGAAGGGTATGACTGCTGAGGAAGCATTCTTCGTCGAAATGGGCTATCTCCCGGCCATTTCCAGGGTCTGGGATCCGCTCATAGTGGCGATAAGACAATTGCTGAAGGCTGAGTAGAGATATGGAAAATAGTTTCGGTAATACGTTAGATTTTAAATATATCAACGACTAGCATAAGTATCAAGGATGGATAAATTTCGGGAAACGTTTGTAACCATTGCTAAGCTTATTTCATCCTTTATGGAGAGTTCTGACCTCCTAGTTGAGGTGGAAGAGGAGGTTTCCTACCACGAGCCCTTTCCAGTTCTAGGGGTTAAGCCCTCAGATTTAGTGTATTACGTCTCTCCTAAAAGGGCCAACTTCTCGGCCGTTGACGGTAGCAGTAAGAGTCTGATATCATCTGGAGGCATAGTGGGCGTGGCCGCGGTTGCAGTCACAGGCATCAGCGTCCCGCTGAGGGGGGTCTACCCTCATTTCACCGGCCTCAGGGGACTCGAAATGAAGGCTCCCTTCATAGCTCTCGCTCCCTCGACAAAAGGGAGGAATAACGTATTATTGGCTTCGCTTGATTACATTATGCTCCGGTCTATCGACGGCACGCCTTTAGACGCCTCTCTCGGGGTTTCCAGGGTAGAGACTGAGCTGAGGTCCAACCTCGAAACGGAGGCGATTTCCCACGCTGAAGGGACGCCATTGCTCGACGGTCCACTCCTTCCTAGCTATTCCTCCCTGCCGAGCGAGGTCCGGAGAGAGCTCGTGAGGAGGAGGTACCGAAGGCTGCCGAAGGGCGCGGTTGGGATAGTGAAGAGGATAGACCGGTCCAAGCTGTTGGTTGAGGCCCTAAACCCCTACGCTAAGGAGCTGGAGGCCAGGTTCGGGTTAAGTAACGTGTCGTTCCTGAACGACGAAGCCTTAGTCAGCAACCTAGTCAGGAGGCTCGCAGTACCTCCTTTTAAGCCCATGGCCTTTGGACCGGTGATTTACGAGCCACACGGGGTAAGGGTTTACGCGTATTACCTAGCCTTACCGTTACACCCTCACGTCCGTAAGTTCTCCATAATAAGGGTAGAGTCGCTCACTTTACGAGAAGGAGTAGTAGATGAGGTAGCCTCCCTGCCTTTGGGGACCAACGGCGTGCCCTACCCCATCGCTTACGCCGATAAAGTAGCGAGAGAAGTAAGGGGAGGGCTAGTAAAGGCCCTCAAGCTCTCCTTAGAGTCGTTCGGGATAGGCGTTAGTTACGCGGGCAACATGGCGGTGATGACGAGTTGAGCACCGGCGAGGACCTATACTCCTCCATAAAGAACAACGTGGAAAGGGCGAGAGCCCTAGCCGTGACTTTAGGGGAAATAGTCGGGAAAGTAGTGAGGGGAATCCCGTCAAGAGTCTCCTCGGACGAGATGACCGTTTTCGTACTCATACCCCCTGACGTTTATTACAAACACAAGTCGCTGGGAAGGATAGGCACCCTTCTGGGCGTCGTGGACATCAAGACCCTGAACTTCATCCTCCTGAGGGCTGTGGGATACGAGAGGGCCGACGCGGCCTCCGTCCTATACTCAGACGCCTCCCTGATAAACACCGCAGAGACCTATGAGGACGAGCCAGGAGGCCTGATGACTAACGTGCTGGTGAAATGTGAGATGCTAACGAAGTACGACGTGTTCAACGGGGGGCCGGCTGAGGCGGCTGACGTAGTCATAGAGCCACAGAGCCCCGCCATACTCCCGAGGGGCGAAGTAATCGAGAAGGCCTTGGACCTGAATAGGGGCCTCTGGAGGCTGGGCTACCTGGACTCGACCAACGACGTTAGAGTCTCGGCCTCATTCGAGGACCTCAACTATCACACTCTAATAGTGGGGACTACGGGAACTGGCAAGACGTCGTTCATAAAGAACCTCGTAGCTACCGCTTTTCTTCTCGACGATAAGTCGAAGATAACCGTTCTAGACACGACTGGCGACTATTACCACATCTTCCTTCCGCCTGACTTCTCAAGCCCAGCAGTTAAGGAAAGCCTCAAGACCTTCACTAGCCTGGTCGGCAGGATAAACGGCTTCAAGGTCGACATAGTCCTCCCCGTAACCAGGGCGTGGTTGAGGAACTACGCCGACGGGAAGGGCGACGTGATTTCGATAACTACGGCCTACTTCAACAACTTCGTGAAGCCTATAATAGACTACCTAGACAAGAGAGGCGTTAAGCTATACGCCTCCGTCGAAACGAACACCATCAGGGTCTCGAGCTCTGAGTGGACCGCCGAGGCTAGAATCCTACCGTTCTACTTCAAGTTCGGAGCGATAAAGGGCGTGATCCACAAGCTCAACCCGTACTTCAGCGAGCAGGCATCCCACTTCCTCAAGATCCTAGCGAGGAAGAGGAGGGACGAGATAAGGTCGTTCCAGGACATCATTGATATACTCGAAAGCGACGTGGCTGAACAGCTGAAGATCCACAAAAGCACGAAGGAAAACATCATAAGGGGGCTCTACCTGCTGGCCAACACCGGGCTCTTTAACGTCAGGGCCGCTAGGATCCCGCTGAGCGAGATCCTGAGGACCAATCGCAGGATAGTGATATTCGACCTCTACAACTCCGACCTGGACGATTTCGCTCAGAAGATCCTCATATACTACGTCCTGGACAAGATCTTCGCCTTCAGGGAGGCTCTGCTTAAGACAGGGTCACTCAGCGATAGGGCTATAATCATCATAGATGAGGCACACAAGTTCTTTCCTTCCTCGAAAGGCTCGGAGGAGGACACAAACTACGTAAGGAGGGTGGCCGGGAAGATAGCCTATATGATGAGGTTAGGCAGGAGGAGGAGGCTAGGCTTCGTCTTCGCAACCCATAACCCCAACGATCTGAGCGACATAATCATCCAGTTGGCCAACAACAAGTTCCTGTTCAGGATAAAGGCCGAGATAGCGGAGTCCTTCGGGCTGAGCAAGGCGGAGGCCCTGACCCTTTCTAGGGAGGCCAACGGGGTAGCCTATTACTTGTCCCCGTGGCTAAGGGAATCAAAGATAAAGATAAGGGTTCCTATACCGCCACCAATTGGTCACTATGACCTCTCAAGGGAATGATTTATCCTCGAAAGTTGAGGGGCTTAGGGTCTCTATTGCCCGAATGATTCAGGGCAGGATCGACGCGGTTAGGGACTTCCTGTCGGTAGTTTCTTCCCTTATGCCCCCCTCTACGGACTTCGGCATCGAGATAGGGAGGAGGGGGAAGCAGGTCTATTACGTGGACTTCAAGGGTGTATCAGTGGTCATGCTATCAGAGGACGAGTACTTGCCCTACTTATCATCGAAGGAGGTCAGGCTCACGATAGATAAGCTCCCCGAAGACATCCTCAAACAGGCGAGACAGGACTTCAAGAGGATCCTCAGAGAGCTCATGGACTCAATAATGGAGTACAGCAAGAGACACAAGGAGTATTACAGGGTCGCTGACGCGGTGAGTGAGGTTGTATTACAGCATCTCTGACACGCTGGTAAGGGCCGTTCGGATAGTCCACTACGAGCAAACCAATTTCATGGGTCGTCTTCACGGCGGGGACATGCTGAAGCTACTTACCGACATCGGCTACATATCTGCCTCGAGGTTCTCGAAGGGAATAGCACTCCTCGCCTCCCTGGACGACGTATCCTTCAGGAAGCCCGTCAACCTGGGCGACGTCATTACGCTTGAAGCCGAGGTACAGTACGTGGCTCACTCCTCGATGGAGGTGGCCATGAGGGCACTGAAGAACGGGGAGGTCGTGGTGGAGGCCACAGGAGCTTACGTCCACGTCGACGAGTTCTGGAGGCCTTCGGCAATCACCAGCTCGCTGAAGCCCACTCAGGAGGAGCTGAAGAAGTACGAGGAGGCCAGGGTTAGGAGGGAAAGGAGGCTCTCGAAGATCTCAGACAGAAGGGAGAAAAGGTACGATATAAGCGACCCAACACAGGGCCTTAGATACAGGCTCGAGTCGACCTTCATAGTGACCCCCGACCTCAGTTATGACGGGAAAATAATGAGTGCGGGGGCCCTGCTCAAGCTTATGGACGATTTGGGAGGGACTGTGGCCCTCAACTTTCTGGGTTACGAGGGTTCGAAGGTGGGCCCCACGGTGGTTACTGTCGGGGTTAACGGCTTCAGCTTCTATTCCCCCATTAAGGTGGGCGACCTGGCGACGATATACGCCGGTCTGGTCTACGTCGGGAGGAAGAGCTCGGACGTACTCCTTAAGGTAATAAAGGAGGACGTAAGGGCAGGCGTGAAAGAGCACGTGGCCACGGCGGTCTTCTCGTACGTTAAGGTCGATGAGAGCGGAAGACCTTCAGAAATGCCGGAATACGTTCCCTCGAACGAGGTTGAGAAGAAGCTCTACGAGGAGGCCGTGAAGAGGAGGGAGTCTTTAGGGCTTTTACATAGGCAATCCACATAGCGCCGCTAAGGGCGAAGCCCACGTAGGAAACCTCGTAGCTAACGTAAAGGGGATACTCATTGAGGAGTGACGGCACGAAGGAACCGATACTGGAGCCTATGTCACCTGAAGCGTTCAACAAACCTATGACCTGACCCCTATTACTCCTCAGCCTCTTCAACACCAGCGAGTAAAAGGACGTGCTAAAGAACGACCACATCGAGCCGAAGGCCACGAAGAGCGCGGCGGCGGAAACCGGTGTGATGGGCATTTTGGATATGATCCAGTAGAGCACGATCATCCTCCCCATGACGCTCGTAAGGGCCGTTAGTCCTTCAACGCCCTTAACGATCCTGGGTGCCGCGTAGAAAAGGGCGATTTGCGTAACGTAAAGCAAGAAGTAGCTAGTATAATAGACGCTGTGGAGCAACCGATAGTTCTGAAGCAACGGTATGAACAGTATGTAGAATATTTCGGCTGAGAACGAGAAAACGAACATGATCGTTATCGGCCTAAGTGCCGTCAATACATCGTTCCTTCTCTCTGCCTTGTCTGCCCTCGGTTCACCCTCATAGCTCGGCATAACCACAGCGCTCACCAGAAATGCCGCAGTGAAGAGGGTGAGAAGGACGGGTTCTCTGAACGAAACTTCGGAAACGATGAGGCTTCCCAGAACGTTTCCTCCTATGGTCGCTATGGACAACAACGAGTTCTGCTTCGGGAGGCTATCCACATCGAACCTTTCGAGGATGAAGGTGGAGTATAGCGGCCCTCCAAGGGACGAGATAAACCCTACTAACCCGTACACGTAAGGATAGGCCTCTGTGTCGAGGCCGAGGAGGATGGGTATTCCAGAGGCTGTATAAAGTAAGAACAACTCCTTCCTTCGCCTAGAGTTGTCTATAAGCCAGCCCCAGAAGTAAGACCCTATAGCGTTCATAACGTTGTAATACGTCACTAGCAGACTCAAGTTTAGGGTGGAGCCCGTCTGCTCGTAATACCTCAGAGGGTAGTACAGGGTCACGATGGTGAACGCGGTACTGGCGAGCAGTTGTCCTATGTAGTACTTCACGAGAAATGAAGCTGAACTAGAGCACTCCTTATTAGAGGTGTGTCCTTTGGTACCGGTGGACGACTTTATAACTTAGGTCCTGGAACCCGCCAAAAGGTGAACCCAGCCGCCCTCGCCGTGGGCGTCTTAGTTATCGCTTTGTTAGCGCTTAGAAGCAGGTTGAACGTCCCGCCGTGGCTCACGATGCTCATAGGCGGGGCCTTAATGGTTGCTTTAGGCGTTATAACCCCTAGCCAGGCCCTCGCCAGCGTTGACCTGAACGTAATACTGTTCCTGCTATCGCTCTTCATTTTCACTTCCGCCCTCGAGGTCTCCGGGTTCTTCGAGTACGTGGCCTACAGGATATCGATGAAGTACAAGGATCCTAAGAGGATCATGTTCGCGAGCTTCCTGACCTCAGCCCTCCTCAGCTCGGTGGCTAGCAACGACGCTATAGCGGCGTCGTTCACGCCGATCCTCCTGAACGTAGCGAAGCTAATAAAGGTCGACGAGAGGCCCTTACTTTACGCCGTGGCGTTCGGGGTCACGATAGGTAGCGTGATGACGCCGATAGGTAATCCCCAGAACGTTTTGATCGCGCTTAGCGGGATGCCGAACCCTTTCTATACGTTCTTAATATACTTGGCTTTGCCCACCGCGCTCAATCTCGTTTTGACCCCTTACCTCATGTCCTGGGAGTTCAGGGGGCTCCTCAAGGTTCGGGACGAATCGGATCTCGACTCGTTAAGCGATCCGGGCCTTAAGGACGATTACTTGGCAAAGCTCTCCTTGGCCATATTAGCGCTAACGATAGCCTTAGGGGCTTACGCTTCAGCGACCGGTTACGACATGGTTCTGGTGTTCCTAATAGGGGCGGTCGTCTTGCTTACTCTTACAAGGAAAAGGGAGGCCGTCATACTTGGCGTCGACTATCCCACCCTCCTCCTTTTCGTGGGGCTTTTCATGTTCGTGGAGGGCTTAAAGGAAGGTGGCGTGGTTCAGCTCATCCTTGAGTACCTTCCGGGATTAAGTACGGTGTTCGGCGTTATGGTAGTGAGTATAGTCCTGAGCCAGGTCTTAAGCAACGTTCCCCTCGTCGCGCTTCTGTTGCCTTATGTTTCCAATCAACCCAACTCTGTGAACCTGCTGATAGCGTTGGCTGCTGGGAGCACGATAGCGGGGAACTTCACGGTGTTAGGAGCAGCAAGCAACCTGATAGTCTCTAGGGCGTCCGAAATAAGGGGTGGGAAAAAGCTGGAATACTTCGAGTTCATGAAGTACGCAACGCCTGTCCTCATAGTTAACTTCGTCACTTACTACGCCTTCATTTCTTCGGTTGGAAGAGCCTTGTGACGGCGAGGAGCTGCATCTCGTTGGTACCCTCAGCGATCTCCATTATCTTGGCGTCCCTGTAGAGCCTCTCCACCTTGGATCCCCTGTTGAGCCCGTGCCCTCCGAAGATGTGCAAGGCAGTTCTAGTCACTTCCACGGCAGTAACGGCCGCGAAGTACTTCGCCATCGACGCCTCCACAGTAGCCTCGACGCCCCTGTCCAGAAGGTCAGCCGCCCTGTGTATCAGGAGCCTCGCCGCCTCGACCTTTATGTAGGCGTCGGCCAGGTTAAACCCTATCCACTCCTGCTCGATTAAGGGCTTGCCGAACTGCTTCCTCGTTTGGGCTCTCGCTATCGCCTCCTCGAGGGCTCCCCTGGCTATCCCTAAGGCGATTCCGGCGTACCCGTTCCTTGAGATCATGAGGCCCTTTATGGCTCCCCTGTAGGCGTCTCCCTCCTTACCGATTATGCTGTCCTTGGGGACCCTGGCGTTCTCGAACTTCACGTAGCCTATCCCGGCCCCCCTGATACCCATTAGGTCGAGCTTCTGAACCTTTATCCCTGGAGTCTTAGCGTCCACCAAAAGCAACGATATCCCCTGCCTGTCGCCTGGGTTACCGCTAGTCCTCGCGAGGACTACCATCTTGGTGGCGAAGGTGGCCCCGCTCGTGAATATCTTCTCTCCGTTGATGACGAGCTCGTTACCCTCGGGCTTCGCGGTGGTCTGTAAAGCTCCCAAATCGGAGCCTGCTTGGGGTTCGGTCAACGCCACGGCGTAAATTTCTTGACCCTTAACGCCCCTCTCGATCCACTCGGCCGCAGAGTCCCCTCCCACGCTGTAGAGCAACTGCAGGGCGTTCTGTTGAGTGTGGAGGCTGTGGGACGCCCCTCCGCTTTCAGCGCCCAGCTCCTCGGTGGCTATGGCGAAGGCCCTCTCTCCTAGCTCCAAACCCCCGAATTTCCTGGGCTGCTTCATCCCCAGAAGGCCCATGTTGGCGAGGTCCTTCACTATCTTGTCGCCGCCGTCATTGGCCTCGTCCATGTACTTGGCGTATTCCCTAACGGTCTTCTGAGCGTACTCCCTGATCTTAGCTTGGTACTCCTCCAGCTCCTTAGTCAGGGCGAAGCTCATGGCACGATTTAATGACGTATAAGCATTTTAAACATAGCCGTCCCATCCTGTTCGGTCGAGGGCTTCAACGCTTATTATTTCTCGATTGAGAACTTATAATCCAAGGGGTATCTAGCCTTCCAACGGCCCCACAGCGGGCGGGATGAGGGAGGCTTCCTGCCGTGGATTTAGCTTCTCTTTACCCAATTCAAGTGTCTTACACTCTGTTAATGTTGATCATAACATCGATATTCGACATCAAGTCCAGGGAAGTTCCCGAAAAGCTGTGGATCCCCTTCGCGCCGCTGGCGGCGTTCACATACCTTGAGCTACACTACGTCAACCTCTTACTCTTCGTCTACAGCGTTGCGGTATCGGTCGCGCTCCTGATGGTTATGACGTATGTGGGCCTCATGGGAGGTGCGGACGTGATTCTGATACTTCTCTTAGGCTTGGGCAACCCTGTCGTCATGCCGATCTTCTTTCCTAGGTTATCCCTGCTGGGAGGGGAGGCGATAACAGTCGTGCTGTACACTTCCCTGATAATAACGTTGGTCGGCCTGTACAACGCGATTAGGAACTGGAAGTACACGAAGGACGTCACCGGAGCGAACAGGTTTCTTCTGGCCTTTTCTGGGAAGAGGATGACGGTGAGCCAGTTCCTGAACTCTAGGTTCTACTTTCCTCTGACGGAAATAGACGAGTCTGGGAGGATGAGGCTGAGGACTACTTTCAGGACAGATGAGGACGACGCTTATTGGAGGAAAAAATACGCGGAACTCCTCGAGAGGGGGGTCGTTAAGGAATCCACGGAGATTTGGGTAACCTGGGGCGTTCCGGTAATTCCGTTCTTCCTAATAGCGTATGTGATTAGCCTCGTAGTGGGGCTCCCGGCTTAATGAGGAATTAATGTTATTAAGAGATCGGGACATCTCTCACACGGACCCGTAGCTCAGCCAGGACAGAGCGCCGGCCTTCTAACGGGCCGGTGGAGAGCCGGTGGTCGGGGGTTCGAATCCCCCCGGGTCCGCTACAGCTCACTCGTACTCTCTCCAGACCTTACCGCACTTAGTGCACTTGTAGAACCTCGTCGGAGGCTCGTCAGCTCTCCTCGTCTGCAATATCCAGAAGTACGCCTCATCGTTACCGCAGTTGGGGCAGATCACGCCCTTAATCTTCTGCGCCCCCGTGGGTACCTCCTGGTCTATGAGGAGGGTCTTCTCCTTCTCACTGTGCTTTATGGCTTGAGTCAGCTTCGACGAGGTCGTGACCTCTTCCTCGTAACCGCAGTTTGGGCACTTGTATACCGTTTTGCCTCCGACCTTTCGGGGCACCATAAGGGTCTGGCATCTAGGGCAGAACTTCATGGAACTCAATGCCCTACCTAGCCCTCTTAATCCTTTTAGCTTTATCTTCCACCCCTATGGCTACGACCTTGCATTGCTCGATCAATTCAGGGTCTTCGCTAAAAGAAGGGGACTCCCCCTTCACGGAGGAACTCTCAAACGCCTGAAAGACCTCCTCCTTCGTCCTCCCGAAGAAGACGTGTTCTAAAACCTCTCCTCTGAACACGCAGATTACCGCTATGGACCCGACGTAAAGGACTGCCCTCCTTGACTCCCTCTTCAAACCTTCTCCAACTCTTCTTCGAAGCGGTCCAGGTCCTTTAAGGCCTCCTCCGCGGCCTTCCTGAAGGCCTCGTATGGCGAGATGGAGCCGTCCGTCATGACCCTGATTAGAATTTCGTTAATCAGTGGGTGAGGCATGGAATAGGAAGCGAACTTCACGCCAGGTAGCCCCATGAGGTAGTTCGCTATTAGGTTGCCTAGGGTGTGCTCCTCCCCTTTGACCTTAATCTCGGCGTAGTTCTCCCCGGCCCTCGTTACTTCAATTTCCACGCCTTCTCACCTCGGGTAGCTTTCTCGTCTCGACGTTCTTACAAACCGTGCACCTTAAATGCTCTTCGTCGATTTGAACCATGTCACCTCCGCAGATGGAGCACTTGGCTAAAACCACTCCCAAGTCGGGTTGCTTAATCGTGAGGGGAACCGGGAGGGTGAAGCCCAGGGGCTTTGCCTTAACTATGTCGCCCGGCTTAAGGTAATCCGTGATTCTCTCTACTCTCTTGTTCACTATTTGCGAGATATGAATGTAGGCGGACAAGTGCGAGCTGACGGGTTTGTCTTCGATACCTATAATGGTTCCTAAAGCGAAGTCCTCCTTAACTTGCTCCACCCGGAAATAAACGAATTTAGCCTTTTTCAACGCGGTGAAACCCGGTCTCCTAAGAGTTATGACGTTCCCCTTTCTGTAAATCATGTCGATAAAAGCAGTCCCAACCACTGCAGCCCTGACAACACCGTCCTCCTCGTAAGTCCCTTCGCCGCTCAGGAGTTCCTCGATTATCCCTATCTCATCCCCTGGGAAGACGAACTCGGACTGGCCCCTCAAGCTCTCACCATGGGAATATGTATTTGTCGAGTTCTCCCGATATAATCATTTTAGCCTCACCTGGGGTTAGGACGGGCTTCTCGAAGTTATAGACGTCGTCTATGGGAACCCTAGGGCATGAGGTAACGACGAAGACCTCCACTTCATTAGGTAGGTTCCTTAACGCGTCAACCGTAACGATCCTGTTGGTGAAGACGTACACTTTCTTACCTATTCCCTCTAAACCCCTCTTTAGGAAGTTCACTAGCGTCGGCCTGTTCTGCCCTAACTTCAATCCCCTGATGATCCCCCAAACTTCCCTATCCTTGGCCTCGAATACTTTGGCTAGCCTCACCTTCAGAACCCTGAAGGCCTCCTTGCTTACGTCCTCAACCCTGTTCTCGTAAGGGTCGAGCTTGAAGGTAGGCCTTTGGGTCGCTAAGGCCACCCCGAGGCTGTGGAACCTCCCGCCCGAGACGTTGACGAAGGCGTCCGAGTCGTCCCTAACAGCGTAATAATCGCAGCCGAGCACTTGCCCCTCGAGCATATAAGGGGGTCTAGCCATGCCTGAGGACGTCTCGAATCCTCGCGCTTCCAGGAACTTCCTCAGCTTCGGGATCAAGTGAACGTGTTGAAGGACTGCGCTAACGTTAACCCTCCTGGCGCCCACGGTCCTAAGCCTCTCCGCTAGGTCAGTCATCACTTCTTGGCTAAGCTCTAGCCTGCTCAGAACAGGGACGTATACCGTGGGCGTCTTAGAAGAGTACCAAGGGTAGGGCGTGTGACCGAAGTGCGCTATAAGGTCGGCCCCAACCAGCTGCGCCTCGTCGTCCGCGACGTCGCAGGCTCCCCAGGACGGCTCGGCGCTTATTACGAAATCTACGTCCCTAAACCTGTCCCTTAACTTATCTACTATCTCAACGGAGTATCGCCTGAGTCCTTCTGGGAACTGTAGTAAAACCCTCCTCGGCTTCCTAATCTCTATTTCACGAAAAAGTCTCTCTTCGTCGAAGTCATAACTCACTGAGCCGGTGCCTCCTTGGCTAACGGGACGATTTCAATTCTCATTTTAAGGGGAAGCTTAGACCTCGCTATCTCGAGGGCCTGCTTGCCCACCTCTAAGTGCTTCGCGGGAACCCTCAGGATCATAATGATATCTCCCTGCCTATTGATCCTGGCCGCGGTGCCGATCGGCTTACCGAAGGAGAGCCTCATCCCGTCCTGAAGCCTGTCCGCACCGGCGAAGGCCATCATCTTGTTCTCCCTGAGCACGTGGTGCGGGTACTTGAGCACCCAGAGCCAGAACTCGTTCTCCCCTCCCGTCTTCTTGCTGAGGTACTTCAGGGTGTTCACACGCGCCGCCTCTAAGGCGTTATGCCTGATCTGACCTGTCTCTATCGCCACTAGTCTCAGCTCGTAATCGTAGGCACCGTTGGGGTTACCAACTGTGAACTTAGTTATCTTGGGCCCAGGGACTCCAGGAATGTATTCTTTCCTCGTGTAGGGTGGTCCTGAGAAGTGCCTGTAACACCTACCTGGCCTTAGGGGCATCGCTGTTCCGTAAGGTAAAAGGTTCCTGCATTATTTAACGGTTTCTAACACCTTGATGGCGGCGTTTATGTCAACCAGGATGTCGTCTAAAGTGTTCCTTAGCGTGAGTAGCCGCTTCGGTTCAACGCACTCGCATTCGCCGATTATGTAGAGGTTCTCCTCGTTGTGGTAGACACTAATTGTTATACCCTGAGGCACGTCCACGTTATCCACGCTTATCGCCTTCTCCAGCTCTGCAGCGTGGGGTGTCCTTATTTCCACCTCAACCCTGACCTTCAGGGGTTCTTCGTTCATATCTTAATCAGCCCTTCCGAGGGCGAGTTAACGAAAGCTCTACTGGTGTAAGTGACCCCTTCTAGGCTGACCGCTACGGTCCTATCCACCTTAGCCTTTCCTGCCTGCGCCAATATCTGTCTCACCAGCAGGGGCGACCTCAGGTTGGTCTTCACCACTATCGCGTCGCTCCTCTCCGTGACCTCTTCGATCTTGAACCCCTTGGCCATTTCCTCCCTAAACACGGAGATTATGACCTCGGCGAACGAGCCGTCCTCGACGAGCTGGTAGAGGTAACCGGACCCTGAGACGTCGAGAACGTACATTGAAGCGAAGGTCAGTTCTAGGAGGTCCACGTCTCTGGCGAAAACCCTCTTGCCGAAAAGGTCCAGGTTGGAGAAATTGGGGTTGTGCTTCTGTGCGGTCAGGACTAGCCTGTAGAAAAGGGAGTTCTTCTGACCTTCCGTCAGATTTTCCAAACTGGCGGTCAGGTCAATCTTCAGCTCCTTCAGGACGGCCTCGGCCCCAGGTCTGTTCCCAGAGATTCCAGGTAAGTAGGGGTCGAAGGAGAAGGTCAAGGAAGTGAAGAGCGGTAGGTTCTTATAGTTCGGGAGTTTAGGACCTTCCTCGACGATCGCTCCCCACGTAGAGGCTACACTGTTTAACCTGGCCTCCTCCAGATGGGTGAACTGCCTCCTATCGAATAAGGAGGCCGCATTAATCCCCAACAGTGCGGCTAAGTGAGTCCTCTCGTCAGGGCGAACGAGCGACGAAAACGCCGATTTCCCCAAGAAGTAGTCCTGCTTGTTGAGCGTCAGCTTTCTTCCTTCCTTATTCTTGGTAAGTATGAGCTCGCAGCCCTCCCCCTCGCCGAATGAAATGACAGCTTGCCTTCTAGCCTCTATCGCCAGGACGAAGGAGAAAAGGAGGGCGTCCGCGTCGTATACGGCCCTTACACAACTAACTGAATTAACGGCCTGTCGGAATAACTCATCCGCCTGTTCTGGGCTGAGCTCGTTTAAATACTTCTCCATATCCCCTGAGCTCCTCCTGAATGTGCTTCAAGTTGATTTCTTTAATAAACACGAAACCGAGGGCGAACGCGATTAATTCAAGCGTCCTCAGGCTGATGGCTAAGTCGGGGGGAAGCACCGTTGAGAGCGCGAACTCGCTACTCACAGAACCCGCGGGGATCAGGACTAAAAGCGAGACGAAGTACAGCTGGTTGACCAACAAGGCGACCAAATAGCTGTACTCGAAAAGGTAAACTAACGGCATCGCTTGAATCGCGAACTCCGCCACAGTCAGAAATGAAAAATATATAACTCTTAACGGAGAGTTTTTAGTTTTTATAATCTCCTTCGCTCTAAAGTAGGCGCGTTCTATTTCAGGATAATCCTTAAGTTTTTCGAATATTAGTCTCTCTAATCTGTTCTTCTTGCCCCCCGCGGTTCCGGCGAAATAGCCGATTACCGTGAGCCAAAACAGGATGTTGGCGAGGGCTATTAACGTGAAGATAACGTCGAGAGGTTTGGGTTGTACGATTAATAGGAGCAGGTACATAAGGGAGCCGATCACTACGTCGTAAAAGGCCGAAACAGTGCTGATAGCGAACGCTTCATCCAGCTTCAGCTTTACGGATTTGCTGTAAACTACCGCTCTCGTCAAATCGCCGCCCAAAGCCCCAGGGATCACCAACCCGACGGCGTTTCCGAGGAGCCTCGCCTTGAAAGCCACGGAGTACGGAACCTTAGCCAGGAGAGCGTCCCTCACTGAGGCAACGGCGTTGGATGCCAGGTAAGCCAAGAAGAATGACAATGTAAAGTAAGGCGAGAGGTGTAAGAGGGTAGTAATCGGATCGACCTTGAAGAGCAACGAGTAAGCTATGACGATTAAGGGCGGTAGGGCCGCGCCGACTACGAGCTTTTTATCCGTCATGATTCAGTACCTTCTCCTTTCGAAACATCCTTCAGGATAACAAATTTTTACGTAAGAGGTCCCCGTAGTTATCTGGAGGGCTTCAGTTCTCCCCTCAATCCTCTTGATCTCGCATGACCCCGGCCTTATCTCGCCCCTTAAGTAGGGGAATTCACGAAGCCCACAACTCCTGCACTTTGGGTTCTTGCTCAGCTCCACTCTCGTTAACCTGAGGTCGTCTAGCTCTACTAGGATCAGTTCGTCTTTCACCCTGCCTCGCAGGTAATTCAAGAACAGTTGAACTTGCAGGCTCGCCGCGACGGTGGGCGCTAAGACGGTGGTCCCTACGACGTCGCACGCGTTCCTATCGTCCCCGTCGTAGTTCAGGAAACACGATAAGCACGACGTCGCACCCGGAACTACGGCCTTAACCGTGATGTACTCGCCCGACACTCCCGCGTAGAAAAGCGGTTTTCCCAGCTTGACGCAGGCGTCGTTTAGGAGGAGCCTGGCATAAAGGCTGTCCAACCCGTCAAACACCACGTCAGCGAAACCAACGTACTTTTCCACGTTGGAGGGGTCAATTACGTCGTGGTACGCGACGACCTCCACGTCCGGGTTCACGCTCTTCAGGCGTTCTTTGCAAGCGTCGACCTTTGGCCTCCCCAAATCCTCAACGCCGAACATGTGAGCGGTCGAGAGGTTGGCCTCCTCTACCACGTCCGCGTCGATTAAGACAAGCCTACCGATCCCCAGCCTGGCCAGAGCCTCGGCTATGGAGGATCCTAAGGCTCCGCAGCCCACCACCAGGGCTGTAGTGGCTCTTACCTCGTCAAATACCGTCTTGCCGACAGTCAGTATTTCCCTTAAATACCGTTCCACGTGATCTGCACAAAGCTTATAATTAAATCTCTGATTCTACACGGGGGTTTGGTATTGTTCCAATGGGGAACGAAGGAGGGAGGAATGATGCAACGCCAATATTAACACTCGAGGAGTTGAACAGGTTACGGGAGATAGCCGAGAACGCGAGGAAGAACGTAATAAAGATGCTATTCTATGACCAAACGCTTCACGTAGGGTCGTCATTGAGCAGTATCGAAATCATAACTCTACTGATGTTCAAGTACCTAAGGTTCGGAAGGGATCCGTTAAACAGGGATTACTTCATCCTAAGTAAAGGTCACGCGGCCCCAGCCCTATACGCAGTCATGGCCGAAAAGGGATTCATACCGGAGGACGAACTATGGAAAATCCAAGACATATCCAGCATACTTCAAGGACACCCTGAGATCTTCATTCCGGGAGTGGACATGGCCACCGGAAGCCTGGGCCAAGGGCTGAGCTTCGGTATAGGAATAGCCACAGGCATCAAGATGAGGGGAGGAACGGGAAGGGTCTTTGTGGACATGGGGGACGGCGAGCACGACGAGGGCGAGGTTTGGGAGGCGATAACCCACGCAGTGACGAGGAAGCTCGACAACCTGATAGCGATCGTGGAGGTCAATAACTTCCAGCTAGACGACAGCGTCGACAACGTCAAGCCCAAGGGTTACCTGCCTAAGGTTTATGAGGCCGTCGGTTGGGCCGTTTTCGAGGCTGACGGTCACGACTTCGTCAGCCTGTCCGAAGCCCTAGAGGAGGCCCTAAAAGCAAAGAGGCCGAGCGTGATATTCGCTAGGACCGTTAGGGGGAAAGGCTTCCCCCCGATAGAGAACACCAGGAAACAGAGGTCGAGCCCCGATGACGCAAGGAAGCATCTTATCAATGCGTGAGACCCTGGGTAGGCTGCTGGTCGAGCTAGGCGAGAAAGACAAAGACATAATAGTGATCACTGCCGACGTGGGCGACTCGACCAGGGCGATCTATTTCAAGGAGAAGTACCCCGACCGATACTTCAACGTCGGTATATCGGAACAGGACACGGTGAACTTCGCCGGAGGCCTCTCAATAGCTGGCTACAAGCCGGTAGTAGTCGAGTTCGCGATGTTCCTGATGAGGGCCTGGGAGCAAATAAGGAACAGCATTGCCAGGATGAACCTAGACGTGAAGTTCATAGTTACTCACTCCGGTTACAGCGACCACGCCGACGGTTCCAGTCATCAGGCCCTCGAGGACATAGCACTGATGAGGGTATTACCGAATATGAAGGTGATAGTGCCCGCGGACCCGGCCGACATCAGGAGGGCCTTACCGGTAGTAATCGAGGAACTTAAGGGACCGACTTACTTCAGGATCGGTAGAGAGTACTCGCCTAACATCACGGAGGGACTAGACTATCAGTTCAAGTTGGGGAAGGGCTACGTACTGAGGGACGGCGACGACGTCGCAATAATGGGGGCGGGAGTAGTGCTCTGGGACGCTCTCAAGGCGGCGGAGGAGCTGAATAAGATGGGCATAAGCGCCGCCGTGATAAACCTTCTTTCCATCAAGCCTATAGATGAACAGCTCATCGAGTACTACGCGAGGAAGACCGGAAGGATATTGACGATTGAGGAGCACAGCATTTACGGCGGGATCGGTTCCGCCGTCGCCGAGGTCGTTGTCAAGAGATATCCTGTGCCAATGAGGTTCGTAGGGGCCACAACGTTCGGGAGGTCGGCCAGGAGCCAGAGGGAGCTCCTGGACTACTACGGCATAAACTGGAAGAGCGTCGTAAACCAGGCCATGGAGTTAATGAAATGAGCCTGGAGGAACTGAGGGCTAAAATAGACGAGATAGATTATCAGATCCTTTATTTAATTTCTCAAAGGTTTTTGATTTCGAGAAAGATAGCTGAGATTAAGAATAGGTTAGGTTTATCTATTAAGGACGAGGCGAGGGAAGCGGAAGTACTGAGGAACTGGGTCGAGAGCTCCAGAAGGTTGGGGGTCCCCGAGGAACTGGCGAGGGAGCTCGTGAACTCCATCCTGTATTACTCTAAGAGGGTTCAACTTACCAACTCCTCCCCAAAGAGGGTGACCATAGTAGGATACGGAGGCATGGGCAAGGCTTTGGCCAAGCTCCTCACCTTGGCCGAACACAAGGTGGTAATAACGGGCAGGAACTCTGCCAAGGCCGAGGAGGCTGCGAGGGAATCAGGAGGCGTCTACATGCCCCAGAGTGAAGCCCTGGAATGGGGGGACTACGTGATTTTGGCCCTGCCACCTGAGGCCATCAAGGGAGACTACTTCTCCAGCCTGAAGACCGCATTAAGGGGGAAGACCGTGATGGACATCCTCTCCGTTAAGGGAGACAACTTCGACTTCCTCGAGAGGGTCAGTGTTGAGGAATCCTTCAGGTTCGTCTCCACTCATCCTCTCTTCGGTCCCCAATCGAGCCCAATAGGGGAGGAGATAGTAGTCATACCCTCTAAGACTAGCGGGGACATAAGCGACGTTATCGCCTTCTGGAGGTCGGCGGGATTGAGCGTCGTCGTCAGCGACCCCGAGAAGCACGATAAGGCTATGGCGGTAGTCCAGGTACTTTCACACTTCTATTTGCTGGCCTTGAAGGAGGGCTACGATAAGTTAGCGAGGGTATTGGGTGTCGAGAAGGAGGTGGAGGTCATGAGGACTGTGACCTTCAAGGACCTGATGAGGGTCATAAATAGGGTGATCTCTCAGGAGGACGTCGTAATGGAGATCCAAAACGGTAACCCCTACGCTTTTATAGCGAGAAGGGTTGGGATAGAAACGATTTCAGAGCTCTTTGCGAGGTTAGGAGGGAATGCTCTTCATCCTCAAGAAGGGAGCAGACTGGTCGACCCTAAAAGAGAAGATAAGCAGTAGTGGGGCCTCATATAGGCACCTCAACCTTTACGGCAAAGAGCTCGTAATTGCCTGGCCGGATAACCTGGTCGAGACGGTAGTAGATCCCTCGGTTGAGATGAAAGTGAAGCCCAAAAGGCCGTTCCAGCTGGCGAGCAACGAGTGGAAGAGCGATCCGACTATAGTGGACGTTAAGGGCGTCAAGATAGGTGACAGAAAGGTAGTCGTAGCTGCCGGCCCCTGTGCCGTGGAGGACGAGGAGCAGTTGATGACTACGGCGAAGGAGGTCAAGAGGGCTGGCGCCTCCTTGCTCAGGGGAGGAGCCTTCAAGCCGAGAACTAGCCCCTACAGCTTCCAGGGTTTGGGCGTTAAGGGGTTGGAGCTGCTCAGGAGGGCCTCGGACGAAACAGGTCTCCCGGTTGTCACGGAAATAATGGACCCGAGACATATGGAGTACTTCAAGAAGTACGCTGACATGCTCCAGATTGGGGCCAGGAACGCCCAGAACTTCGACCTGCTGAAGGAAGCGGGGAGGTCCGGTATGCCGGTTCTGCTTAAGAGGGGCATGGGCAACACGGTGGAGGAGTGGATATTGACGGCCGAGTATATCCTATTAGAGAACAACGGCTCAGTCGTGCTCTGTGAGAGGGGAATAAGGACGTTCGAGAAGTCGACCAGGTTCACGATCGACATAGGCGGAATGGTGAGCGCGAAGCTACAGACCCACCTCCCGATCTGTGCAGACCCCAGCCACCCCGCAGGAAAGAGGGAGCTAGTTCACTCCTTGGCCTTAGCGGCGGTAGCCGCGGGGGCCGACATGCTGATAGTGGAAGTTCACCCGAGGCCAGAAAAAGCGTTGAGCGACTCGGAGCAACAGCTGACTCCCGAACAGTTCTCACTATTAATGCAGAGGATCAAGGCTCTAGCGGAGGCATTAGGTAGGACGGCATGAGGGAGATCACACAGACCGTCTGCTGTAACGACGTTAGGTTCGTTGTGGGAAGGAACGCCCTCGAAGTACTCAGGGAGCTGATGGGGAAAATAGCGGTCTTTCACCCTCTTTGGCTCGACCCTACCCCCATAAGGAAGGTCTTGCCCGAGGCGGAGTATTTCCCCGTCGAGGACGGCGAGAGGTTAAAGGACGTGAACAACGTCCTGGTTCTGGCGAAGGAACTCTTCGAGAGGGGTTACGACAGGGGTGATACGATAATAGCCGTCGGCGGAGGGAGCGTGACGGATACTGTTGGCTTCCTCGCGTCGATTTACTTGAGGGGGATAAGGCTGGTTAACGTCCCTACCACCCTACTCGGCATGGTCGACGCGGCAATAGGGGGCAAGACAGGGGTTAACTTCGCAGGGATCAAGAACGTCCTGGGCACTTTCTACCAGCCGAGCCTGATAATCGCGGAGTTATCGTTCTTGGACACCCTCCCCCAGCAGGAGCTAAGGAACGGCTTAAGCGAGGTCATTAAGTACTCCATAGTCCTGGACTCAGCCCTTTACAACATACTGATGGGCAGCAAGGACGAGATAATGAGGAAGGACGACGAGGCCCTGGAGGAGGTCATCATCAGGTCCGCGAGCAACAAGCTCGACGTGGTCGCTCAGGACGAGAGGGAGACTAAGGGGATCAGGATAGTCCTGAACTTCGGCCATACTGTTGGCCACGCCATAGAGTCCGCCACGGACTTCAAGGTCCACCACGGCCTCGCGATCTCCGTCGGTATGACCTGCGAGTCGAAGTTCGCTGAGGAGTTGGGTTACGCGGAGGAGGGCTTGGTAGAGGACACCTTAAGCCTCCTGACCCTTTACGAACTTCCAGTAAACCCTGACCAGCTCGACCCGAGGCCCGACCCCTACAAGGCGTTAAAGGCCTTAGAGAAGGACAAGAAGAGGAGGAGCGACGTCCTCCTCGTCCCGGTTCCCAGGAGGATAGGGGCCTGGACTAAGGCTGAAATACCCGTGGAGACCTTCAAGGGACTAACTGAGCAATGCCTCAGATAGGCTACTCCACCAAGCTCCTGGGAGTTCTAGGGGAGAACATAAGCTACACCCTTTCCCCGGCTATTCACAACTACGTGTTTGAGAGGCTTTCCATAGACGCTGTTTATTTGGCGTTCGACTTGAAGAGGGAGAAGTTCCGCGAGACGATAAGGGGACTACTGAACTTGGCCTACGGCTTCAACGTGACTATCCCCTATAAAGAGGACGTGATCCCCTACTTGAGCGGTCTGTCGGAAGAAGCGAGGAGGGTGGGAGCGGTCAACACCGTGAAGGAGGGATTCGGTCACAACACGGACTACCTCGCCGTGAAGCAATTAGTGAGCGCTGCTGTAGAAGGCCCGAGGGTTTGCACCGTATTCGGAGCCGGGGGTGCGGGTAAGGCTGTAGCCGTTGCCTTAGCGGACTTGGGCTGTGAGGTGCTGATTATTAACAGGACGAGGGAAAGGGCGTTAGAGCTTGCCACCAGGATCGTCGAGCTGGGAGGCAGGGCTAAGGTCTCCGAGTCATGCCCCGAGGATCAGGACGTGGTAGTCAACGCTACCCCCAACCCCGACATTGTCCCGGATCACTGCGTTAAGGGAAGGTTGGCTTTAGATATGGTGTACAAGCCTTTGAGGACGAGCCTAACTGTTAGGGCTGAACATATGGGAATGAAGGTGATAAACGGCCTGCAAGTCCTAGTTAGGCAGGCCCTGGAAGCGGACAGGATATGGTTCGGCAAAAGCTTATCAGACGAGGAAGTCTTGGAGTACCTCAGTGCCAGGCAACTCGTTCGGTGAGAGGCTGAGAATAACGACGTTCGGCGAAAGCCACGGCCCTTACGTTGGCGTGGTGATAGACGGCCTCCCAGCGGGCTTGCCCCTAAGCAAGGAGGACTTGGAGTTCGAGCTTCAATTCAGGAGACCGGGAAGGCAATACGTTACTGGGAGGAGGGAGAAGGACGAGCCGGAGATAATCAGCGGGATATATGAAGGCAGAACCACCGGTGCCCCCGTTACTGTAATTTTTAAGAACACCGACGTAATATCCTCGTTCTACGAGGAAATTCACTATAAGCCTAGGCCGGGGCACGCGGACCTGCCTTATATCTTGAAGTACGGGTTCGATAACTGGGACTACAGGGGCGGGGGTAGGGCAAGCGCCAGGGAGACAGTCGCTAGGGTCGCGGCCGGGGCGGTCGCGAAGAAGTTGCTTATGATGACGGGGACTTGGATAGCGGGTTACCTTACGGCAATAGGTAAGGTCGACGCTAAGGCGGCGTCCTTCGAGGAGGCCTTGTGCTCCAAGTACTCCCCAGTGAGGGCGCCCAATAAGGAGGCCGAAAGGCTCTATGAGGAGGAGGTCTCCACAGCGTTCAAGGAAGGGGACAGCGTGGGCGGGATAGCTGAGATAATCGTGAGGAACCCCCCGATAGGCCTGGGGGAGCCGGTCTTCGACAAACTAAAGGCGGACCTCGCCAAGGCATTGCTGTCCATTCCCGCCGTTGTCGGTTTCGAGTACGGTCTGGGGTTCCAGGCTGCGAGGATGAGGGGTAGCGAGGTTAACGATGAGATAGTTTACGAGGGTGGGAGGTTCAGGTGGAGGAAGAACACGGCGGGCGGAATATTAGGGGGGCTTTCGAACGGGGAGGACATAGTCTTAAGGGTTGCCTTCAAGCCCACTAGTTCCATACGTAAGCCCCAGAGGACTGTGGACTTGAGGACTTTACAGCCGGCGGAGCTATCGGTCGTTGGGAGGCACGACCCTTCCGTGGCCATCAGGGGGGTAGCGGTGGCGGAGAGCATGACTGCCCTAGTTCTCGCTGATCATGTGATCAGGGCAGGGGTAATACCTAGCGTTAGGCTCGAAAAGGACCAGGTTGGCCGGATAGAGGAGGAGTGGAAGAGGTACAAGTCGGCATGCTTGCCCTCGGCGGAATCTCAGCAGTGAACGCTTTGGGCTCCTGGTACGGCTCCTCCATAGCGGTCAACCTTAAGGTCAGCGTGAAAATCAGTGAATGCGACGAATGCGAGCACGGCGATCCCCTGATCAAAGAGGTGGTAGACTACTTCCGCAAGAATTACGGGATTCCCAACCAGAGGGTTGAAATAAGCTCAGAAATACCCCCTAAGAGCGGGCTCAAGAGCAGCTCCGCGGTATCGACTGCCCTTATCGGGGAGATAGCCGAAAGGTACGGGTTGGAGGTCAACGTCCCGGTGCTTTCGGCGATACTGTCCATAAAGGCCGGCGTGAGCCTGACCGGGGCGTTAGACGACGCCACCGCAAGCTATTACGGCGGGCAGTCGTTCACGTACAATAAGGAGCTCAAGATACTGAAGGTCTCGAACCCGCCCGAGGGCAAGGCGGTGATCCTTATGAGGGGTCTCAGACCCAAGCAACCCAGGCTCAGCGAGTTTAGGAAATATGAGGCGGAGTTCAGGAGGGCCTTCGAGCTGGCCTATTCGGGTAAGGTCTACGAGGCCATAAGGCTGAACGGCAGGCTCGTAGCTAGGATAATGGGCTACGAGGAGGAGATCCTAGAAAGGGCGGAGAGGTTAGGGGCTCTGACGTCCGGGGTTTCGGGGAACGGTCCCTCGCTCTTCGCGATAACGAAGGAAGGAGACGAGGGACCGATAGTTGAGGAGTTCTCGAAGCACGGCGAAGTGAGGATCGTGGAGCTGGTGAGCCATGGAGGTCTCGGTAGGACCTTCAAGGGTTGAGGGAAGGGTAGAGGCGCCTCCCTCGAAGAGCTGGGGTATCAGGACGATCTTTTATTCCTTAATCAACAGGGTGACATTGAGCGAGGTTCCTAACTCCCACGACATCGCGGCAGCGATAAACGCGGTCAAGGCTCTGGGGGTCAAGGTAGAGGACGGCAGCTTCGAATTTGAGGGGCCTTCGAGCAGGGGGTACGCCTTCGTCGGGGGCTCCGCAACCACTCTGAGGATGCTGTTGCCCGTCGCGATGGTTTTGGGAGTGGAGCTGGAGGTGGACGGGGACGAGAGCTTGAGGAGGAGGCCCCTGAGCGAGATAGTTAAGTTAGCGAGGAGGCACGGCTTGGAAGTCACCTCAGAAAGGTTGCCCCTGAAGATTAAGGGCGAGTTGAAAGAGGAGGAGGTCGAGATATCTGGAGCCGAGTCTAGCCAGTACGTTTCGGGCTTCATGTTCGCGTTCGCGGTTAGGGGTCACGGAAGGATCAGAGTGCTACCGCCCGTATCCTCAAAGAGTTACATAATGATGACGGCCGAGCTGTTGATTTCACAGGGAGTAAAGGTCGAGATCGAGCGGGACGACGTATGGGAGATAACGGTCGCAAGGGGTAACCCGAGGCCTTACGAAGGCAGAGTTAGGGGTGACTTCGCTTTGGCGTCCTTCTACGCCATAGCTAGCTCGGTCACGGGAGGGAGGATCGAGATCTCGGGGCTTTACGACCCGCCGAGTTACTTCGGCGATCACAGCGTGGTTAACCTGATGGCGGAGGCCGGGGTCAAGAGCGCTGTTCGCAACGGGACCTGGATAGCGGAAGGGGAACCCGAGAGGGGCTTGAGGGTTAACGTCGACGACGCCCCCGATTTGGCCGTTTCTATTGCCGCTCTGGCTCCATTCGCCCGAACGGAGACCGTAATCGAGGGTGTAGAGAGGCTCAGGATAAAGGAGAGCGACCGTATAACCACCATAATAAGTACCCTGAAGGCCTTCGGGGGCAGGGCGAGATACGACGGCAGGCTGGTGATAGAGCCGAGCAGGCTGAGGGAAGGAGTGATAGAATGCCCCAACGATCATAGGATAGCTATGCTCGCTGCCGTGCTCGCGCTAACTGCTGGGGGCAAAGTGCTGAAGGCGGAGTGCGTGAATAAGAGTAACCCCAGGTTCTGGGACGACCTGAAGGGCCTCGGGGCCAAGATAACTATTTCGTGACGCTCCCTTCTCGACCTTAGCAAACCTATTATTCGCGTCAACGACCTTAATCTCGCTTTGGTGAAGCTGGTCGTTGCCCTGCCGGTGAGGAGTCTGGAAGACATCAAGTTAGTCCCCACTCTAGACTCTGACCTGGTGGAGCTCAGGCTGGACTACCTGGAGAGGCCGGAGGACTTCGACCCATCCCTAATCGAGGGGATCAAGGACAGAGTTATCGTAACCGTAAGGGATCCCAGCGAGGGAGGAGTCAAGGGGGTAGATGAAGAGTGGAAGGCCTCACTTTACAAGAAACTTCACGACAGAGGGGTGCTTTACGACGTGGAGGCCAAGTTCTTGAGGAGGAGAAAAGACGTCCCGTTCGAGGGGAAAATAGTGTCTGCCCACTTCTTCGACAGAGTTCCTAGCGTAAAGGAAGTGGAGGATATCTTCAAGGGCTTCGAGGGAGCCTGGGTCAGGAAACTGGCGGTGACCGCGAGGGAAGGCTACAAGGAGCTTCTAGCTCGCTTCGCCAGGAAGGGTTTTGCCGTCATGCCCATGGGATCGGATCCGATTGAAAGGATAGCTTTCGCCGTACTGGGCTCGGAGCTGATTTACGCGAGCCTCGGTGAGGGCTTGGAAACAGCCCCGGGGCAGATGAGCTACAAGAGGGCCAAGGAGATCTTGTCCTGTCTAGGGCTACGCTGACCTCAGCTAATCGCCTATTACGATCTTGTCGTCCCTAACCTCCACCTTATACACCTTCAGAGGGGACCTGGCAGGTCCCTTAAGGACCCTCCCATCAGTCAGGGAGAACCTGGAGAAGTGACACTGACATACTAGCTCCTCCCTAATTACGGCACCCACCTTCGAGAGGTCGCACTTGAGGTGGGTGCACCTGGCCGAGAGGGCGTAGTACCTGTTCGCTCCCAAATGTATAACAATTACCTCCTGTCCGTGAAAGTCTACCTTGCGGATCTCCCCTGGCCTGAAGTCTTTGGGTATCTCCTTCGGGGCCAACTCGTGAGGTTCAGTCATTGTCCCACGCCTGATAGGCCTTGCCACCGACGCTTTAACTCTAAAGTATAAGCTTTAACTCTAAAGTATAAGCTGTGTTATCGTATTACCACGTGCTTAGCTCGTGCAGACTGCACAAATTAGTTGATGGAAATTACATATGACAGACTTAAATAAGAGACGGCGTGAATCCGTATTGACAGATCATGAGTGAACTTCAAATGATAACCGACCTCTCTGACAAAGTCGATTACAGGATAACTTCGTACGCTTCGTATCCACATGACGTCGAAATAATTGCAATAGTGATGACTAACGTAACTCCGGATGAATCTGTAATAAGCAAGGTGAGCAAATACGGTAACGTAACTAAGGTTTTCAGTTTCATGAACGTGATCAAATTAAGGGGAAGGGCTAAGGACATAGTCAGGCTCGCCGAGGAACAGTTCGTGTCATATATTATGCTTGACGAAGTCATAACCTCCTGAGATTGCTTAAGCTCAGGGATTGGCAGGAGAAACTGAAGGGTAAGGTCGTAGAGGCCCTCAGGTCAAAAAAGGTCGTATTACTTAACGCACCCACAGGAAGCGGTAAGACGCTCTTTTCCCTTTTGGTCGGATTCGAACTCTTCGATAGGGTAATAGCGGCGGTGAAAACCCACAACGAGTTCTTCCCTTACTACAGGGAAGCGAAGAGGTTGGGAAAGAGGTTCTCCTTCCTCGTTGGCAAGCCCAATGCCTGTCTTTTCGCCTCGAAGGACGTGGACTCGGAGGACATAAAGTGCGGCCTCTGTCTCTTCAGGAGAAGCGTAGAAATAGAAGCTCAGTTGCCTCCGGCCGAGCTCTTGGCTCAGCTCAAGGAGAGGGGAGGAAACGAAGGTTTCTGCCCTTACTATACTTTACAGGACAGCCTCAGCGAGGCCGAGGTCGTGGCGATAACTTACCCTTACCTCCTCGTCCCCTGGTACAGGGCGTCGATTGACGTCCCGCTAGAGGAGAGCCTGGTGGTTATAGATGAGGCTCACAACCTTGATCGGGCGGCCGACCTTACGGAGAGGGTCCTATCCCAAAGGAGCTTGGAGGGTGCCCTGAGGGAGGTGTCATCACGGGAGGCAAGGAGTATCTTAGAGTCGATAAGGAAGAGCTCGCAGGGACTGATCAACCAGGGGGAGAAGTACGTCAGGGTGACGAACGTTTCGCTCGTATCGCAGGACGAACTCCAGGTACTGGCCGACGAGCTGGAGGACCTTAGGGAGAGAATGATCAAGGAGAGGAGAATCAGAAGGTTACACTTAGGCTCCGTAGTTAAGTTCCTGGTGGCCACGCGGTCGCCAGACTACGTGATTTACTCCGCCGAGGGCAAGCTGATAGCCAGGTCCTTCGCTCCCCTGTCCGAGTTCAAGGAGATAGTTGAGAGGGCCGGAGGACTGCTGCTAATGTCCGGAACGTTACCGCCTAAGAACTACCTAACGAAAGTCCTAGATTTCGGGGGCAAGGACGTAGTCGAGTTCAACGCCGAGAAGCACGTTAGGCTCAGTAGCTATGAGGCCTTCGATTGCTACCTAGGGATCGACGTCACTTCTAAGTACGAGCTAAGGGAGACGATGGCGAGTAAGTACGCGAGCTACTTGCTCAAGATCTACTACTCAGCGAAGTCCCACGTGTTGGCGGTTTTCCCAAGCTACGAATACATGAACGCAATAACGTCTAAGCTGAAGATCCCGACGTACGTGGAGTCGGAAGAGTCTTCGGTGGAGAGTCTAGCGAAGCTGAACGAGAGGACGCTCATATGCGCGGTCTCCAGAGGGAAACTCACAGAGGGGATCGAGCTAGTCGACGAGGAGGGGAGGAGCAGGATAAGCGACGTAGCCGTAGTCGGCATTCCCTACCCCCCGGTGGACGATCTGACTGAGGACTTCTCGAACAGGGCAGGAATTCCCCTTCACGACTTCCTGAGGATCAACGCCTGGATTGCGGTAAGGCAGGCGGTGGGGAGGGCCATCAGGGGACCTGAGGACAGGGCGAACCTCTGGCTTCTTGACAGGAGGTTTGAGGAAATATGGTGGAGGAAAAGCCTTAATTGCCTCAACCCTCGCAGGGTTAGGCTGTGAGGGTGGAGATTTTCACTCACAGGAACTGCGTTGAGTGCAACCTGCTGATAGAGTGGCTCGAGGAGAAGGGCTACCTTCATAAGGTGAAGCTCATTGACACCGAACTCTATCCGTTCTTAGCCTTCGAGAGGGGTGTGATATCCACACCTTCAGTGTTCGTTGACGGCAAACTACTCTTCGCCGGCGTGATCGACTACGACGAGCTGGAAAGGCTCTTCAAGGGAGAGAACGTTGTCCTAGAGGTATCGAAGGACGAATTGGTCGCCAAACTCATGGAGGGCATAGTGAACTCCTTCGCGGCCACGGCATATCTATACGTGAATAAGGACTTCGAGGCCATACTATCACAGAAGGACTTCGTTTATGCCGTCACGGGGCTGGCTCTATCGCCCAACGCTGAAGACCTATACAATTATCTCAGGAATTACACGCTCAAGACTAAGGACGAGCTATTCGAGAAGTGGAAGGACAGGATGAAGAGAGTGATCGCGACGAACTTCGTGAGAGAGCTCTACTGGCTCTACGGGGATAAGGTACCCATTGAGAAAGCTAAATCCCTTTACCCCTTGGAGGTCTTCTACCACTGGGTTCAGGTCAGGGGAGGGGCGGTCGGCAGAGTTGGCCTAAGGATCCATAGGCTCACTGAAACTGACGTTCTCGAAAGGGTCAAGGAAGTCTACGATTACCTCGTGGAGAACTACGACGCCCTGTGGGAGAAGGTCATAAAGGAGCAGAGAGAAATAGAGGCGAAGGAGTGGAAGGTAAGGAGGGAAATCGAGGTCTGACTGCCTTTACTCCTCTATCTTTAATTCGCCGTTCTCTACTCTAACGTCGTATCCCTTAGTTCTGAGAATCGATATGAAGAGGGGAACGAATTCTTCCTTAATGCCAAGCTCGCTTACCGGGATAGCTCTCTTGGCTTGCAGTACTGGCCCCAAAGTCAGCGCTAGGCTATCGAGTGCCTTGATCTCCTCTTTCATGTCCACTAGCTGAAGCGCCTTTTTGATTTCATAAAGCAAGCCGTTAACCGCAGAGAACCTCTTACAGATGGGATCGTTACCGTTCAGAAGAGCAATAGCGTCCTTAAGGACGTTGGCGCGTTGTGTGACCTCATCGGCCCTTGTCTCCTCGTTTAGCTCTTCCAGTTCTTTGTATTCTTTCGTATATTCATCGCTTAGGACTTTGAGTAGCTTTTTTGCCGACATTTGAACCGTAACAACCTTCTCATAAGAGAATGGAAGTAGCGCCGCGCGGCTTATGCTATTAAGCAGTTCGTACCTCACTTCGTTGTCAGAAACGGTTTCCAACAAGGCCCTCATATTGTTAGTACACATCCTGATCTCCTGATCGAAGACCTCAGGGTTCAGGGTGCCAACCACATTATCTAGGCTTAATACGTCATCATAATATTCGTTGTTAGCAACTATTCTGCGTCCTAGGAGCTCTTCTAAGGCCTGATCGATGCTTGTGACAGAATTTCTTATGGAAAGTAAGGATTCATTGACTTGCTCGTTTAACTTCTCAACAAAATCGGTCAAAGTTTCGAAATTGATATCTGTGTCCTTAGGGGCTTGAATTGTTCTCGAAACGATGCCCAGCCTTTTGAACTTCGTTACGAAGTTATTGTTCCTCGTCACGACGTCAAACGCTAAGTCGCTGATGTTCCTAACTATTCCTTTTTTTTTTTATTTCTACTAACTTTTCTTCTATACTTTCTAAACACTTCAGGTCAGGTGCTTCACATGATAAAACTTTGTTGGGCAGATCGATAAGAGACGCCCTTATATTGGAAATCGACTTAGAGTAGAAATCTTCTAAGCCTATGGTTTTTTCTAAAGTTGAAACGCCCTTGATTAGCTTATTGACAATGTTCTGCAAGTCGTTAATTTCCTCGAGAAGTCCTATACGTTTTGAATAAAACGTTTGTTTCGCCTGTGTTGACTTCTCGAAGTAGAGTGAGACTCCTAATACTCCTACCGTCGCTGGAGGTAATCCGACGCCTAAGTACGTGTAAACCGGACTTAACCCCACGGGGAGAAAGCCGGGCTCGGTCATAAGCCTTGAGAGTACGAATCCTGTTATTACAACGAGTATTGCCGCCAAGAGTTTGAGCAGGTCTCCTTCAACGTAATTTAAGACCACGAGAGCCGCAGAAGAAAAAGCGACTAAGAGCATTGTCAGGACTAATGGAGTAATTAAAGCCCCTACGCCTTAGAGTCCGTTAGACGAAAGGATCACGACAAAGTAAGAGAGCGGGCTTAGGGGTGCAAGGACCACATGCTTCCATCTTTGCCTGACGTTTAGGGAAGGCGAGAGCAATCCTAGGACGGACAGTACATACAAGCTCCCCTCTAATTCGCCGAACACGTTCGGGTTCACAGTGAACAGGCCAAGGAGGAACGAAACTCCTGGAGATGGCTGAGATATGTAGGGGAGCGTCTCGAGCCTTTCGTGGAGGATAAAAACAGATATTATGATGAGAGGCGTCATTCCCCAGGCCAGGACACCCACAGCTCTCGTCCTCACATACACGTAAATGGGCAGTACAAAGGATAGCACAGTAACAGTTACTAGGGCTATTATCACGTTCATAAGGTTATCCAGCCCGACCCTGTATACGGCGTCCGAGACGATCGCCAAAAAGGACGCCAAATAGAGCGTTACCAGACCTACAGCTACTGCTCCTGGCAAAAGTAATCCTAAGACGAACACTAAGCCCATGCTCAGAAGAGCCAGGTCAAAGTTAAGCGAGTACGTGAACGTAATGTAATACGATATGAATCCTACTAGCGCGCCCACAACGGCTCTCCATACGTACTCTCCTACCAGCTTGTAAAGATCCCGTGATTTCGACATACTCATTCTCTATTCCCTTTGCTCCTTATCAAATATATCAAGTTATCAACTCTATTCGTCCAGTCTAGAACGATTTGCCTCAACGTGCGATAATCCTCTTTATGTTCATGCTATTTACTGATTGCACTTAAAGTATCCCATTACGCATCATCCTCCGGGCTCATTTAAGAGTCCTAACTGAATAGTAAGTGACGCGTGGGTCACGACGTGGGTCGTCATACGTTCACTTCGACACGATTCAGGACAAAAGAAAGTCTGAAAGACTTAAACAGATAAGCACATATACGAGATAATATTAACTTCTACATAACAACGCGATTGACTGACCATGTTCAAGAGGTACGAACTTCCTCCACTCCCCTACAAGGTCGACGCCCTTGAGCCTCACATCAGTAAAGACATCGTAGACGTGCATTACAACGGCCACCACAAGGGTTACGTGAACGGTGCCAACCAGTTCTTAGAGAGGATGGAGAAGGTCATAAAGGGAGAGCTTCAGTCCGGCCAGTACGACGTCCAGGGACTGATGAGGGGGCTGGTGTTCAACATCAACGGCCACAAGCTCCACGCCATTTACTGGCAGAACATGGCCCCGGCAGGAAAAGGAGGGGGGAAGCCCGGCGGGTTGCTCGCCGACCTGATCGATAAGCAGTTCGGCTCGTTCGAGAGGTTCAAGCAGGTCTTCACCGAGACCGCCAACTCGTTGCCCGGAACCGGATGGACCGTCCTTTACTACGACACCGAAACCGGGAACCTGCAGATCATGACCATCGAGAACCACTTCCTGAACCAAATCATTGAGCTCCCCGTACTGTTAATAGTTGACGAGTTCGAGCACGCCTACTACCTCCAGTACAAGAACAAGAGGGCGGATTACATAAACGCCTGGTGGAACGTAGTTAACTGGGACGATGCCGAGAACAGGCTGAGGAAATACTACAACAAGTGACCTGCCTGAGAGGAAGAAGCAAAGTTTCTTTTTTCGCCTATCACAGAGCTGTCAATGGTTTCCGTCATCATACTCGCGGGGGGATACGCTACTAGGCTCAGACCGCTGAGTCTCACCAAGCCCAAGGTTCTCCTACCTATCCTCGGAAGACCCCTTCTTGACTACATTCTCGACGAGGTTGAAAGGTTGGAGCCTAAAGGGGTATTCCTCTCGCTGAGGGTTATGGCCAACAAGATAGTCTCGCACGTGACTATGGAGAAGAGGAACGTAGTCACGGTCATAGAAAAGGAGAGGCTAGGGGACGCAGGGCCCCTGAAGCTGATATTCGAGAACTACAAGCTCAACGACGTCACCCTCGTCCTAAACGGCGACGTTTACTTCGAGACTGACCTTAGGGAGGTCGTGAAGTTCCACGAGTCTGAGGGTTGTGACGCGACCGTAGTTGGAAAGGAGGTCGATGATCCCAGAAGGTTCGGTGTTTTGGTCACCGACGGGATTTACCTTAAAGATGTATTCGAGAAACCGAAGATCCCGCCGGGGAACATCGTAAACACGGGGATTTACGTTTTCAAGTCCGCGCTCTTCAAGGAGGTGAACGGTCAGTCCATCGCGCGTAACTTCCTCCCTCACTTGCTTAAGACGAACAGGAGGATATGCGTTTACCGCTACAACGGGATATGGGCCGACATAGGGAAGCCTGAGGATTACCTGGAGCTCAACTTCAGGCTCCTCGTCGAGAAACACCCGAAGGGTTTCGTGAGCGAGAACTCGAGGGTAAGCGAGAGGGCGAGCCTGACGCCTCCCTACTTCATCGGCGAGCGGACTGAAGTCAGGGAAGACTCTGAAGTCTTCAACTCCGTGATTGGGGCCGGTTGTTACCTTGGAGAAGGGTCTAGAGTCCAGGATTCCCTTCTAATGAACGGGGTCAAAGTGGGGAAGTACTCGTTGATCAACTTCTCGATCCTGGGAGACAACGTGACCGTGGGAAAGAGAGCGAGACTGGAATCCTCCATATTGGGTGACGAGGTCGAGGTCTACGACAACGTCCTACTGAACGAGGGCACGATAGTGTTGCCCAACAAAGAGATAAGCGAGTCAGTATACGATAGGCATAAGATAATTTTGTGATGAGGTTCGTCCCCTGAGGCCAGTGATGATCACCACCGGCGCTGACCTTCCAGCTCTTTTCTCGATCACCCTCTCCGTACTACTCTCGCTAGCTATAGTTTGGCAGACCGTCTTGGAAGCCAGGGGGACGGCGAGGCCTCCCTGCAGGGTTAAAGAGGGGGTGAAGGTCAGCGTGATACTCCCGATAAAGGGTCTGGACCCTATGCTCAGGGAGACCTTGAAGTCCCTCATAGATCAGGACTACAAAAACAAAGAGCTACTCGTAGTTCTAGACTCTACGGAGGATCCCGCTTTTCCAATAGTGAGGGAGTTCCCCGTAAGAGTTCTAATGAACAGGAGATCATGCTCGGAGTGTAGCGGGAAAGTCGCCGCCATCCTTACCGCCGTCGAGGAGGCTAATGGAGATATCTTGGTGTTCGCGGACTCCGACACGGTTTACCCTCAGGGTTGGCTCTCGTGTTTGGTGTCCCTGGTGAGCGAGGACAAGGTCGCTACGACGTTTCCCTGGCCATTCCCGGTGAGCCTCACGCTCAGAAACGCCCTACGCTCTGGGTTCTGGACTCTAGGTTTCGAGTCCGTCTTCTCGAGGCCCTCCCGCTTCCTTTGGGGAGGCTCGATGGCCTTCCTAAAGTCCTTCTTCACCGACAGCGTCAAGTCCGCGCTCGCGAAAGCCTGGTGTGACGACTGTACCTTGACGGCCCTCGCTAAGGCCAGAGGAATGAGCATAGAGTTCTGCTCCATCATCCCCCAGAATTGGTTCGACGAGAAGGACCTGACCTCGTTCGTCAAGAGGCAGGTGATCACGGTCAGGACGTACAGTCCTAGGGGCTTCAGGTACTTCATGGCCCTCTGGGGGGTCGTCTTAACGCTTCTCGCGATTTCACCCCTCTACCCTATCACGGCCCTACCTGTTCTAGCTTGGATAGCGAAGAACATCGTGAGGGCGAGGAGGGCCAAAGGGCCAGTGATTCCGGCCCTCTTTTCGCCTTTGGGCGCAACTACCGCTTTCATAGTGGGGCTACTGACCCTGAGGGAGGATCAAGTGGTCTGGAGGGGCGCCAGAATCAGAGTCAAGGGCTGATATTAATAAAACTTCGGATAATTCGAAAATTTAGCTGTAAGCAAAAGGTCAAGCGAAGCTAGACGAGTGTAGAAACCTGATGATTAGGCTAAGATTCCTCCTCTTATCCTCATCATCTACCCTCAGGTAGGATGATACCCTTTTTCGCGTAGATTTTCATCGCGACCTCTTCGGCTATTGAGTAAAGTTCAGGATACATTTCTTTAAGCCCCCTCTCCAATGCCTCCTTCGCCACCCTGCTCATCCTGAAGCCGGGCACCGTCGAGTAGAGGTACTGAAGCAGGAGGAAAGCCGGGTAGCTCCAGACCCCTATCTTGGGGTCCCTGTCGCCGAACCTCTCCATTATCGCCATTACCTTGCCCCTGTCTTCCGCCTGGACTCTAGGCTCTGAGGCATAGTTGGAAGGCTCCTGAACCTTCTCCCTAGGCTCTACCCTCTCCGGTCTAGGGGCTTCTGCGAGGACTCTAGACTCAGTTGGGCGCTCTAGGGTCTGGACCCTTCCCTCGTCTTTGTTCGGCCTTCCTTCTTCCGTCTTGACAGAAGTCTCTTCCCTTTTTCTTCTCTTTAGAAGCAGCTCGAGGTCGCTCAACTCATAATCACCTTAGCCACGTTCTCGAAAACCGCCTGAAGCTTCGGCCTCTTGGTCTTGAACTCCTCGAGTCTGAGGGCTGGAACCCCGAGTCTAGAGGCTTCAATGAACAGCTTACTCTGCGGTACGGCGATCTCTAGGGACTTTATGCTTTCGACGTTCACGTTCACGGGCTTGTTGGACATGTTAGTGACCGCGTAAGCGACCTTTCCGAGGGAAGCTAACCTCTCCCCCAAGTTCTTCGTAACCTGGATCGCCAGAGGGTGGGGCGTAATAGGCGTCAGGATCCTGTCGCCGGCGATCATCGCGGCGACGGCCAACGTGCCCAAATTAGGAGGCGTGTCGATCACCGTGATATCGAACCCCTTAGCGATCTCCTTTAGGCCTTGGGCAACCGCCTCAACGTCGCCGCTCAGCTCCAGGTTCAGTAAGCCCACGTGAGCGGGGAAGAACTCGATGTTGAATATGTTGACGCTCTTCTCACCGAGCTTGAGCTCCTTCTTGTCCCTCCTGATGCCGAAAGAGACCGTGCTCCCGCCCTCGGGATCCAGGTCTATCAACGCCACGTTTGACCTTTGAGCTAGTAAATAGGCCAGGTTGACCGAGGTCGTGGTCTTACCTACCCCTCCCTTCTGGTTAACTACCGTTATAATCACGGTCTAGAGTCTTGCCTCGAGAACCTCAAATTAAGACTCTTCCCCGGTAATACTAAGCCTCCATCAAATCCAGGACGTGCAGAGCCCTCAGTCCTTTCCTCAGGAAGTTTAGGGTACACACCGGGTTCGTCGATATCACGGCCTCAGCCCCGGTCTTGGCTATCATGTTCTTCTTCACCTCCGAAACGGCCTCCGAGACGTCGTCGTTGAGGATGAACGAGTACCCCCCGGCTCCGCACTCGTAGTTGGGCTCCTCCATCTCGACCACCTTAGCGCCGAGCATCCTGAGCACCTCCCTGGTGTACTTCCCTAAGCCGAAGTGGCTGGCGTGACAGGAGTCGTGAACCGTGACGAGCTCCGCCTTCCCCTTTACAGGGAGGCCCCTCTTCACGACGAACTCGGCGAAGTCGTACGCCTCCAGCCCCTCTTCCTTTAGCCTGGCCACGCAGTTGCTGGAAAGACCCACTATGGGCCTGCCCTTGACTCTCTCCTTAAGTTTCTCGACCGCCTTCCTCGCTCCCTCCTCGTTCCCCGAGTGGAGGTGAGCGAGCCCGCAACAGCCGTTAACTACTTCGGTCTTGATCCCGACCGCCCTGAAGTACTTTACGGCCTTCTCCACCAGGCCCCTAAATAGGACGGAGGTGATGCAACCAGGGAATATCACTACCTCCGCCCCCTCATCCTTATGGGTTAAGGGCTCTCTAGGCTCAGGAAGGTAGGGTCTAGACCTCCTCAGAGCCCTGAGGGTTAGGGAGAGAAGCTTGGGTGACTCCACCACGCTTGAGACGTCGAGTTTCCTTACTCTCCTTATGGCCTCCACGTAGATCTTCGAGTAGTTCACGCCGCTCGGACAGGCGAGTTCGCACCTCCTGCAGAAGAGGCATGAGGCGAACACCTCTAGACTCTTCCCCTCCCTGAACGCGAGTATTCTTCCCCTGGGCGAGAAGAGCTCGTTCCTCGTAACGTTATAAGTGGGGCATGACTCGAGGCAGAAGCCGCAATGGACGCACTTGAGCGCCTCCTTCTCAGCTTCCTCAAGCGTCAAGGCCGTTACCCACGCTATGAGGCTACGATAATAAGGGTTGGGGGTGCTTATACGGATACCGTTCCGTCCACTCCCTTTAGTCAGCCTCCCAAAGCTTCGTTAGGACCTCGCTCGCCGGTCTACAGTCTTCCCTCTGCACCAACTTGCACGGGTTCATCAGGTAGTCCGGGTCGAAAGCCTCCTTTATCCTCCTGAAGACCTTCAGCTCGTCCTCAGTGTAGTAACGTCTCATGAAGCCCACCTTCTCTATCCCGATCCCGTGCTCCCCTGAGGGGACTCCACCCAGCTCTATCACGACCTTCTCAACCTCAACACCAGCTGCTATGGCCCTCTCCATGCTCTCCTTGCTATTCGGGTCGAAGGGGATAAGCGGGTGGAGGTTGCCGTCCCCCGCGTGGAAGACGTTAGCTATGTAAACGCCGTGCTTCCTAGCTATCTCCCTAATCTTCAGCAGGGCCTCGGATAAATCCCTTCTGAGAACGTTACAGTCCAAGGTTATGTAAGCCGGGAAGATGTAAGCCATGGCAGGGAAGGCTCCCCTTCTGGCTGCCCAGAGTCTAGACTCCTCTTCCTTGTCCTTAGGCACTATCACTTCCGCTTCAAGCTCCTCGAGCACCTGAATGACGACTCTTTCGTCCCTCCTTATCTCCTCCGGGATCCCCTCGAGCTCTATTAGGAGCAAAGCCTCGGTCTCCGGGATCCCCGCCCTGAACCTGCTCCTCTCCACAGCCCTAATGGAGTACCTGTCCATAAGCTCGAGCCCGCTCGGGTTGACCCCCCTGTTGAAGATCTCCACTATTGCCCTACTCGCCTTCTCTAAGCTGTCGAAAAGGGCTGCCAAGGTCTTCGTGGTTTCGGGCCTCCTGAAGGTCCTGAGCCTGGCCCTAAGTATCACTCCTAGGGTGCCCTCGGCCCCCACGAATATGGACTTGTGATTCAGCAGGGGAGAAGTCCTTATTTCCTCGACGCTACCGTCTGGGAGCAAAACCCTGAGGCCCAGGACGCTGTTGTAAGTGGGACCGTACTTCACTACCCTTATCCCTCCAGAGTCGTGGGAGACGTTCCCTCCGATGCTCGAGACCTGGTAACTCGAGGGATCTGGGGCGTAGAACAGGTGAGTCGGTAAGCTCTTGCTCACCGAGAAGTTGGCTATCCCTGGGCCCACCTCCACTTCGAAGCCCTCAACGGAGTGAACCCTGTTGAGCCTGGCAAGGGACACCACTACCTCGTCGACCAACGGGGTCGAGGCACCGCTCAGGCTCGTGCCGCTCCCCCTAACTATGAACCTCTCCTTTCGCTTCAACAGCAGCCTCACGACCCTTATGGCCTCCTCCTCAGAGCCCGGCAGGACCACTAGGGAGGGGGAGCCCTTATGAAGCAGGAAGGCGTCGTGCGAGTAGAGAGTGGCTGCCTCCCCCGAGATCACCCACTCCTTCCCGACTATCTCCTGTAACTCCCTGAGTAACGACAAGCCTTCCTCACGTTTCACATCTGGAATAATAACCTGTTGGCGCTTCTCACCTCTAAGCTTTCAAACAGGAAGAAGCCGTCGATCCTGGGAAACGGTCTAGTAACGCTTTAGAACTCCTAAAGTCGACTTTGACCAGGTGGAGTGCGAGAGGCCCAGGAACCTGAAGGAGTTGATAGCGACCGTTTTGTCCCACGAGAGCGTTCACTTCGTGGGATTCGGGAGGCACTTAATTACCGAGCACGAGGGGCACTGCGTTAGCCTCTCCGAGTTCAACAGGGTACTGGAGGTCTCCAACTCCGACCTTTACGTTACCGTTGAGCCAGGAGCCCCCGTAAACGAGGTCAAAGAAGTTTTGAGGACCAGGAACCTCTTCCTCCCCGTTCATCACGACGGCTCGATAGGGGGCCTCCTGGGGCTCAACCTGCCTTCCGAGTTCTCCTTCTGGTTCGGCTACCCTTCCGATTTGGTGCTCGAGGCCAAGACCCTGACAGGTTTAGGCGAAGTCGTGCGGACCGGAGCGAAGACCCCCAAGTTCTCCAGCGGCTACAAGGTCTACAAGGCCTTGGCGGGAGCCTTGGGCTTGCTAGGGGCCTACCTTGAGGTGACACTTAGGGTCTTCCCGAGGCCCGAGATTATAGCTTACCTCAAGGTCAGGAACGGGCGAAAGGCCTTAGAGTCCCCCGTGCGGCCGTGGGGAGGGATAGTGAGGAACTTCGGCGAGCTGGAGACCTTCGTGACGGTAGGGGGCTGGAGGGAGAAGGTGGATAAGGCTGAGGAAGCGCTGAACGCCCTAAGCTCAAGCGAGGAGAGGCCCGGCCTGGAGGAGGCGGACTCCTGCAATAGGGTCGTAATGGTCAGCGTCCCTAGGGGCTTGGAGGAGGAGTACCTGGCCAAGCTCGGGAGGGGTTACGCGTTCCTGGGCTCAGGGGCTCTGTTCCTGTGCGATCCTGACGTTAGGGCCTTGAGGGACAAGGGGTTCATCGCCATAATAACCAAGAACTGTTCGAAAGGAGAGGACTGCTTCGGCTTCAGGAGCCCCACGTTGAGGAAGCTGAGCTCCGCCTTGGACCCTAAAGGGAAGTTCATCACCGTAAGACCGCCGCCCTGGTGACGCTAGCTCAGCTTGGTTAATATGGCCTCCCTCACGTCGTTAGGGTCTATGATCTTTACGTCTTTCTTCAGCGTTTCTGCCTGGGACTTGGTGAGGAATAGCCCGGCCTCGACCTCTTCCCTCTTAAGTCTTCCCTCTAGAATCTCGAACTTCACCTCATCCCCTTTCACGCTCAACCTTACCCTGTTCCTGCCTGGCACAACGTTGTTCGCGATTATCGCTATCTTCAGCGAGGAGAGCAACGTGTGGCCCAGGACCTTGAACGCGCTTCCTTGGGATATTTCGTTCACGGCTCTGAAGTCCATGTAGAAGACCCTCTTCTTCTCTAAGCTCAACCTGTCGTTCACGGCTCTAACCACCACGTCGTCCTCCTCCTTCGCCTCTATTGCCTTCATCAGCTCCTCGTAGGGCCTCACGAAGAACGCCAGCCTCAGCCTCCCTTCCCTGAGGAAAGCCTTCGGCGGTACCCAGTTCCCTTGGACGAAGGTTAGGACCACTTCCTCCTCCGGATAAGCGTAATAGGCGAACTCCGCGAACTTCACGTTCTCCGAAGGGTTAACACTCTTAGCTATCCTCTTTGCGAGATCCTTGTTGAGGTAGAGGGAGATAAGTGGGTAGAGCCCGTTGGATTCCGCCCACCTGAGTGCCTCCTCGAAAGGATCGCCCACGAAAGGCGATAAGCCTTTGAAAGCAATAACGTTTTACCTCGGGCGTCCTAGGTCTCTGAGAGTGATGAGCACGCCCTTAGGTGAAGGGTGAACGGATCTACCGGGACTGAGTTCGTTCAACCCAGAAGGTTCACCTTTATCTCCTTGCCGATTTCACTCAGCTTCCTCGCCCTCAGGCCTATCAGGCTCGTGGTGTCTACATCTACCACCGCGAAGCCCTCGGTCTCGCCTAGCACCTCTTTTACTACGCCCACAATTCGATCCTCCTCCGACGAGGGTACAGCTATGAGCGAGTGCCCCCCGCTTCTTGGGGGAACGAAGAGGTTCGCGTTGACGAAGACCATTCCCGTTTCCGTTGCCCTCAGTTTCACCACGTCGGACCACCACTGGAGAGACTCTGCCGGCACTGCCGAGGGAACCAACACCACGTCGATGTTTTGCTTCAATAGGGCCAAAACGAGCTCCGAGTGTAAGAGGTCGTTCCCTATCAGGACTCCGAACTTGTTCCCTGACGACTTGAACGCCACTAACTCCGTTCCTGGTATCGCGTCCTTAACGTCTGGGTATATCATCTTAGAGAGCCCCAGGATCCTCCCGTCCGGGGTGATTATGGGGGAGACCACGGAGAAGCCATCGTAAAGCCCTCCTAGGACTATGTGGGCAGTAAAGAGC
>Ga0326758_100058_pt1 | contig 49987 bp, 42 predicted proteins | sample GCRJH_S_FD_207221 | JGI IMG/M metagenome (GOLD analysis project Ga0326758, IMG submission 207221) | Hot spring sediment microbial communities from Geyser Creek Basin, Yellowstone National Park, WY, United States - GCR.JH_S | ecosystem: Environmental > Aquatic > Thermal springs > Near-boiling... | reverse complement strand
TTGTTCACCACCGTCGCATCCTCGGCGCCGGTCAACTCGCACAGCAGACCTCGGACCAGAGCGTCGCGTTCGCCGCGCCTGCCCTGCGCCAGATCGAATTCCAGCGCCATCGCTTCGCGCATCGCGATCGTCGCAGCCTCGATCGCAGCGTCAGCGAGAATGGCGCGGCCCAGATTGGTATGAAGGACCGTACCGGTGAGATTGAACACCGCCCGCGCATTCGGGCGGGCATCGGCCTCAAGCCACGCAAGGGCATCGGCCGCGATGGCTTCGGCACCGGGCATGAGCACCGCGTCCGCGCCGATTTCACGGCGCACGACCGCGGTCACATGACGTATCGCATCCACCGTGCGTTTCCGTCCGAAACGTTCGATCGCCTGATGAGCTCGCGCCGTTTTCAAAGTCTCATCGACGGACGGAATTCGGATGGAGGGGGAAATCCCTGCGTCCATATCGGACTCCCTAGTAGCCGATCAGAAATGGATTAACGCCACCGCGGCCAGAAAGGTCGCGATATGCGGGTCGAGGTGCGCTGGCAGCTTGGCCGATACCTCCGGGCCGGACTCAACGGCAGCCGGCAACGAGAAGGGCGCGGGACTCTCGTGGGTATCGCTTTCGGGGCGGCGAGGAGAAATGGAGCTCATTCGATCATTAATGGAGGAAACACCCGAGGATGCAACATCATTTGATTTAACTATCGTTCGATAGGAGTTGCGGTTTGAACAGATTCCGGTGGTCAGGCCCGTCTGGCCTGCTTCTTTTATAAGAATATGATTTATCTCAGTATTGGGTGAGTACAGCCAGCAGTCTGCAATGTCGCAACGGACAAAGCGATCATGTGCAATAGCCTTCATATATCGAGATACGAGGATCGTGGTAGTATGAAACACTTCGAGGAACACTGGAGGCAGGCATATGGCCAGACAAGGCAAGCAGAACTACACGCGACTCACCGAGCCGCTGGTTCGTAAAAACGGCGTGCTGCAACCTGCCTCTTGGGATGAAGCGCTTGATTGCGCTGCCGAAGGCTTTCTTTGTAACCGCGAGAAGCACGGCCCCGACGCGTTCGGCATGTTCTCTTGCTCCCGCTCGACCAATGAGCTGAACTTCATTGCCCAGAAGTTTGCTCGTGCGGTGATCGGCACCAACAACATCGATTCCTGTAATCGAACTTGACACGCTCCTAGCGTCGCCGGTCTGGTGACGGTATTCGGAGCTGGCGGTGGTACCTCTTCTTATCGCGAAGCTGAAGATGCGGATTTGCTTGTCTTCTGGGGCTCCAATGCCCGCGAAGCGCATCCGATTTTCTTTCATCACGCGCTGAAAGCGATTCACAAAGGGGCCAAGGTTTATTCGGTCGACCCGCGCCGCGCCAAAACGGCCGAGTGGGCTGACGCGTGGCTCGGCCTCGACGTCGGCACTGACGTTGCGTTGGCCTACGGTATCGGTCGTGAGATCATCCATGCCGGATTGACCAACGAGGCGTTCATTGAGAACGCGACCACCGGATTCAAAGATTACGTCGCCGCCTGTGAGCCGTGGACACTGGAAGTCACCTCCCGCGAGACTGGGGTGCCTGCGGAGTTGATCCGTCAGCTCGCGCACGACTACGCAAAGGCGGAGCGTGCGCAGATTTGCTGGACGCTCGGTATCACGGAACATCACAACGGCACCGACAACGTGAGGTCGCTGTGTAACCTCGCGCTGCTCACCGGCCATGTCGGCCGGTGGGGCTCAGGCTTGGTTCCGTTGCGCGGCCAGAACAACGTCCAGGGCGGCGGCGACATGGGGGCGATCCCCAAGAACCTACCGGGATTTCAGGACGTCGGAAATGCCGAACATCGCGCGAAATTCGAGCGTCTGTGGAATGTGGCGATGCCGCCGAAATACGGCATGACGCTTTCGGAAATGATGCACGCGATGGATGAGGGGCATCTCACCAACCTCTACATCGTGGGCGAGAACCCGGTGCAGTCCGACGCCGACTCCAACGCGGTAGGTAAGCGTCTGGAGAACCTGGACCACGTGGTCGTGCAGGATATCTTCCTTACAAAGACTGCGACATACGCTCATGTTGTGCTTCCGTCCGCCGCAGCGTGGTGTGAAAGCGAAGGCACCTTCACGAACAGCGAACGGCGCGTCCAGCGCGTGCGAAAAGCACTGGAGCCGCCCGGAAACGCGAAGGACGACATCGAGATCATACGATTGGTGGCAGAGCGTATGGGATATCACTGGCCCATACAGACTGCGGAGCAGGTCTGGGACGATCTGCGCGCGGTTTCGCCGAACCACCACGGAATGTCCTACCGGATGCTCGAGGAGCGGGGCGGATTGCAGTGGCCTTTCCCCGATGAGAACGGCCCTGAAACATCGTTCCTGCACGCTCGGCTTTGGGACAAAGATCCCGAGAAGCGCGGACGGCTCGCGCCGTTCGGTACGCCCAAACACAGCCTGCCGGTGGACAAGCTCGATGAGGAATTCCCGCTGCGCCTGACGACAGGGCGGCGGCTCACCGACTACAACACCGGCGTGCAGTCCGGCGGCTTCAACTCGCCGATCCGATTTGGCGCCTGCATCGATCTCTCTCCGGAGGACATGGCACGGCTCGATGTCAGTGAAGGAGAGTGGGTCCGGGTGAGCTCGCGCCGCGGATCGGTGCTGGCACCCGTGCGCAAGGAGCCGGGGCTGCGTCCGGGATTGCTCTTCATGGCCTGCAATTTCCCCGACGAGGTGGACGTCAACGCGCTCACCATCGAGGCAAATGACCCGATCGCCGGAACGGCCGAGTTCAAGGCGACAGCGGTCAGGGTGGAGAAGACTAACGAAGTTCCGACTTGGGAGAGAAATGCTTTCGCCAAGCTCGAGGCTGCGGAATAGGGTGGATTAACTGTGGATCTGAAGTTCTCGAATGCCGAGCCGTCCGCAGACGAACGGGACGCAGTTGATCGGCTGCTTGGGGTTGGCGATGGTGGTTGGCGCGGAGGCGAACGCGACGAGCGGGACCACCGTCGTGCGCACACCGGACACGCGGCGCGGGCCCAGCGGCATTACGTCATGGAGGCGCTGCACGCGGTGAACGATCGCGTCGGCTGGATCAGCCCCGGCGCGCTGAACTACATCGGAAGGCGGCTCAATATGGCGCCAGCCGATGTTTACAGTGTTGCGACGTTCTATGCGCTGTTCTCCACCAATCCGCGGCCGAAGCGCATCGTGCATGTCTGCACCGACATTGCCTGTATGGCGCGTGGGTCCAAGGAGGTTTGTGCCGACCTTGAGAAACGGTTCGGTCCGGCCGGTGCCATGAACGGCTGGAAGCACAGTCCATGTCTCGGCGTGTGCGAGCGTGCGCCTGCCGCAATGGCGGTTGAGGCAGGCGATCCGCCTCATGAGCATCTGATCGGGCCCGCTACTGTCGAGGAGATTGCTCTCGCGCTGAATGATGGTCCCGCGGTACTCGCGGCCGAGGCGCCGCCGGTCATGGCAGTGCCGCAGGCCGGTCAAGATGGTCTGATGTTGCTCAAGCGCGTCGGCCAGGTCGATCCGGAAAGCATCGACGACTATCTCGCGGCCGACGGCTACGCCGGATTGCGGCGGGCGTTCGAAATGGAGCCGGGGAAAGTCATCAGCGAGGTCAAGGACTCCCGGCTGATGGGGCGCGGCGGCGCGGCATTCCCGGCTGGTATCAAGTGGGAGAGCACTGCCAAGCAGCCCGCCACGCCTCGTTATCTCGTTTGCAATGCCGACGAGAGCGAACCCGGCACGTTCAAGGATCGAGCTATTCTCGAGGGCGACCCGTTTGCGCTGATCGAGTCGATGACCATCGCCGGTTACGCCATCGGCGCCGAGCGGGGCTATATCTATCTGCGCGGCGAGTACCCGCGCGCCCACCGGATGCTGCACAACGCCATCGAAAAGGCGCGCGAACGCGGGTTCCTTGGTGAGAACATCCTGGGCAAGGGCTGGAGCTTCGAGCTTGAAATCCGGCGCGGCGCTGGCGCCTACATCTGTGGCGAGGAGACCGCGATCTTTAATTCGATCGAGGGCTATCGCGGCGAACCGCGTTCCAAGCCGCCTTTCCCCTTCGAGGCCGGACTCTTCAACAAGCCGACGGTGGTCAACAACGTCGAGACCCTGTGCAACGTGCCGCTGATCATGCAGATGGGCGGCGCGGAGTACGCCAAGATCGGGACCGAGGGCTCGACCGGGCCCAAGCTGTTCTGTGTTTCGGGCAACCTCGTGCGCCCCGGCGTCTACGAGGTGCCGTTCGGCGCGACCTTGGGCGATATTATCAAGCTGGCCGGTGGAGTGCCGCAGGGCCGGAAGCTGCAGGCTGTGCTGCTCGGCGGCGCAGCAGGCGTGTTCGTGCGCGCTGACGAACTCCACATCCCGCTGACATTTGAGGGCGCGCGCGCCAACAACGCCACCTTGGGCTCGGGTGTGGTGCTGGCGTTCGACGACACTGTCGATCTGCCTAGCATTCTGTTGCGTGTCGCGCGTTTCTTCCGCGATGAATCCTGCGGCCAGTGCGTACCCTGCCGGGTGGGCACCGTGCGCCAGGAAGAGGCGCTGCTACGCATTACGCACAACCGCCAGGATGCTGCGGCCAAGGAGCGCGATGTCGGTCTGCTGCGCGATGTCGGCCTCGTGATGAAAGATGCCTCGATATGTGGCCTTGGTCAGGCCGCCTGGAATGCCGTCGAGTCGGCCATCGATCGTCTCGGCGTACTGGAGAAGAGCATATGAACGCACCCATCCAGCAAATCACGATCACCATCGATGGCAAGGAAGTCAGCGTCCCGGAAGGGAGTACCATCCTGACGGCCTGTAACGCGGCGGGGAAGGACACGCCGACACTCTGCTACGGCGATACGCTCACGCCGAAGAATGCCTGCCGTGTTTGCATGGTCGAGCTCAAGGGTTCGCGTGTGCTTGTGCCTTCTTGCTCCCGCAAGGTTCAGGCGGGTATGGAGGTTTTCACCGACACAGACCGGGTACGGCACAGCCGCCGCCTCGTGCTGGAGCTGCTCGATTCCTCGGTCGACCTGTCCACCACGCCGCATATTCCCGAGTGGAAGGAACGCTACAACGTCGACTCGGATCGTTACGGTCCAAGGGCTGGCAAGAGCCTCACGCGCGATGTCCATGAGCCGGGTGAGCATCACGCCGGGAACGGTAGCCTCGCGGCCACGATGGCCCAGCCGGACAAGGTCGATAACGACCTCTACGTGCGCGAGTATGACAAGTGCATTCTCTGCTACAAGTGCGTGGATGCTTGCGGACCCCAGTGGCAGAACAGCTTCGCGATCCAGATCGCGGGACGCGGGTTCGATGCCCAGATCTCCACGGAATTCGCCGTGGAGTTGCCTGAATCCGCGTGCGTCTTCTGCGGCAACTGCGTTGAGGTATGCCCGACGGGGGCGCTGTCGTTCAAATCCGAATACGACATGCGGGCCGCTGGCACCTGGGACGAGTCGAAGCAAACCCAGACCACCACGGTGTGCACGTATTGCGGCGTCGGCTGTAACCTGGAGCTGCACGTCCAGGACAACAAGATCGTCAAGGTGAATTCGCCCCACGACCACTCTGTCAGTCACGGCAACCTGTGCATCAAGGGCAGGTTCGGTTGGGCGCACGTCCAGAGCCGCGAAGAAGACGGCAACGGCTAGAGGGTTTTCGCTTTAAACGGAATCACCCACGCGTCATGCCCGGCTTTATGTCGGGCATTCGTGTTTTGAGTCGATGCTCTCACCCCGTTCACCGCACCACCTCGCGATGCTCGTCGTCGATCCGGCGCGTTCTGCCGCGCCCGTCCAGATACTCCAGCAGTGGGATTGCCACACGGCGGCTGGTGCCCAAAGCCTGTCGGGCCTGACTGGTGGTGAACGGTTGCGGCAGTTGCGCCAGCGCTTGTATCGCGAGATCCGGCGCGGACGGCAGCAGCACCACGCCTCCTTGAAGGCGGAACACCCGCCGGGCGCGCTCGGCTGCGGCCAATTCGCGGACTCCCAAGCCGAGGGCAACCAGATCACCCGCCAATGGTGCGAGAAAAGGATCGGCGAGCAGCCGTGCCTCCAACTTGGCGACCCCGGCCTCGGCGCGGCCAAGATCGGCACGAGCCCGCGGCAGGCGAACGTAGCCATTGTGCTGCTCAAGTCCGGCATCCGCGACGAGTTGATCGATGAAATGCGCTGCCGATGTACCAAGGGCCTCGCGTACAGCTCCTTGGGAGACGCCGGGCGTGAGTTGGTCCCGCTGGTCGTCCTTCTCCACCAAGGCTCGCAGCCGCTGTCGCCACTCGTCATAGGAGGGAAGGTGCACCCACCAGCCGTTTAGCTCACGGACTTCGGGTGGTGGTATGGCATCGTTGTCCAATAGATTGATGTGGCGCAGATAGCTCACTTCCACGGCGCCCCGGCTGGCCACCTTGGCTAGCACGTCACCCTCTGGTGGCATGATGGCTAGCGCCGCCCCGCGCCGCGTACCATCCCCGCGGCGCACCAGTTGCGGCGGATCCGGGTCCAGCACACCGACGCCTCCAAGCACGATGCGACTTGCCGGATCGCGCAGCAGCAGCCGATCGCCCACAATCAGCGGCAGCGGCCAGTCAACAGTGACCCGGGCATGCTCGGCATCGAAGCTGCGCAGCCGCGCCGGCACGGCTGCCGTTCCGATATGCACGGTGAGTTGTGCGGGCACTTCGTTGAGCGCGACGCCCCCGATGCGGCGCACATCCATCGTTGTAGACATGAACCAAGCGCACGGCGCGATCAGTGCCTGGCCGCGACTGACATCACCCGCGGCCACACCGCGCAAGTTGACGGCAGCCCGGTTCATGGGGCGGATGGCATCGGCAGACGCGTCCCGTGATTCCAAAGCGCGGATGGCGACCTCACGCGGCTCCCGTCCTTGGCCAACCACCACAAGCCCGTCATCCTTGGTCAGCGTACCGGCAACGAGGGTGCCGGTTACAACCGTGCCTGCACCTGAGACGCTGAACGAACGGTCGATCCACATCCGGAGCCGGCCGTCGGCGTCGGGCGCGGGCGCTTTCGCCAGGACGTCGTCGAGAGTCTCCTTCAGTTGGTCTAATCCTGTGTTCTGCATGGCCGACACGGCAACCGCCGGCGCGTCATGTAAGCCGGTGTGCGCAAGCTCGCTGCGGGCACGCTCGATAGTCGCCGCCACGAGATCTGGCGCGCGATCTGCTTTGGTCACCACGATCAGCCCGTAGCGAATGCCGAGTGCTGCGATAGCATCGCGATGGTCGCTCGACTGCGCCGACCACCCCTCATCGGCAGCCACCACGAAACACACCACCGGCACGGTCGCCAGGCCAGCGAGAGCGTTGCGGATGAATCGCCCGTGACCGGGCACGTCCACGAATGCGACCTCCCGACCGGATGGCAAAGTTGTCCAGGCGAACCCGAGATCGATGGTGAGCCCGCGCCGGCGCTCTTCCTCCCAGCGGTCCGGCTCCATCCCGGTCAGCGCGCGGACCAGGGTGCTCTTGCCATGGTCGACGTGACCGGCCGTTGCGACAACGTGTGTTGTCATCATCGCTTCTCACGCGGGCCGTAGACCGAAGCGGGGTTGCAGCGATTGGCGGAGGCGGACAGGAATCGAACCTGCCAGACCGAGATACTCGGTCTCACCGGTTTTGAAGACCGGGAGGACCACCAGGAACCCAGACACCTCCGAGCGCTCTCACATTGAACACTCATCTCGCCGAGCGCTTTCCTTTAAAGGCATATGCCTGACTGATGCACAAGTGCGCATAGGGCAGCACGCGGCACCATCCATCTGCTTAGGCTGAGGCCAATCCGCAACTGATAAGCTTTTAGGGAAAAGATCGCCGGTTCGCAAATATCTGCTCTTGGCGCAAAGAGGCCCGTAGTCCCATGGAGACATTATTGATGTCGCGGGGATCAACCTTCGTTTCAACCATTAGCGCGTCGTGGTCCGGAACGACCAGCGGAACTGTTTTGATATGAGTTTGGAGCCGGGCGGTCCTGCGCGTTTTCTCAGAGGGGTGCACCCTTCGTGGCGCATCAACAGCTTTATGGCCAGTAATGAATGTCCCGTTGCGCTAATCTATGACGGGTTGCCCGTGGGCCTCAAATTTTTTGGTCTTGGAAATGTGTATCGTTTGCAGTAAGCGCCGAACAGTGCCGAGCGCATTGTGCATCTGCGGCGAAGCTTAGTAAATTACGTTACAGTTACAGAGGAGGCGCTCAATGCAAGTAACTTTGATGAAAGGCAAGATTCACCGTGCGCAGGTTACCGAGGCGGACTTGCATTATGAGGGATCGATTTCGATTGACCGCAATCTAATCGAGGCTGCCGGATTCCTCGTCAATGAGAGAGTTGATATTTACAATATCGATACTGGCGCCAGATTTTCCACTTACGTCATTGAGGCTCCTGCCGGTTCGGGAGTCATCGGTCTTAATGGAGCTGCTGCGCGTTTGGCGTTGGCTGGAGACAAGGTCATTATCGTTGCCTACGCCACCTTCGATAGTGATGAAGCTCGCACATTTAAGCCTTCAGTTGTCCTCGTTGACGAAAAGAATCGACGAGTCTAATTCTACTTGCGGCCAGCGGCTGCACCTAGCGACGGTTTTTGACCCGGAGCTGACATGACGTCGTAGCCTGAAAAATTCAATATTTTCAGGAGTTGTGACTTGTCCTCAAGCCAAGATATGAAAGAGGTGAGCTACCGAAGGCGCGTTTGAACATCATGCTGAAAGCAGCAGGGTTCTCGTAGCCGAGATCCATTGCAACGCTCGTCACGGCTTCTCCTGCGGCCAACCGTGGCAACGCGCTAATGAGGCACGCTTGTTGCCGCCATTCGACGAAACTCTGACCGGTTTCCCGCCGAAAAAAACGAGTGAACGCGCGACGGCTCATCCCTAGGGCGTTCGCCCAATCATCTGTTGTTTCATGAATGTCTGGGTGCTGAACGTACTGGCGGCATTGTTCCGCAAGCGGACCATTGGCCGGGTATTGCAAAGACAGCGGCAGTACCGGCAGTCGTTGCATCTCATGCTGTATGAGCTCCATCAATGCGCCGCCCCGGCCATGGATGTCGTATTCAACTGGGAGACTCAACGCCTCGGTCATGAGGCTTCGCATGAACGGCGAGATAACGACCACTTCGCAGTGCTCCGGCATACCGGGCACCGCACCCGGTTCGACATACAAGCTCTGCATACTGACTGCGCCAACCGTGCGCACATTATGGATCGTAGCGGGCGGAATCCACATTCCACGTTGTGGGGGCATAACCCATGTGCCTTTAGGTGTTGTCAGGACAACCACGCCGGATGCGCCGGAAATTAGTTGGCCGCGGCGATGCTTGTGAGGCTCGATGATGTGGTCGGCGGGGTAGTCGCGACCAAACGCAATGATCGGCCTTCTGACATGGTCGACCATATCGATATGCAATCGCTGCATCTGGCCCACTCTCGTAACAAATAGGCCCAACATTGGTGGTGGGGGCCTCGAGGCTTCCTTACTGTGCAGCGAAGTCAAACGCAAGATTTGCACAGCTCAAGGACTATCGCGGTGTCCGATCAAGCCATTGCCCTCAACGTCCGAGAGAACAAAACCAACTTTTCGGTATTGTGGGCAGCGAGTTTTTGCCACTTGTTGAATGATATGCTGCAAGCGCTTTTGCCTGCCGTGTATCCAATCCTTCAAGGTGGATTTAACCTGACCTTTGCCCAGGTCGGCTTTCTGACCTTCTGCTATCAGCTGGCGGCATCGATCTTCCAACCGTTCATCGGGCACTACACGGACCGACGGCCAATGCCATACTCGCTGCCTGCCGGAATGGCGGTGTCGATGGCAGGTTTGCTCACTCTCGCGTTTGCGCCAAACTACGGGACTCTATTGATCGGCGGCACGCTGCTGGGATTGGGTTCGTCAATCTTCCATCCTGAGTCGTCACGCATTGCACGCCTCGCCTCAGGAGGTTCGCACGGACTGGCGCAGTCGCTGTTTCAGGTTGGAGGCAACTTTGGCTCAGCACTCGGGCCCTTGGCGGCGGCCTTCATTGTTTTGCCTCGAGGTCAAAGCGGCCTGGCTTGGTTTGCGCTGGCGGCACTTGCCGGTCTGATTATTTTGACTGGGCTTGGTCATTGGTATCAGAGCAATGGCCACGCAACTCGCCCGCCAGCTAAAACAGCCGATCGGCATCCGACACTGCCGCCCGGGAAAGTGTCGACGGCGATGGCTGTTCTCATCGCGCTGCTGTTCTCGAAATACATCTACTTGGCGAGCTTCACGAGCTATTACACGTTTTATCTGATGGAGAGATTTGAGGTTTCGACGAAGACCGCGCAAATTCTTCAGTTCGTGTTTTTCGCTGCCGTTGCTGCTGGGACGATCGCAGGTGGTCCTATAGGCGACAAGCTAGGCAGAAAACTTGTGATCTGGGTTTCGATCTTAGGCGTGTTGCCGTTCTCTCTGGTGCTGCCGCATGTCGGCATAGAGGGCACCGTCGTATTGAGCGTGGTGGTCGGATTTGTACTTGCATCCGCCTTTCCTGCGATCGTTGTCTACGGACAGGAGCTGATGCCTGGTCGGGTCGGGATGGTGTCAGGGTTGTTCTTCGGGTTCATCTTTGGCATCGGCGGTATAGGTGCGGCACTGCTCGGAATGCTGGCGGACTGGAAGGGCATCACGTTCGTGTTCTTGATGTGCTCATTCCTGCCGGCGATTGGCATTCTCACCGCTTTTCTCCCGGACCTGCGCAGAGCGAAATAAGCTGGCGGATGCGCAACTTCTCTATCGTTATTTGCTCTGGGCCGAAATGTCGGACAAGCCTTCATCTCCGTAGGAGCGGGCCCTATCCATGGCGTATAGGCCAAAACTAATTATGGCGATCAGTAAGAGCGCTGAGCCAAAAACAGTGACTTTGTCCTTTTCACTCATTCAATTCTCCACCCGTTGTCCTGCGTGGATGCCGGTGCGTTGATCGAACGGAAGTCGTTTCCAGCCCGCCGAGACCGAGTGGATCACACTTAGCTGAAAATTAGCGGCATGTAATGTCACGTTAAAAGCTGTGCTTGTGTCCTCAAAACCGCAGTTTGCACCAACCAACGTGGAAATCGTTTCGATTTCTCACAGTAAGTTTCTTGTAGTCGATTGAAAAGATTAAAAATAAAGCGGCATCTAGTTTTTCTTTGACAGTGCTGCGGTGCGGGAACAAACTTGTGCTGCGGCCATGACAATCTCATGCAATCTAATATGTATCGTTACACGAGTTATTCCTCTGGCATTTGGCATCCCATAGCGTCTCTGCCGATCCGCTAATCCAAGCGGAAGACAGGGGACCAATATGAGGAAACAGCTTCTGGCAGGGACGGCTTGCGCAACACTATGCGTCATTGCATTCCAGACGAGCGCACATGCTGCGACGCTCGACGATGTGATGAAGCGTCTTGATAAACTTGAACGCGAAAATGCAGATCTGCGGGCAAAGATCAATCACAAGACCGTCGTGCAGAGAGACAAGAGCGGCAAGCCAATTGTCGAAAGCAGCGTGGTCACCCATGCCAAGCCAGCGCCTTCGCCAGGGCCTGTGGCCCAGCGGACGATATTCGGGATGCCGGTGAAGGCTGGCGCTTTTGGACCTCTCGTCGACAATACGACGGTTCAGCTCTATGGCCACTTTGATCTTTCTGGCGATCTGCTGAACTCAACCGTTTACGATCAGGGAACGAAGCTCGCGATCGGCAGCAATCTTTCATATTTCGGCTTCAGGGTAAGGCACAATCTTTCTCCATATGGGTACGACGGATGGGCAGTGGTTGCCCAGATGGAAGCTCAAATAGACGTTGCAGCGGCCCCAAACGAACGTGCTGCTCTGGGAAGTCGTGATTCCTATGTTGGGTTGGAGGGGCCGTGGGGTGCAATCAAGGCGGGTAAAACCCAAACGCCATACAAGCTGGCGACCTCTGCAATGGATCCGTTCTCCGGCACCCTCGGTGACTATAATTCCATCATGGGTAACACCGGTGGCGACAATCGAGCGGAATTCGATTGGCGCATGAATCACTCAGTCTGGTACGAATCTCCGATCTGGAATGGTTTCCAGATGAGTGCGCTGTTCTCGCCTGGGCAGAACTACGCGAAAGACAATAGCGATTTTTCCTACGGCGATTATAGCCAGTGTAATGGTGCTTCAACGCGAGGCAGTGGAAGCAACTTTCCAACGATCGCTTTGGGAGACAGGGGTTGTAACGACGGTTCGTTTGGAAACGCTTATAGTGCGGCTCTGAAGTACAAGAATGGTGGGTTTACCGCGATTGCGGCCTACGAGCTCCACGAGAATACGAATCGGCAAGGCGACGATAATACAGGTGTCGCAAATGCAGGCGCCCCGCCGATTGTCTTGCCGGATGGCTCTATCGTTTCTACAGGCATTCACAATGAATGGGCTGCAAAGGTCGGTGGCGGTTATCGCTTTAATACCGGGCCCGGCGACCTTCAGTTGAACGCCGTATATGAATGGATTCGTCGCGATGTCACGCCTGCTCAACAGCCCTTTAACGAGCGGTCGAAGGACGACGTTTTCGTAAGTGCAACACAGTACTTTGGAAAATGGGCAATCAGCGGTTCGTACACGCACGCCTTTAAGACACCTGGAAACCCTGCGCTGCTGAGCGTGAATGTTGCAGGTCTCGCGGATACGCCCTCGGTCCAGGCAAATCTCTATAGCGATGCCGCCAATCAATATGCAATCGGCGCCCGTTACCGATTTAACAATTGGGCAAGCTGGTATGTTGTCGCCAGTGAGCTGACGCAAGGGAAGGGTGGCCATTATTGCTTGGGGCCAAGCGGTCACGCTTATGCGCTTTGCGGTCGTGACGCGAACAATAACGTTATTGGAGGGGCAACGCTAAAGGCTGCCACGACAGGCCTAACGTTCGACTTCTAAGCCCGTGGAAGGCGGGCTGATGCCCTGGCCCGCCTTCTTTTTCGCTCGTCGCCCCAGAAGATAAGCAGCTCCCTGGAGGACATGGATAATGTATATGACACCACCGCCAGCGTACGTCCTACAGGTGAGCGCGGATGAAGTGGATGCTCCAGCTGACCCCATACCGATCAAGATCGATATCTCGAAAGAGATACCTCAATCAGCCAATGTCGTGACCTTGCGTGTGACGCTGGAGCCGGGTGATGCTTCCGCAATAATATATGCACCCGGTGATGAGAATCGCGGAACTGTTTTCAAAGGCCGGAGTTCGATCGACGATGTACGAGTTGATGGCCCCATCCTGTACATCAAGCTTTACGGGGCTGTGAAATACAACATTCAGTACATCAACTATCGCGAGCCATGACGCGGCGATATTCAGGCTGGGGCATTGATAGGGAGAAGGGCGATGATATCACGCAGGTTAGCCGTATTGTCGGCAGCGCTTCTCGCGGTCGGCCTAGTGTCGAACGCGCACGCAAACTCCCGGCACAAGCACCGCCACTATTATCCTTCCGCCGGATCAATTTTGCCTCAATACAACGCCTTTGGTGGTCGCCTCGTCCATCATCCGGCTTTAAACATTGCGTGCGACGACGTGGATAAGGCCTATAGAGCAATACCGTGTAACCAACCTGTCTGGGTATACGGCAGCCCATGTGAAATCGATTTAGGTCTGGGCGCTTCCCGTCCGTGCGACGAGAGGCGCTTCTTCTTGAATGACGCTACTCGATAAATGACATGGTCATAAAGAGTGTCAGCCATGATACTTTTACCTTGGCTCTCGCGCGTCATCGATCCGGAGAGTTGAGAGAGGCGGAAATACTGTACCGCCAGGTGTTGCGCGAAAGGCCGGACGATTACCGGGTTCATCATCTCCTCGGAGGGGTCCTGCATGCACTAGGCCGACCTGAATCTATTAAGTCAATCGATCGTGCTATAGAACTCTCGCCTCGGCTGGCGACGTTGTATCAAGATAGAGGGGTCATTCTTGTCGCGCTAAGAAGAATGGAGGAGGCGTGCGATAGTTTTGCTCATGCGGTTGAGCTGGAGCCAGGAAAACTGGAGGCTAGATCGCAATATGCTCAGGCGCTCGACCTGACGGGACAGCATGCGAAAGCGATTGTTCAGCTTAGACAGATTATCAAACGATCGCCGCGCGAGATGGGGCCGCAGCTCAATCTGGCCTTGCTTCTAAAGCAGATTGGCGACCTGACGGAAGCGGTCCAGCTATTCAAGGGGATCTTGTCGAAATCTCCGCATCAGTTCGAATGCCATTATAATCTCGCGGAGATATATGCGCGCCAGGACGAGAATGTCCTAGCATTCGACCATTTCGATAAAGCAGCAAAACTTAGACCAAAAGACGCGGGCCTCAGAAACGGCATTGGAAATTTGCTGCGCGCGCTGAAGCGGCCGGCCGAAGCTATTGCTCAATACGACGAGGCCATTCGCCTCGATCCAGCCTCCCACATACCCTGCTATAATCAAGGTCTCGCATTTCGCAGCATAGGAAAATTTGAAGAAGCCCGAAAAAGCTTTGACGAAGCGTGGCGAAAGAACCCGAGGTTCTTGGAGGCTAAGCTCGCGTCGTGCATGGCAAGCTTGCAACCTATTTATGCAAGCGTCGAAGACGCTAATTCGTGCCGCATCGAGTATGCGAAGGGCTTGGCGGATTTGGCTCGGCGGTTCAAGGAGCTTGACTATCCTCTCTCACTGGCCGAAGCGATCGGTTCGCATCAGCCCTTCTATCTGCCTTATCAGCAGTGCGTCGATAAATCGCTACAAGCAAGCTACGGTGAGATTGCAGTTCAGGCGATGGCTCGCAGATATGGCGTTGCATCGCCTCGGCCTCGAAAGCAGCTATCCTTTCCGATACGGGTCGGCTTTGTCAGCGGCTTCTTTCGCGAACATTCCAATTGGCGGTTGCCCATTAAGGGATGGATTAGCCAGCTTGAAACAGCCCGTTATGAAATCTACGGCTACTATACCGGCGATGAGTCTGACGAAGAAACAGCGCGCGCCTCCGAGATGTGTTTCAAATTCGTTCAAGGGCCCAAATCGCCGGACGAATGGCGGCAGCTGATTCTAGCGGATCGCCTGGATGTGCTTATCTACCCGGAAATCGGCATGGACAGGCTTGCCGGTCAGCTGGCGTTGCAGAGGCTTGCGCCCGTGCAGTGTTGTTCGTGGGGGCACCCCGTTACAAGCGGGTTTGGAACGATCGATTTTTTTCTAAGCAGCGATTTGATGGAGCCCGCCGGCGCTCAGGAGCATTACACTGAAACACTCGTGCGTCTTCCGAATCTTTCGGTGTTTTGCGAAAGGCCATCTCCAATCTCGACTGCGGCGCGGCGAGAAGATTACAATATCAGAGCGGATTCGATTGCCTTTTGGTGTTGCCAATCGCTGCCAAAGTATGCGCCAGTGTATGACGATATTTTTCCGCGCATCGCCGCGCAGCTTCCAAATTGTCAGTTTGCGTTCATCGAATTTCCGGACAGCCCATATTTGACCGAGTCTTTTTTAAAGCGGCTGGAGGCCGTATTTTCTTGCTATGGCTTAGAGGCATCGAACCATTGTGTAATGCTCCCACGGCTACCAGCCCCTGAGTTCAGGGCAGCCATGGGATTATTCGATGTGATGTTGGACAGCATCGGCTGGTCAGGCTGCAACTCGACCTTTGATGCTATGGCGCATAATTTACCTATCGTCACAATCGCCGGCGAGTTTATGCGTGGTCGGCATACATCTGCGATATTCAATATGATGAATATGAGCGATGTTGTCGCTGCTGATGTCTCGCATTATGTCGCAAACGCCATAATGCTCGGCCAAAGTAAATCAGCGCGCTCTGAATTTTCCGCGCGTATAGCGCTCAACAAACATCTCCTCTACGAGGACAAGGCCTGTATTAGAGGTCTCGAAGAATTCCTTTTGAAGGTCACGAAAATTGCGGCTCCGAGAGTTTAATTGCTCCAGAGAATCTCCCCGCGCTGCAAGCGTGAACGAATATCGTGCTGGAATGCAGGTGGACCAAAGGCATACCATTCCTCGTCGATCTTGAAGATCAGTAGTCTTTTTTGCTCGGCATAAAAATGCTGGAGCCAGGCAAGCGCCTTCTCTTTGATTGCGGCACCAGCTGGCACCGCGACATCGACAGGCATTCCGTGCCACGCGAAACTTGCGACAAGCAGAATCGTATTGCTTTTGTCGGGCCTCATCCAGTCAGGTAGCGGACTGCGATGAGCCAGCCATCCGCATATGAATCTTCGACATGGGTCGTCGGGCCGCTCATCGTAGATGGCGCAGCCACCCTTTGTGCAGAAGGGGCACTTCTTGCCCGGATGGACCGGATGTCCTCGAATTTCGATCTTGAGCCACCCCTCGCAGCAAGCAGCGCAATCGCCACACTGACGTGTCGTGGAGAAGTCGGCAGCTGCCAGCTGGATTTCGGGTCTCTGCGAGGCCACAAATTACCCAATCTGAAATCAAGTTGACTGCGGAATGAAGACAGTAGCGGAAGCGCCCGGACCACCGATGTTATTCGATATCTCGAGGCCGAAGCCGTTACGGTCGGCAATTTTACGAGCTATGGCCAAGCCCAGGCCAGTCCCTTCGATATCAGGGGGAGCAGCTCTATAAAACCGATCATATAATCGCGGAAGCGCGGTAACGGGGATACCAATCCCGTAATCTCTGACTTCTACAAGAATATCGGGTCCGCTCCTGCGGAGGATCACGATCACTCGGCCGCCAGCAACGGAATATCGAACTGCATTGTCAATCAGGTTTGTGAACAGAAAGCGGATTTCTGTATCTGCTATTTCTGTTGACGCCGACTCGTCGATTTCCATTTCAAGATCTATACTTCGCGCCGAAGCCATGCGGACAAAATCGGACACGACCGTCATCAGGGTTTCTCTTAGGTCTATCGTTTGTGACCCAGGCGCTCCATCATCCAAACGGGCCATGCGCATCAGTTGCCGAATCATCGCGGTGGCTCGTTGGATGCCAGCCTTCAACTCACCGAGCGCCGCATCCTTGGCATCGACGGACGGCTGATTGTGAAAATTGTCGATTTGAATCTGCAGAGCTGCAAGGGGGGTCCTGAGTTCGTGAGCGGCGTCTGAAAGAAACTGCTTTTGCTGCTCCGCGGCTGCTTTGTGTCTCGCGATGAGCTCATTCATTGCGCTGATGAGAGGCGTTATTTCATGTGGCATCCCGCTGGCAAGAACTGGCTCTTTGGCCTCCAATCCGCGCTCGGCGAGCTCATTTGCGAATCGGGAGAAGCGAGCGAGAAGCGCGTTGACCCCCAGGATGATCGCAATCCACGCAATCGGCAGCGCTGCGAGAATTGGAACAGCTGCAGCGAGCGCGGTATGGTTCGCGATCTCCGTCCGAGCGCTCCATCTCTGCGCGGCTTGAGTCGTATGCTTACCATCATTAGCCGTATAAACACGCCACGACTTTCCCTTGAATATCAGATCGTGAAATCCAGTAGCTGGCTGTTGCGGCAAACGCATTGCCATGGGATTTTCGTGGATTAAGGCGCCATTGTCGTCCCACACCTGTACCGAGATGCGATTTTCGTCCTCCATATGGGATATGAGCTGATGTATTCCGGTATAGAGTCCGCTTCCCGCGTTTAAAGCGATTTGCTGTAATTCGTTATCGAGCAACTTATTGATCTCGATCACGGCCAGCGCGCGCGATGCCAGAACAGCGGCGACGGAAATTGCGATTAGAAGCAACGTCACCCATAGCATCGCGATATTTCTGAGCGAAATCATCGGGTGTCTTTAAGGACCATCCAGCCTGCGCCACGTATATTGCGTATAATTTCCTTGTCGAACCGCTTTCGAATGGAATGTATGAGTACGTCGACAGCGTTACTTTCTACTTCTTCGCCCCAGCCGTAGATCTGTTGCTCGATCTGGGAGCGTGAAAAGATCCTCCCGGGTCTTTGCATAAGAACGCGCATGAGCGCAAATTCCCGGGAAGACAAAAGCCGTCTGATGTTCTTGTACTCTAGTTCCAGTGTTGCAAGATCCAGCGTAATGTCGCCACTTATGAGGAGCGATCTTGTTTGGCCATGCTGTCTCCGTTCGATCGCCCTCATGCGAGCCAGTAATTCTCTAAGCTCAAAAGGTTTGATGAGGTAGTCGTCCGCTCCAAGGTCTAGCCCCTTGATGCGATCGTCGATATCGTCTCGAGCTGTAATTATGAGGATCGGGACTGACTGGAGAGCGGATCGAGTCTCGCGTATCAACTCAAAGCCGGATACCTCGGGAATTCCAAGATCCAGCAGAACGAGTGAATGGTCGCCCTGCTTTAAGGCTGTTCTGCCGTCGCGTCCGGTTTTTACCCAGTCCACGCTTATGCCTTGATCGTCCAGCCCACGCTGAAGACCCTGGCCGATCATAGGATCGTCTTCGATAAGTAAAACCCGCATTGAACTACGACGGCTTGGCTGAGGAAGTATCGCCACCCGATTAGTGCATTCTAAGGCCAGTCTGCAAAGCTCATTTTTAGCTAATTTTAGAGCCGTATCCTCCAGGGAGTTCCATAAATTCACGAACCTGCAGCCAAATAAGTGGAAAATGCGAGACATAATCGTCACTGGCGCTGCCGGATTTGTCGGATATCACACCGTACGAAAACTGCTGAGCTCCGGGAAAAAGATTGTCGGCGTTGATTCGCTCAACGATTCCTATGATCCAAACCTAAAGCGTGCGCGTCTGTCCGCACTTCAGAACAATCCAAACTTTCGGTTCAGCGAGATCGATCTCACGGATCGGCGGGCAGCGGAATTCCTGTTTGGTACGAATAGTTGCGAAGGCGTCATTCACCTGGCTGCGGATCCGGATGTTCGCAATTCTTTCGCAAATGCCAGCCGACACATCGATGCCAATGTCGTTGGTTTTGTTAATGTTTTGAACGAATGCAGACGGCACGAATGCAAGCATTTTCTGTATGCATCGTCTTCCGCCGTTTACGGAGATGGCCCTCTTGAGTTTAGTCAGTCAACCTACGATAGCGCTGAGCGGCCAATCAGCTTGTATGCGGCAAGCAAAAGAGCAAACGAACTGATAGCGCATTCGTATAGTCATGTTTTTGGACTGCCCACGACGGGAGTCAGGCTTTTCACCGTGTATGGCCCTTGGGTGAGGCCGGATATGGCGATCTCGCTTTTTGCGAGAGCGCTTATGGCGGGAAGGCCGATAAATCTTTTCAATTATGGTCGCATGCAGCGTGACTTCATTTATGCGGAAGACGCCGCCGGCATAATCGCTAGACTTGTTGATAACATTCCAGGAACGCTTAACGCGGAACTTGGCTCGACGAAAATGCCTTGGCGCATTCTGAATATCGGATCAGGCGAATCTCAAGATATCAAGACACTTGTTGCTGCGTTAGAAAGCACTTTCGATCGGTCCGTGGAAAAAGTTCTTTTGCCGATGCAGCCTGGCGAGGTGCTGTCGAGCCGTGCGGACCTTGGGGAACTGACGGCAGTTGTAGGCGAGTTGCACTTTACGCCATTTGCCGAGGGTATTCGGGCTTTCGTAGATTGGTATAGGGCATATTACGAGATTCATTCTTAGCTGAATGCTGGTAGACAGCCAGTTGTTCGCTAGTGGCGGCAGCTTCGTGCGGATCTACGGGTATGGGTGCATGCCGATGATGCGATACATTTAGAACCTCCATCATGTATCTTTTGCACAGCTAATGCTGCGCTAATTTTATTCCGACACCCTGCTTTGAGATGATGAATCGCTCACACGATACTCTTGGCAACGTGTATGCCGGATTTCGTGACCATCTGTGTACCGGGCTTATCAAGCTCAAGTGGTGCTCATGGCAAAACTACGCTCTCACGATCCCGTCAGTTGCTGGTCCAAGCAGGCTGACGACGCGCTTGCAGCAGCGCGCGCTCTCCCCGCCGGCCCAGAGCGGGCGAACGCCCTCATTAAAGTGGGCTTACTTCGTCAAATATCGGAGCTTGATAAGCAACTTCAAATATTGACCACAAAAGTACGCGGCAAAAGGCCTTGCCGAACAAAGCGAAAAGCCTCTTGTGTATCACCAGCAGAAGTGTCTCGAGAGGAGGCCGGAAAGTTGACTGACAGATGAGGCTTCGAGCTTTCTGAATACTGCGGTCGAGTTGGCGCTGGGGAGCATTGTGGCGATTTCACAAGCACTGCCCTAGCCAGCCAAGCGCTGATCGCTGACCTAACAAGGGCCACAGCGAATCCTTCACACCGCGAGCGGTGCAAATTTTATCGAGAAGCATGCGCCGGTGGGCTTGCGATTGTTGAGAGTAAGAGTTGCGGCGTGCAATTCGACGATGCGCTGGACGATCGGGAGCCCCAAACCTGTGCTTCCCGGCATGTTGCGATCTCGCCGCCAAAAGCGCTGGAAGATGAAGTCGCGCTCCTCATCCGATATACCCGGTCCTTCGTCCAGAACGCTGACCGTCCCATTTTCCTCGACGATGAACTCCACTGCCGATCCCGGGGGCGTGTGTCTGATCGCGTTCTCCGCCAGATTCCGGATGGCGCGATTGAGCATTTCGGCATTGCCGCGAACGAGGACTGAATTCGATGTCCCTGTTAACGCAACTTCCTTCCCTTGCGCCAAGGCCAGAGGTGCGAGGAATTCGATCACCTCTGTGCAGACCATTCGCAGGTCAGCTTCTTCGTGCGGTTCGACCGCGAACGAATCCAGCTCGGCGACGTCGAGCAATTGGCTGATGATGCGCGCCATGCTGTCAATGTCATTGAGGAGCGCTTTGCTGGCCTGCTGATCCTCAAGAGTCTCAATGCGGGTTCGTAGGATGCTCAACGGTGTACGAAGTTCGTGCGCCGCATCTGCGGTGAAATCGCGTTGGACGCGAAACCCTTCTTCAAGACGATCGAGGGCCTGATTGACGGCGAGCACGAGTGGTTTGACCTCGCGCGGAATCTCTGTGGTCGGCAAGCGAAGATCCGTGCGCAGCGGTCCGATTTTTTTCGTGATCTCCGATGCCTGCCGCAACGGTTTCAGGGCACGTCTGAAAATTGCAATGTCGGTGATTAACAGGACGAGAAGGATGGGCAGGACGATCCAACCGACTTTCCGGAAGAATTCCGCGACGATATCGTCGGTCAACACATCTCGATTGTCGAGGTCCTCACCAGCCTGAATCCAGACGGTTTGTCCGCCTACAGTTCTTTTGACGCTGACGCCTGAAACAGTGGCGCCGCGGCGGTTGCGCTGAAAGAATTCGACATGTCTTGATGTCGTGTTCGTGGGGAACAGCGCCATGTGCTCATTGAGCGAAGAAAATAGCACACGGTTCTCGGAGTCGACCACCGCATAGGAATAGCGCCCGTAGGGCTGCGAATAGAGGCCCTGAAGATCGGGTGTGAGGCTCAGGGTAAGCTTGCCATTCGGCAGTACTTTGAGGTGTTCGGCCAGCGCCGCGGCCTGCTTCTTCATAGCCTGGTTATGAATGCTGTCGGTCGCGTAATTGAGCAGCCAGGACAATGCCAACGATATAAGGACAGATGTTACGGCAACCGCCGCGACATGCAGAATAACGATTCGCGAAATGATCGACTTGAATTGGGGCACGTCGGTTACTTGTCCTCCGCGAGGAGGTATCCGACGCCTCGGATTGTATGAACCTGAATTTTGGCGCCCTTGTCGGCGAGTTGCTTGCGCAGCCGATGAACGTAAACCTCGACCGCATTCGATGCGATCTCGTTGGAGTGTCCGAAAATATGATCCTCAACCTGCTTCTTCGATACGACCCGTCCCTTGCTGCGCATCAGAAGCTCCAGGACTGCGGTTTCCCGCGACGAGAGAAGTTGGGGCTGACCGTTGATCGAAGCTTGCCTGTTTCCGGTATCGAACTCCAGATTGGCGATGCGCAGCACTCCTCCCAGTAGATGCCCGGGCCTTCGCAACTGCGCTTCGAGACGCGCAACTAACTCCTCCAGCGCGAATGGTTTCACGAGATAGTCGTCCGCACCGCTGCGCAAACCATGAACGCGGTCCTGAAGCCCGCCCCGAGCCGTGAGAACTAGTACCGGGATGGGGATATTGCGGTGTCTGATCTCGCGCAAAAGCGTCAGGCCGTCGCCGTCTGGAAGGCCCAGATCGAGAATAAGTGCGGCATAGAACGTGGTGCGGAGAGCGGTACTGGCATCGTCGATGGTCGAGAGAACATCGGTCTCATACCCGGCAGCTCGCAGCCCCTTCGCCAGGAGGCCGGCGAGTTCGACGTTGTCTTCCACAATCAGCAAACGCATCGACGGCCTGTAGGGTGAGGCAAGCAAGAGCCTACCAATGGGATGAATCCGGGCATTGGACAAGCCCGAACGAAGCAGTCGCAGGGCCTGTTGTAAGCTTGGTGTAAGGGAATCTTCCGAGCCTGACGGCTCCGGTCAAGGCGTATTGTATCGCCTGCAGTCCCGGCATCCTGCGAAACGCTCGATGTAAGGTTGATGTAAGCATGGTGGTCTAGATCGACTTAGGATGCCTCCGTCGCGCAGCGGCAGACGCGTCCTGTCCATCATTGGTTTCCGCCACAATACCGGAATCTCAACGTGCAAAATCTCGGCCGCCTTTCCGGAAAAATTCGACCATGGCACGCTCTTGCCGCGGTGGTTGCCTTGAGCGCGGTCGTAGTGCTGGGCGGAAGATACCTGTTAGCATCGACAGATGTCCAAGCGGCGACCGATCCTCAGGTGTCGGAGAGCCGGCCGGTATCCGGCCGCGCCGACGCACGATCATCTGTCGATCTGACCGAAAAGCAGGCATCAACACTGACGATTGCTCCGGCTCCCGTTCAGGAATTTGCGATGCGCCGGACGGCTGTCGGGACCATCGACTTCAATCAGAATCTGCTGATTCAGGTATTCTCCCAGTATCCGGGGAAGATCATCAAGGCGCTCTACAACATCGGCGATGACGTTAAGCAAGGCGATCTTCTTTTCACGATCGACAGTCCCGATCTGCTGCAGGCGGAATCTGCATTGCTGGCGAGCGCCGGAGTTCTCGAACTTCAGACGCGGACGCTCTCACGTGTCACGCAGCTCCTGAAAGCAGGAGGCAGCGCCCAGAAAGATATCGATCAAGCTACTTCAGATAAGCAGACCGCGGAAGCGAACTTCAAGGCTGCCAAGAATGCTGTACGCATTTTCGGCAAGACCGATGCTGAGATCGAGCAGATTCTCGAGGATCGGCATGTCGATTCCACGTTGCTGGTCCCGAGCCCGATTACTGGCCGGATCATCACCCGCAATGCTGCGCCCGGCCTTCTGACGCAACCCGGCAACGCGCCTGCGCCGTTCTCGGTCGCGGATATCTCCACTATGTGGATGGTCGCGAATGTCATCGAAACCGATGCTCCCGCTTATAAGGTCGGCCAGGAGGTGGAAGTGCGGGTGCCGGCTTATCCGGACGCCGTATTCAAGGGGCACGTGACCGTGGTCGGCTCGATGATTGACCCGACCACGCATCGCCAGCTCGTGCGCTCTGAAATCGCCGATCCAGAGCACCTGCTGAGACCAGGGATGTTCGCGAGCTTTGTGATTCAGACGGGCACCCCGGTCCGCTCCGTGGCGGTGCCGGCCGACGCGGTGGTGCGGGAAGGCGATGGCACCATGACGGTATGGGTCACTTCGGATCGCCGGCATTTCACGAAACGAATCGTCAAGGTCGGCCTGCAGCAACAAAATGGACAAAGCCAGATTCTTGAGGGGCTGGCGCAAGGTGAATTGGTAGTCGTCGAGGGCGCGGTTTTTCTTAGCAATAAACTTTTGCTTGGTGCCAATGGCTAACCCCCGCAACGCCATTCTCTGACAGGTGGTTGGGGGATTCTTTGATAAAGTCTGTACTTGAGTTCGGTCTGACCCGAAGCGCGATTATCGTTCTGGGCCTTGTGGTGTTCTGCGCCGCGGGGTTGGTCGCCTTTAGTCGCTTGAATGTTGAAGCCTATCCGAATCCGGCGCCCGTCATCCTCGAGATTACCGCGCAGGCGCCCGGCCTTTCGGCCGAAGAGATGGAAAAATACTATACCATCCCGATGGAGGTCGGGCTGTATCCGACGCCGGGCGTCGTCAATATCCGTTCCACTTCATTTTATGGCCTGTCCTTCGTTCGCGTCACGTTCAAATACGGGACGGACTTCTATTTCGCGCTGACCCAAGCTGCCATCAGCCTCCAGCAGAACGTCAGCCTGCCGAACAATCTGGTGCCGACCATCCAGCAGTCGAGTCTGGTCGGTGAAATTTTCCGCTACCAGCTCGTTGGTCCCCCTCACTTCGGTCTCACCAATCTCCGCACGTTGCAGGATTATGTGGTGGAGCGCCGCCTTCTGACGATTCCGGGTGTTGTGCAGATCAATAGCTGGGGCGGCACGACCAAGCAGTTCAATGTCGAGGCCGACACCCAAAAACTTGAAGCCTACAACATTACGGTCCCGCAACTCCTCAGCGCGCTAGCCAACGCGAATATCAATGTCGGCGGCCGTGAAATCGCGATCGGCCAGCAATCGGTGAATATTCGTGGCATCGGATTGATCGATAGTGGTGGCGATGAGGACGTGACCAAGGGCTACAAGGTCTCGGACATCGAGAACGTGGTTCTCACCCAGTCCGGTGGTCTTCCGATTCAGGTGAAGAACGTTGCCAAGGTGACGGTCGGATACGTTCCGAGGTTGGGAATCGCCGGGCGTGATGCTCAAGATGATGTGGCGACGGCAATCGTGGTGATGGGGCGGACGCAACACACCAATGACATCATTCCGCTCGTCGAAGCCGAAGTGGCGAAAATGAATGCCGACGGGAGTCTGCCTCCCGGCGTCAAGATCGTTCCCTATTACGATCGCAGTTCGCTCGTGAACGTGACGACCCATACTGTTCTGCACAATCTCATCGTCGGTTGTCTGCTGGTTTTTCTGATCCAGTGGATATTTTTGGGAGACTTGCGGAGCGCCCTTATCGTGGGCGCCAACATTCCGTTTGCGCTGTTTTTCGCGATCATCATTCTCGTTATTCGCGGTGAAGACGCCAACCTTCTTTCGTTGGGCGCGGTCGACTTCGGCATCATCGTCGATTCCGCTGTGATCATGATGGAGAACATCTTCCGGAACTGCCAATCGACGCCCGAGCAGCGACGATCACTTCTTAGCCGGTTATCGGAGGGCTATTGGGGGGCCGATCCGACCTCGGGTCCGCGCCATGATGCTGAAAGCCCGCGCTGGACCCAGCGGCTACGCCTGATCTTCGTCAGCGCACTGCAGGTGAACAAAGCGGTGTTCTTCACCGCGGCAATCACCGTGGTTGCATTTGTCCCGTTGTTCACGATGCAGGGTGTCGAAGGCCAGATTTTCGGACCAATGGCGCGGACATACGGCTATGCGCTGGCCGGTGCGCTGATTGCGACCTTCACCGTCACTCCGGTGCTGGCCGCCCTGCTGCTGCCGAAACACGTCAGCGAAACCGAAACGGTGATCGTGCGCGCCTTGCGCGCGGCGTACTCGCCGGTGCTGCGCTGGGCGCTTTCGCGCGTGAAAATGGCAGTTCTTGTCGGGTGCGCTTTCCTTGCGTTGAGCGCTATCGCGGCCTCTCGGCTCGGCAGCGAATTCCTTCCGGCGCTGGAGGAAGGCAATTTCTGGATTCGGGCATCAATGCCTCCAACCATCTCGCTCGAAGCCGGAACCAAGGCGACCGCCAAGATGCGGCAAATTCTGCTGAAGCATCCGGAGGTCGTCACGGTGGTGTCGCAGCATGGCCGCCCCGATAACGGAAGCGATGCATCGCCGTTTTCGAATGTTGAACTGTTCGCGCCGCTGAAACCGTTCGATCAATGGCCGTCTGGTCTGACCAAGGAAAAGTTGACGGAACAACTCCAGAAGGAGTTCAGCGAAGAATTGCCGGGTATCGGGTTCAACTTCTCCCAGTATATCCAGGACAATGTCGAAGAAGCGCTTTCCGGCGTCAAAGGAGCCAACTCGGTCAAGGTCGTAGGCCCCAATCTTCAGGTGCTGGAATCGCTCGCGACACAGATCATGGCCGAGATGACCAAGGTGAAGGGTGTAACGGATCTCGGCATCTTCAGAACGCTCGGTCAGCCGAATCTCAATATCAAGATCGATCGCGAGAAGACGGCGCGTTACGGGCTCAACACCGGCGACGTCAATACAGTGGTGCAGGCTGCTCTCGGCGGTACGACCGCTACGACAGTTCTGGAGGGTGACCGGCAGTTCAGCCTTGCCGTGCGGCTCGACCCTAAATTCCGGGACAGCATCGACGCGGTGCGCACGGTGCAGGTAGCCTATCAAACCCCATCCGGTGCCAACGCCTATGTTCCGCTGAGCGAGCTTGCTGATATTAGCCTGGATACCGGAGCATCCTTCATCTACCGCGAACGAAGCCAGCGCTACGTTCCGGTCAAATTTAGTGTTCGCGGGCGCGATCTCGGCAGCACCGTTGCCGAGGCGCAGGAGCGGGTTGCGAAAGCGATCAAGCTGCCCAACGGGTATCGGATTATCTGGGCGGGAGAATTCGACAGTCTGCAGAAGGCGAAGGAGCGTCTTTTTGTTGTGATCCCGATCACTTTGCTGCTGATTTTCGTACTGCTGTACGGTCTGTTCAACTCGCTACGCGACAGCCTCCTGGCCCTGACCGGAATTCCGTTTGCGATTGGAGGAGGTCTTATCGCGCTCCATCTTGCGGGTCTCGATTTCAGTATATCCGCAGCGATCGGGTTCATCTCGCTATTCGGCGTCGCCGTTATGGATGGCATCCTCAATATTACCTACTATCGCGAGCTTCGCGCCGCAGGCATGAGCGTTGCGGAAGCGGTGTATCACGGTGCTGAGCAACGCATGCGCCCAATGCTGATGACGGCTCTGTCCGCTGGCGTTGGACTGTTTCCGGCCGCGATTTCTCACGGCATCGGAAGCCAAGTGCAGCGTCCGTTAGCGACCGTCGTCGTCGGCGGCATGTTCATTGGTCCCGTCCTTTTGCTCGTCGTTGCTCCGGCTCTCAGGCAAATCTTTCTCAGTAAAGAGCAGCCGACGCCTACCGAGGCAGAAGATGACGACTTGCTCGAACAGGCTGCGGGCAAACCATGAACTACATCCGTTTGAAAAATATTGGCATGCCGCACAGCAATCTGCTGCATATCAGGCGTTCTCTAGCCTGGACACTTCTCGCCAGCCTGTTTGCGGCATCAGCTTCGGGCTGTGCCGTCGGGCCGAATTTTACCCGGCCGCCGGCACCGGAAGTCCAAGGATTTCTTCCCGGCAAGTTGGCGTCGCCAGATCCTGGTGCTCCGACGCCCCGCGTTCCCCGTCAGCATTTCGTCAATGGTGCGGACGTCTCAGCGCGATGGTGGACGGCCTTCCGGTCTCCCCCTCTCAACGATCTGATCAAGCAATCGGTCGAAAGCAATCCCACGCTGCAGGCGGCTGAAGCTGCGATCAAGGTTGCCCAGCACAATGCACTGGCCCAGCGCGGATTGTACTTTCCCCAATTGACCGGCGATTCCACGACCTCGCGTCAGTTGTTGTCAAATGCCGGCAACATTCCGCCGGGCGAGCCGCTGTCATCGCCACAGACCAAATATTCGCTGGTCACAAATCAGCTGACGGTGAGCTTCACGCCCGATATTTGGGGTGCGAACTTCCGGGCCGTCGAAAATCTCGACGCTGTTACCGAACAGCAGCAATTCCAGCTCGAAGCAGCATATCTCACGCTGACGAGCAATGTCGTTGCCGCCGCCATTCAGGAAGCCTCCTTGCGCGGTCAGATCGTTGCAACTCAACGCATCATCAAGATCGAGCGCAATCTTCTCGACATCCTCAAGCGACAGTTCAACTTCGGGCAGGCAGCGGAGGCCGACGTGCTTGCTCAGGAGGCCGCTCTTGCTCAGGCTGAGCAATTGCTTCCGCCGCTCGAAAAGCAGCTTGCCCAGCAACGCAACCTTCTGACGGCTCTTGCCGGCCGGTATGCGGCGGACGAGATCGCTCAAAAATTCGATCTTACCCATTTGAAACTTCCGGCGAACCTGCCGGTCATCCTTCCGGGCAAGCTAGTGGCGCAACGTCCCGATGTGCGAGCGGCAGAGGCGGCCATGCATTCCGCGAGTGCGCAGGTCGGCATGGCGATCGCTGCACGGCTGCCGAATGTTACGCTGTCGGCGAATGGCGGCTCGAGCGCCTATAGCTTTGCGCAGAGTTTCACGCCCGGCACCGGCTACTATACGCTCGCAGCGAGCGTCGCCCAGCCGATCTTCGATGGCTTTACCCTTTATCACAAGCAGAAGGCAGCCGAAGCGGGACTCGAAGCGGCAGAGGCTCAGTATCGCGCTGCCGTCCTTACGGCTTTCCAGAACGTCGCCGATGCGCTGCGATCGCTGCAACTCGATGCGAAGGCCGTCAAAGCTGCCGTCTTGGCCGAACGCACCGCGAAAGCCAGCCTCGACATCGTGGAGAAGCAACTGAATGCGGGTCAGGTGAACCAACTTGCCGTGCTCAATGCCCAGCAAACCTATCTCGTGGCGGCTGTGACACGTGTGCAGGCTGAAGCTGACCGGCTATCCGATACGGCAGCATTGTTCATGGCTCTCGGCGGCGGCTGGCCGGCTGATTGCAAAGGGCCGGATTGGAGGCAATGCGCGATGGAGGAGGTGGTGGCTGCTTCATCGAGCCAGACTGTCCAGGTGCAGTGAAAGAGCAGCCGACATTATCATTCCGGCGGATCGAAACTGCCGAAAGTTTCAGAAATCCTCTAGGAGATTCTTTCCTTATCGAAATCGCTGATTTCTGCAGCCATCGCTGCTGCGATCTCTGCCAGTGGCTGCGTGCCGTCGATCAACGTGATGGCACTAAATGGAACACGCGGCATTGGCGGCTGAGTTTTGACAATTCTTAATGTGCCTTTCTCGAGCTGCTTACTATAACAACGCTCGGGAAGAAGCGTAATTCCCATTCCTGCGGTCGCAAGAGATGCGGCCACGTTGAGGCTCTTAAATGTATCGAACCGCTTGAAGGCGATTTCCTGAGACTGAAACCATTCGTCAATCGATCTATGGTGATAGGATTGCTGCGACAGCGTGATAATTGGCCAAGCGAGGATGTCTCGCGGCGTAATTGGATTGGTAGGTAGCGATAGTGAAGGGCTTGCCATCCAGCAAAAATCTAATACCCCGAGATGCTTCGATCTAAATATGCTCTCAACCGGGCGGCCTGGAGCCAGAACGAGATCGAGAGATCCGCTGCGCAACTGATCGATTAAAGTAAGGGTAAGGCCATCGTCCATCTCGATACTAACCTTTGGATAGGCTTCGCGCATCGCCTTAATCAGACGTGATAGCCACGTCATCGAAATAACCTCTACAACGCCGATGCGCAGCACTCCCGATATATTTTCCGGGGCGGCGATAGTCGTACGAATTTCCGTTTCGAGTTGTATGTATTGTTCGGCGAGAGGAAGGAGCGCGCGGCCTTTCGCGGTTAAGCGCAGGCTGCGCTGATTTCGTTCGAACAGAGCGACACCGAGAACGCGCTCAAGTTCCTGAATCCGCATTGATACGGTGGACTGTGTCGCCCTCAAGCGATCGGAAGCCGCGACGAAGCTTCCGAGCTTTGCACTCCAGAAGAATGTTTCCAGCTGCCGGATGTTCAAATGCGCTGTCTTCAAAAAAGATGAAGCGGTGACGTCAAGATTACTTGTTTGTTTTGAATTAGTCTAGTTCGTATCGTTTTCGAATGATGAACGCCCACGTAGATATCAGTCAGTCTTCTGAAACTCGGTCGGCGCGGACAAAGTATTTTGTGCGGGTCAGAAGGGTCAAAGACGAAGCGATTGGAATTCGTTCGTTCGAGCTTGTCGCGCTAGATGGCGAACAACTTCCGCCGTTTACCGCAGGTGCACACATCGATATTCACCTTGGCGGAGACATCGTTCGTCAGTATTCCCTGTCCAATGCTCCGAGCGAACCAGGCAAGTTTCGCATTGCGGTTCTGTTGGATGAAACCGGCCGCGGCGGCTCGCGGGCGATGCACAAGGTCAAAGAAGGCGACTTGCTTGAGATCTCAGGTCCTCGCAATCATTTCGCTCTCGCGGGTCAGGAGACCAGCCTGCATCTGATGTTGGCGGGCGGGATTGGCGTCACTCCAATGATGTCGATGATCCCTGAGCTCGAAGGGAGAGCTGCCGAATACATCCTGCACTATTGCACGCGAACTCCTGAAAACACTGCGTTTCTTGGCGAACTTGCACCACGCATGAATGCTGTCCGCATTCATCATGACAATGGCAATCCTGCGCAGGGATTGGACATCAAGGAGCTTGTGACGAACTACTCTCCGGGAATGCATCTCTACTTCTGCGGCCCTCCGGGATTTATGGCGGAAGTAAAAAGGCATCTGGGTGCGTGGCCTCCGCATGCTGTGCATTTTGAGCATTTTTCGGCTCCTGAAATCGATGGCGAGCAGGAAAATCATCCATTCAAGGTCGTCATCCGTAGAACGGGTGAGGTGCTCGATGTTTCTGAAACAGAAACGATAGTCGATGTGCTGCGCGGACGTGGTTACACCATCGAGACCGATTGTCGCGAAGGCTTCTGCGGGACGTGCATTACGCGATACGTCGATGGCACGCCCGAGCATCGCGATTGCGTACTCAGTGCCTCAGAACGCGAAAAGTATCTGATGGTTTGCTGCGCACGCGCCAGGAGTGCGTCACTCACACTCGATCTTTAGTCAAAAATAGATCAGGACACTGGAGGAAGCATAATGAGTAACAACGACAGTCGGGCGCTTGCAACTTATGCCTGCGTCGAGAATTGCTGGTACATGATCGGCACCGCCGCCGATTTTCCCGCAGAAAAGCTAACGGGGCACGTTGTAGCTAAAAAGCCCATTGTTGCTTGGCGCACCAAGCACGGTCAGGTCGTTGCTTACGATGATAGGTGCGCGCATAAGCGGTTTCCACTGTCGAAGGGACGCTTGATGCAGGATGGCACTCTTGAATGTGCTTATCACGGCTTAAGATACGACATGACAGGCAAGTGTGTGATGATTCCATCACACCCGACAGGCCCGATTTCTCCGCAGGCGATCGTCCGTCCATATCCGATAGTAGAGCAGGATGGCTTGATTTGGTTGTGGCCTGGTAATCCGGCACTTTCCGGCACCCGCAAGCCGCCGCGGCTTCCGGAAGTTGGATCTGCGGATTGGAAAACTGAGATCATCGGTCCGATGGAGATTCCAGCAAACTATCTTTTGCTGATCGAAAATCTTCTGGACATCACTCATTTCTATCCACTGCACGATGGAAATATCGGTGATATCGAGAATAGCCGTATTCCGGTTGACCTTGAGGAAGGCGAGGAGGACGGTAATCGCTATGCGATGACCATTCGCAAGGTGACTGACTATAAGCAGCCGCCTTACCTTGTTGACTGGTTCCACTACGATGTCGTCGATAGGCATCATACTCATTGCATGATGAGCCCTGGCGTTACGCGGGTTGTTATGCGTAATGCGCCAGTTGGCGAGCTGTCGGCGCGCGACGGTAAGCGGGAATTTCCTGGATCCTTGGATTTGAACAGCAAGGAGCGTGGCTACGTTCTCGTTCACACGCACACGCCGATCAATGAAAATCGTCATTTGTGGTGGGCGCTTATCAATGTGCCCGCGCATCATATGTCGAAGAAGGATCCAAAGAAGCAGACTGCATCCCAGATCGCGGAAATGTTCCCGAATGTCGTGGAGGAGGACAAGTTCGCCCTAACTGAGCAGCAGCAAATGTTCACATACCCCGACGACGGCTATCAGGAGGTTTTCCTGAAACCGGACCTCGCGATCCGGCGGGCAAGAGTGATCTTCCAGGATCTAATCCGCGAGCAGGAGGGAGAAACTCACAGCGTAGCTGCGGAGTAAACGATGAGGCGATCCCGACGCTCCCATGTGAGCCGTGACGAGCCTTTCGCGCGTGTCGGGATCCTTGAATTTTGCCTGATTTGCAGCGAGTCCTTTCGCGGACTCGTTGCAGATCAACTCCGGTGCACATGTTGCGGAATTGAAGGCCTGCCCGGCGCAGATGACGTGAGATGTTGTCTGTCGCTGATCAGTTGCGATGCGGTGCTTGCGATCCAAGGAAACTTCGGGGCAGGCAAGCGGAGCGATCGTCCATTTACTTCGATAGGCGCGTTTCAGGGCGAGCTTACTGGTCCGTGCAGTTCGTCTATGGGTGAATCAACCTTGAATCACATCTAGGCGGCCGTCGCTAAGTTTTCGCTCAGAGGAAAGAATGAGCATTCCTGCCTGCAGATTTCGGTCATTGCACGGCCAGTACCTTGGTGAGGGATCGACTAGCGGTCAGAAAAAAGCGAGGCAAGTTTACTGATAAATAGAAGAACATCTACGGTCTAAGAACAAGAAAGGCGCGATCCAACTCACGATCAGTTCTCTCGTAATCGGTCCATAATTCAAAAATCAGAATAGGAAAAATAGGGAGGGAAACAATGAAAGTGATAGAGAAAGAAATCGATATCGATACGCAACAGCATGCTCGTCGAGCAGTGATTGCGTCAACTGTCGGCTCAATGATTGAGTGGTATGATTTCTATATCTACGGTTTGGTTGCCGCAACTGTTCTTGGAAAGCTTTTCTTTCCTCAAGCTGATCCTTATTCGGCGACCCTTCTGTCGTTATCGACGTTCTTCCTGGGATTTGTCATTCGCCCGATCGGTGCCGCCTTTTTCGGTCATTTCGGTGATCGGATAGGCCGTAAAGCAACACTTGTTTCAACGCTGCTATTGATGGGTGTTAGTACGGTTCTGGTTGGTCTGGTGCCAACCTATGACAAGATCGGAATTTGGGGGGCGGTCGCGCTCACGATTCTGCGCTTGCTTCAGGGTTTCGGCGTCGGAGGAGAATGGGGCGGAGCTGTAGCTGTGGCCACAGAGTGGAAGTCCCTCGACAAAAAACGCGGACTGGCGGGCAGCTGGCCGCAGTTTGGATCGCCGTTGGGGCTTCTCCTGGCGTTGCTGGTGCTCTCGGCCGTTAGCCGCTTTGGTACGAACGAGTGGTTCGAAACCATCGGTTGGCGTATTCCATTTCTGTTCAGCATCATCCTGATCGGAGTTGGCTTCTATATCCGCATCGGGATTCACGAAACACCGGCGTTCAAGGACATGGAGCGCAAGGGGACGGTCAAGAAAGCGCCGGTCTCGGTTGCGATCAAGAAGTACTGGCGTGAGATACTTCTCGTATGCGGAATTCGTTCCGGCCAACACGCAGCATTCTATCTGTTTTCGACCTTTGTGCTGTCGTATGGCGTAGGTACGCTGCATATCTCGAGAGATTTTCTGTTCAATGCACTTCTGCTCGCGTGTGCGGTCTCATTGATCAGCGTTCCGACGTTCGGGTATCTCTCTGATGTCATCGGACGTAGATCGCTCTATATTATCGGTGCAGTGACTCTCGGTGTCTTTGCATTTCCCTACTATGCGATGCTGAATTCCGGAAATTCGGCCATTATTGTGCTCGCAATCGTGATGTCGATTGTCGTCCACGATATCTCCTATGGACCGCAGCCGGCTTTCATCGCGGAGGCGTTCCCGCCCGAGGTGAGGTACAGTGGCTCGTCACTCGGGTATCAACTCTCTTCAATCACGGCTGGTGGGCCGGCGCCTCTTGTCGCCACCTATCTGTTTCATCAGTACGGGACCATCCTGGCTGTAAGTATCTATCTTGCTACGCTTGCTTCGATCGCCGTGATCTCTGCGATATTCCTTCCCGATACATATCGAAGGAATTTCAACTCTGCCGAATCTGAGCCAAGTGAAAAGACAGCAGAGGTCGGCGTCTCGGTCTCGCCTTCGCCTGGACTTGTTATGTAGAAAACAGAACCACTGGTACGGTTCAGCCTGAAGCTAACAAGTAATACAGCAGAGCCGATAAGCCCTGGAGTAAGGCTTATCGGCTCTGAAATATTGATTCTGGCCCGAACAACGCCGCGTTATGTTCTGCGCGTGCTCAAGTGATGTCGCCTTTTGGCCCGTTGATGCGGTGACGGAGTTCCGCAGCCGAGCAGGCGGTAAACAGTTTAAGTCGCTTTGACAATTACGAGGGCCTCTGCAATTTTCCCGATAGAACGCGAGCGGTGCGGCACATGGGCATCAAAATAAGCGCAATCGCCTTTCGCCAATTCATAAAGTGAGCCGCCATATTCGACTTCCATCCGCCCGGAGAGAACGAAAATAATTTCCTGCCCTGAATGATTGAAGCGTCTGTCATTCTCAAATTTGAGCGGGGGCCGCATGATGAACGGCTCCATCGTCTTGAACTGCTTTCCTGGCGCAAGCATCTCATAATTATAGCCGGAGCCGCTTCCGCCGCGCATGAAAGAGAGCCGCTCTTTATGCCGAACCACGGATATGGCTCCCTCGTATTGAATTTCTCCCAGTAGCTGTCCGACTGACAGGTCGAGACTCTCGGCGATTTTCATTGCCGTCGATATCGACGGCACCGACATGCCTCGTTCAACCTTGGATAAATAGCTTTTGGTCAAGCCGGATTTCTCGGCGAGCACTTCGAGCGTGATGCTGCGCTGCTTACGCAGGAAGGACATGCGCTCAGCTAAAGAAACGGCATTAGTCGCAGGGGTTTTCTTCGCTGTCCGCGCGGCTTTAGCTGGCGCTTTGGCCATGCAGGGGTTCCTCGGAGGCTGATGCAAATTCGACTCGTCTTGGCGGAATATAATCATAATTACCGGCGCATCGATAGCTTGTGCAACGCAGTAAGGCAATTGAACAAAAAGTGTGCCGCAGAATGACTAAATGTCATGCTTGACACATTGTGTCATATGCGATCCACTCGATCCATAATTGCATGCAAAAGGGAGGATCTGTGATGGAAGTCAAAATCAGAGACAAAGAGGACTACCACCGGCAGACGACTGAACGCATGAACAAGCATTTCGTGGTTCCCGAGTGGACCATTCGTCAGAAGCTTGCGCTCGCCTGCCGTATCCTGGCATCCGAGGGCCACGACTCGGGCTTGGCCGGCCAGGCAACTGCGCGCGGGGCAAAGCCGGGCACGTACTATATGCTCCGCTTCGGTCTTGGCTTTGACGAGATCACGGCTGAGAACCTCTTGCTGGTCGACGATGACCTGAACGTGCTTGAGGGCGACGGGATGCCGAACCCTTCCAACCGCTTTCACCTCTGGGTTTATCGCGCTCGGCCGCACGTCAAGGCGATCATGCATACGCATGCACCGCATGTGTCAGCGCTATCCATGATCGGTGTCCCGCTCGCGGTATCGCACATGGATACAACCTTGTTTCATGAAGACTGCGCCTGGCTGCGAGAATGGCCCGGTACGCCGATCGGCGATGAAGAAGGGCGCATTATTTCCGACGCCCTGGGTAACAAGAGAGCGATTCTTCTTGCTCACCACGGACAACTTGCAGCCTGCGAAACTGTCGAGGAAGCAGCCATTCTCGCGATGTTCATCGAGCGGGCGGCGAAACTTCAGCTCCTCGCCATGTCGGCGGGCACCATTTTGCCGGTCGATCCTGCCTTAGCACAGGAGGCACACGATTATCGGCTCAAGCCCAAGGCGATCGCCGCAACATTTGCCTACTACTCGCGCCGCATTCTCTCCCGCGACGCCAGTGTGATCTAGGCGCTCGCGCCTCCGGGCGCGAGTTTTTACAGCTACGTATCGTTCGATAAGTCCGTCAGAGAATAGGAAAGATGATGGTGTCGGATCATGCTGTTCTTTGGCGACATCGACATCGAGTGGTGCGCTGGTTTACGGGCTCGGAGCTTAAGTCGAGCTTTGCACGGGCCGCTGGTTTCTGAAGTGTGGGGTACGGTCTTATCGTCAGCGCTCGATACGGAAAGCGGAGGGTAGTGGAAATGGGAGTCTCGTACCGAACAATCGATTTCGTTGTGGCTGTTCTCATATTCCTGGTTGGCGTGGCCGTGATGACCGAGAGTTATCACCTGGGTATCGGGTGGGTTAAGGACAGCCCTGGATCGGGGTACTTCCCGTTCAGAATCGGAGCGATCATATCGCTGGCGAGCGTAGGAATCGCAGTTCAATCCCTGCTGAACAATACGTCTGAAGCACGAGCTCCCTTTGTTGAATGGTGTCGATTCAAGCTGGTTCTCGCGGTTTTTATTCCGACTGCGGCTTACATCTTGGGAATCGTTTTTCTCGGAATCTATGTGTCTTCGGCCGTTTTTATTGCGGGGTTTATGCGTCTGGCGGGGAAGTTCAACTGGCTCATGACCATCGCAGTAAGCAGCGTGACAGTGATTGTCCTGTTTTGGCTGTTTGAGTTCGAGTTCTTGGTGCCTCTGCCGAAAGGGCCTTTGGAGGCGCTGTTCGGATACTGAATCCTCAACACAAACCGAGGGTGAGTGAGTTGGATCACATCTTGCCGCTACTTCACGGGTTCACCGTGGTTCTGACCTCATACAACATTGCCTTGATGTTCCTGGGCATCTTGCTGGGTATCGTGGTCGGTGTGTTGCCGGGTCTCGGAGGGCCGAACGGTGTAGCGATCCTGTTGCCACTCACTTTTACCATGGAGCCGACATCGGCAATTGTGATGTTGTCCTGCATATATTGGGGCGCCCTCTTCGGAGGGGCAATCACATCAATTCTTTTTAATATTCCTGGAGAGCCGTCGTCTGTTGCGACGACGTTTGATGGTTATCCGCTGGCGCAGCAAGGCCGGGCCGGCGAAGCGCTGACCGCGTCGTTCAGCGGGTCGTTTTTAGGGGCGCTGGTCGGTGTGTTGCTCATCACATTTCTGGCGCCGCTTGTTGCGAAGTTTGCCCTTCGATTCGGTCCGCCGGAATTCTTTGCCGTCTATCTTCTGACATTCTGCAGCTTCATCGGCATGGGGCAGGAGTCCCCGCTGAAATCGATCGTTTCAATGATGCTGGGCTTCGCTCTGGCTGTGATTGGAATGGACACCATGAGTGGGCAGATGCGTCTGACTTTTGGTTGGACAGGTTTAATGCAGGGCGTCGACTTCCTTATCGCTGTTATTGGATTGTTCGGTATTGGTGAGATTCTTGTGACGATAGAGGAGGGGCTGGCGTTCAAAGGCAAGAGTGCGAATTTGAGTCCCAAGGTCGTTTTTCAGACCTGGGCCAAGCTGCCGAAATACTGGGCCACACTCTTTCGCAGTTCATTGATCGGATGCTGGATGGGTGTCACGCCCGGCGGCGCTACCGCTGCATCTTTCATGGGTTACGGGATCGCTCAGAAATTCTCTTCCAACCGAGAAAAATTTGGAACGGGAGAAATAGAGGGAGTTCTCGCACCCGAAACCGCGGCGCATGCTTCAGGCACCAGTGCGTTGTTGCCGATGCTGGCTTTAGGAATTCCGGGGTCGGCTACAGCGGCGGTGTTGCTTGGCGGTTTGATGATTTGGGGCTTGGAGCCGGGGCCGCTGCTGTTTGTCGAGCACAAGGATTTTGTGTGGGGACTGATCGCCAGCATGTATCTTGGAAATATCGTCGGGTTGATCATCGTTCTTTCGACAGTGCCGCTATTCGCTGCGATCTTGCGCGTTCCGTTCCCTATCATTGCTCCCATCATCATCATCTTGTGCGCGATCGGCGCCTATTCGGTGCACAACTCGATACTGGACGTGTGGTTCATGCTCGGGTTCGGAGCCGTAGGGTATCTGTTCAAGAAACTCGGATTTCCGTTGGCTCCGCTCGTGCTTGCGTTGGTGCTGGGTGACAAAGCCGAAGATGCCTTTCGGCAGACCATGCTGGCATCCAAAGGGAATCTTGCAATCTTCTGGTCGAACGGGCTGGTCGGGACGATCACACTTCTGGCGATTGTTCTTCTTTTCTGGCCGGTGATCGTTTCGCTTTGCCGCAAGGTGATGTCGCCAAAGCTAGGGCAAGCTGTGCCTTAGTTATTTTCTCGACGATGGTTCGGAGAGCACTTGGAAACTGGAGGGGAGTCATGACGCCTAAAATCACGCGCTGCTTGATGCCAAATCGTACATCCCTACTTCGGTGGCTGTGTGTGGGTGCCATGCTTGCATTCACCAGTGCGGCTCAAGCTGCGTGGGAGCCTACGAAGTCGATTACTTTTGTTGTCACCGGCGGCGCCGGCGGCGGAGCCGATCAGATGGCTCGACTTATCCAGGGCATTGTTTCCAAATATCGACTCAGCAAACAGCCGATCATCGTCGTCATTCAAAATGGCGGTGGCGGCGGCCAAGGCTTCTTAGATATCAAGAACAGCACCGGTGATGCACACAAGATTGCTATCGTGCTGTCAAACCTCTATTCGGTTCCACTCTCCACAAACCTGGACTTCAATTGGCGCGATACAACGCCTGTTGCGCTGATGGCGCTCGACGAGTTTGTTCTGTGGGTCAATGCGCAATCACCTTATAAAACTGCGCAGGAGTATATTGCGGCTGTTAAAGCCAGTCCGGGCAATTTCAAGATGGGCGGAGCAGGATCCAAGCGGGAGGATGAAATCGTTACCGCGGTGATCGAGCATGCGACCGGCACAAAATTCACTTTCATTCCATACAAGGGCGGTGGCGAAATCTCGACCCAGCTGGTTGGGGGGCACATTGATTCGGATGTAAACAATCCGATCGAACATATCGCGCATTGGCGCGCCGGGGAGGTCCGGCCTCTTTGCGTGTTTGACACCCAACGCATGCCGTTCAAGGAAAAGGTCACGAAAACGGAGTCGTGGAATGATATCCCGACTTGCAAGGAATCCGGGATCGACGCGGAATACCTGATGCTTCGCGGCATTCTGATGCCGAAAGGCGTCACCGCCGACCAGCGTGAGTACTATGTCAATCTGTTGCGCCAGGTTCGGGAAAAGCCGGAATGGAAAGAATTCGTGGCCAAGGGCGCGTACAAGGACAGCTTTCTGGTTGGGGACGAGTTCACCAAATTTCTGGAGCAAGACGAGCATCGTCATAAGGAAATTATGAGGAAAGCAGACTTTCTGGCACAGGGTAGTGCTGCAAAATAATGCCAAGTCTCCTTCATCGGCGGCCACGCTGAGGCTGCTGTATTGCCGGGACGACGGTCATTGAATGAAGGACATCGCCACAGGATTTGATCCTGTGGCGATTGATTTATTGCAACGGATTTACGCGTCAGAACTCCGTAGAGAGTTCACGCGATGCCGCAAGAAATTGAGATCATGCCAGCCGTTTCCGATTTCGGATCATTAGATAGAATCTAAGTGCGCCGCATTGTGACCGCACCGTAACTTCCTGTAGGCCTCGACATCGCTGGCCGATATTCGGCAGGGATTTTGGGGCGACTGGTTTCAATGGCGTGCGAGACTACACTTCACAAGAAAACTCTTATGACTGGAGCATGTGCGCTCGCTTTGCTATTTGACGGCGGAGACACGGCCCGCGCGCAGACGGCGCAGGAATTGCCCGCGGTGCAGGTTCATGCGCCGGCTCCACGCGCTGTTCGTCGTGCGAAGCCGCGCCAAAGTGTCGCACGCGCGCCGCGCGTAGCCCCTCCGCGTGCTGTCGAGCGTCATGCACCAAAGACGCTACCGACCGGGATGATCGGTGGGTTGCCGCCAGCCTACGCAGGCGGGCAGGTCGCATCTGGCAGCCAGGTCGGCTTGCTCGGTAACCGCAGCATAATGGATACGCCGTTCAACCAGACGAGCTATACGGCGAAGACCATTCAGGATCAGCAAGCTCGCAAGCTCGACGACGTGCTCGCCAATGATCCGTCCGTTCGCCCCAGCGTGCCGCGTGCATATGGTTTCGATTTCATATCGATCCGCGGTTTCGATGTGCCGAGTTCGGCCTACGGCATCAACGGATTGTACGGCATCGCATCGGCTTTCTCGTTCTCGTCGCTTTCAGCGATCGAGCGGGTCGAGGTGCTGAAGGGACCAGGTGCGCTGTTGAACGGCATGCCGCCGGGCGGTGGCGTCGGCGGCAGCGTCAATCTCGTGACCAAGCGTGCAACTGACGATCCGATTACGCAGATCACCAACACGTATGCGTCGCGCTCGCAATTCGGAACGCATCTCGATGTTGGCCGCCGGTACGGCGAATCCAACGAGTTCGGCGTTCGTTTCAACGGCAGTTATCGCAATGGCGACACTGATCTCGCCTACCAGAGTCAGGAGCTTGGGACGGCGTCACTTGGTCTCGATTATCGCGGCGAACGTGTCCGTCTGTCGGCCGATTTCGGATATGAGAATAACAACACCGACGCGATGACGCGCTTCGTCACGCTGCCAGCGAATTTTACGGCCGTGCCGGCTCCGCCAGACGCGCGTTCGTACTTCAACCCAAGCTGGGGTTATTGGCGTGGTGAAGGCAAGTTCGGTCTTGTGCAAGGCGAGATCGATATTACCGAGAATCTGACCGCCTATGCGCAGGCCGGCGTGGTCAGCGGCACGACTCAATATCTCTATTCCGATATCAAGCTGAAGACTATCAACGGCGACTTCGAAGGTACGCCGCGACTGAACAGGCAATATCGCGACCAGACTGCTGCGCAGGCCGGATTCCGCGCCACGGTAGATACTGGGCCGTTCAATCACGCGATCAACTTCAATGCCACCCGATCCGAAGGCGAAGTCGGCATCCTCAATACCAGTGGCACGCTGTTCACATCGAATATCTACAATCCGCGACCAAGCCCGACGCCATCGCTTTGGGTGGGTGCTCCTCCGAAGATATCGGATTCGAATCTTTCGAGCTTCGGCATCGCCGATACGATTTCGACGTGGGACAAGCGCATTCAGTTCACTGTCGGCGTACGCCGGCAGTTTGTCGAGAGCGGCTCGTTCAGTGCGACGACGGGGTTGAAAACCGGCGGCTACGATTCCTCCGCGACGACTCCGGCCTATGCATTGGTGGTGAAGCCACTAGAAAATGTATCGCTCTATGCGAACTACATCGAGGGCCTCGAAGCCGGCACCGTGGTCAGTGGTGGGACCCCTCCCTATGCCAATGTGGGTGAGGTGTTGCCACCCTATCGGACTCGGCAATACGAGACCGGCATCAAGGTCGATTGGGGACGGATCTCCACGACCTTCAGCGCCTTCGACATCACGAAGCCGCTACAGGTCGTTGATACAACCACCAATACACTGACGCAGGCAGGCGAAAGCCGCAATCGCGGCCTTGAGCTTAATGTGTTCGGCGAGGTGACTCCGGGTGTCCGGTTGCTCGGCGGCGTCATGTACATCGATGCGCGTCAGGAGAAAACGCAGGGCGGAAAGTACGATGGCTATCGTACGTTCGGGATCTCCCATACGCAGGTGAATCTTGGCGGCGAATGGGACGTGCCCTTCGTACCCGGTCTGACGCTGACCGGGCGCGCGATTCATACCGGCAGCTTCTATGCGGACCAGGCGAACGTGCAGCTCGTTTCGGACTGGGCGCGTTATGATGTCGGCGCGCGCTATACCTTTGTATCCCCGTGGAACAAGAAGCCTGTGGTCGTGCGCTTCCAGGTCGAGAACCTTCTCGACAAGAATTACTGGCAGGCAGCGAACACCAGCGGTTACCTCTATCTCGGTGCGCCGAGAACCTATCTCGCATCGACAACCTTTAATTTCTGAAGATGGCTGAGCGGATAACGACAGACGTTCTTGCTGACGGTCGTTTAACCACCGGCGCTGTGCGCTGGTGGTTTGTCGCATTGCGCATCCTTGTTATCATTGTCGGTGGTTATGTGACTGCGTCGGCGCTGGTTGCTGGAAGCGCGCGAATATTGCCACTCGCGGGTCTTGTACGCAGCGAGGCGGTGGCGCTGGCCTCCATGTGCGGATTCTTGGTTTACTTGGGGCTGCTCGCCTGGGGCTTCGCTCAGTCGCGACTGATAAACGTCATCCTGGGTTTGTTGCTGATGGCCACCGTCGGCGTTGCGTTAATGCTCGTGCCGGGCGGCGGCTGAAATGGAGCAGAATCTTCGCTCATCCATGAATGTGGTGCACACATGGGCCGGCGTGGTGGTTGGCGCGGTATTGTTCGCGGTCTTCTGGATGGGAACGCTGTCGGTCTATGACCGCGAGATCGACCGCTGGATGGCGCCAATGACTCGCGTCGCCATGCCGGACAAGCCGGTGTCTTTCGATGCATTGCGCGGAACCTATGATGCGGCTGTCACAGCCCATGCGCCCTCATGGACGATGCTCCAGCCGACCGAGCGGCAGCCTGTCGTGCGAATCGTTTATCGTGATGGACCCGAGGTTTTGTCGCGTTACTTCGATCCGGTAACCGGCGCGCCACTGCCCGACACAGGCACCTGGGCAGGTACGCGCTTCTTTTATCCGTTTCACTACCGGCTCCACCTGAAAGCCTGGGATATCGGCGAATGGCTGGTGGGCATCGCGGCGATGACGATGTTGCTGCTTTGCGTATCCGGCCTTGTGATCCATCGCAAAATGATCGCGGAATTCTTCACGTTGCGGACGCGGAAGAAGTCGACGCGGATGGTGCTGGATCTGCACACGGTCGCGGGCGTGCTCGGCCTGCCGTTCAATTTCATGGTTGCATTGTCCGGCCTTGTGATTCTCTCAATCACCTTTTTTCCAAGCGGGTGGCAGTCGTCCTATCCGAACAAGCAATCCTTCAACGCCGAGGCGTACAGTGCCTACACGCGTCCAAAGGCCAACAAGCCGGGAACGTTGATGTCGTTTGATGTGCTTGCGCAGAAGGCGGAGCAGATGTGGCATGGCGGGAAGCCATGGGCGATCGTGGTGCAGCATCCCGGCGACGCGGCCGCGTTTGTGACTGTCTATCAGTCGTTCGATCTCGGTATCGTGCGAAGTGCACCGGCGATCCATTTCGATGCGGCTACCGGTGCAGTGCTGCATCAAAGCAAGGAGATGCGCCCGATTGCTAAGGCGCAGCGCTTTATCTCCGGCATGCATCAAATCCAGTTTCGGCACTGGACATTGAGGGCTCTTTATTTTGCGCTCGGCCTGTTTGGATGCGTACTGATCTTGACCGGCTTTCTGTTCTGGCTGCAATCACGCCGGCGTAACCACGCAGCCGGGCCCTGGTCCGGCGTTCGCGTCGTGGAGGCGGTCGCCATCAGTTCCACGGCGGGTATCATCGTCGCATCGGTCAGCTTCATGGTGATCAACCGTATTCTGCCGCTCGGAGTATCCTTCATGGGAATCGAGCGTTACGCGCTGGAAATCTGGGTGTTTTATCTGGTCTGGCTCGCAACCTTGGCTCATGCGTGGTGGCGCCCGCAAATGGCGTGGGCCGGACAATGTCGTGCAATCGCGGTGCTTGCCGTGTTGGCTGTCGTGCTGAACTGGATGACCACGGGGGATCATCTGCTGCGCAGCCTCGCTACGCCGCACTTGTGGCCTGTCGCTGGTGTCGATCTTGGTTTGCTGGCGCTCGCCTCCGGTGCATTCGGCATGGGCCGCTGGTTGTTGCGTGCCGAGCGCCCGATACGTTCCAGGGCACCGGATCTTAACCGCGTGAGCAGTCATGCGTGACATAGTGTATTTGCTTGCAGCTTTTGCGATGAGCTATCTCGCCTTTGCCAGCTTTGCTCTGGCACAAAAGCGGCATTGGCAGGCGGCGACAGGCGCTCATGACGGCAAGCTTGCTGACAAGCGTGTCCTGAAGATTGGCGGGATCGTTTGCCTCGCTGCGGGATGTGCGATCGTGCTGTGGCGCGAAGGGGTGGACTACGGCCCATTGCTCTGGGTGACCCAGCTTACGGTGGCCGCCTTCGGTGTTGTCGCAACACTGTCGCTGCGCCCGCAACTTCTAAAGCCATTCGCCGCCGTTTTGCCACGAGCGGACCGCCAAGCGTTCAGATAAGGAGAAAACCAATGAATAGCCGTCGAATGGGACGAAAGCTGATGCTTGGCGCGCTGCTGATCGCCTGGCACGCTCTGTTGCCTGTCGAGGTGGCGAGAGCGCAAGTTGTCAATTCGTTCGAGGGCGACCGCGGGCCGGGTCTGGAGGTTTGTAAATCGGAGAATGCGCCGACCCATTGTGACCGAGCGGAAATGGATGTGGCGACCAACGGCCTGCAAGTCGTGCAGATCACTTGGCAGAACGTCAATGTTTACGATACGGCAGGAAAGTTACTGAAATCGATGCCGTTCTCCGAGCTGATCAGTAGCACGGGTCTTGATCCGAATCTGACGAAAGGCGCCGGAAAACAATTCGAGCCTCATATCGTTTATAACGAATTCATCGAACGCTGGATCATCACTGTTACCTGCAAGAACGACTGCACTCTTGTGAGTGCGACGTCGGATGCAACGGAAGGATGGGGAGGCACTTATCTATCGTGCTTGCAAGGCGGCTCGTGCCTTGACCGCAATCCCGCTGTCAAAGTGGGTTACGATAAAAACGGTGTCTATATTTGTGGTGGGCATATTGGCGACGACAATCCAAATACTGTGCCGAACGTGGCCTATGATTGTTTCGCGGTTCCTTCGGAAGAAGCCAGGGCGATCGGGCAGGGGAAGGCGCCAGACCATATCAATCGCGCCCACAACATGCCGCTCGATATCGTGCCTGCCATCGATCATAACCCGTCGAAGGCAGCCTCTGCTCCAGCCTTCTTTGCTAACAAGAGTTGCGACCGCGTGGCGCAATATGCGTGCCAGCGTTCGACGGCATTCTCCTTCCACTGGATCGTCAGTACGTTCACGTGGAATGGGGCCACAGGCATTTACAATGCCGGCGGCGCCCAACAGGTGATCAAGACCGGTATTGGTTCTCAGGAAAACAAGTGGTTCTACAACTCGCCATGCTGCGACAAGATCATGGCAGTGCCGCAAGCCGGCAGCGAGATCGGACTTCGTGCTGCGGCCAGCCATCGTTTGATGAATGTCGTTCAGCACGGATCCCGTTTGTACGGTGTCCTTGGCACAGGACCCTGCACGGACTCCTGCGGATCGCAGGGTGTGGACGCCAATAACATCTTGATCTGGGTGGAGCTTGATTGCTCGAACGCGGGCGCCTGCGTGGTCAGCCAAACGGGTAAGATCGCGAGTCCGGACTCTCATTTCGAGTTCGGAACCATCGGCGTGGATGATGCGGGCAATCTGGGCATCGTCGGCACGTCATCAAGTGTACGCGAGCATTTATCTGTCCTTCTCTGGACCCGCCGACAGGGTGATCCGGCCAATACCTTCCGCGATCCGATCACGGTTGCCGCAGGAACGCAGCCTTATAGCTGCTTGAACAAGATGGATATGGCTCCGATGGGAAATTCGGCGGGCACGCTGACATCGCTTGATCCGCTGGACCGCGAGACACTGTGGGCGACCCAGCAGTGGGCCGACGATGCCGCGCCTTGCGTCTGGAACACGCGTATTGTCGGCTATAAAGTTGGGCCGGCGACGCGTTGATGGCGTGGCCGATGCCCTAGGACAGTTGCATCGCCGGCGGCTCAGTCGCGAATCCTCAATTCCAGCGGTGAATGGCCAATCTTGCGAATGCTTGCGAGACCGGCATCAATTCAACGGTGTTGACATTAACCCGCGCCGGCAGCGAGGTCACCCAGTGCACCGTCTCGGCGATATCATCGGGCGTGAGCGGATCGGCGTTCTCATACATCTTGGAGGCCTTTTCAGTGTCGCCGGAGAATCGCACAGTCGAGAATTCCGTGCCGCCCACGAGACCCGGCTCAATGTCAGTTGCGCGCACGCGTGTGCCATGCAGGTCGGAACGAAGCGCCAGCGAGAACTGGCGGACGAATGCCTTACTTGCTCCATACACGCTGCCGCCTGCATAGGCGTATGATCCTGCCGTTGAACCGATGTTGACGATGTGGCCGCGATCGCGTTCAACCATGCCAGGCAGCACGGCGCGGGTCATGTAGAGTAACCCCTTTATGTTGGTGTCGACCATTGCATCCCAATCATCGAGGTTGGCCGCCTGTGCGACCTCAACCCCGGCGGCAAGGCCAGCATTGTTCACCAAAATATCGATCTCGGACCAGTCAGACGGCAAGTTCGTAATGGCCTGTGTGACGGCTTCATGGGAACGTACGTCAAGCATCAGCGTGTAAACCCGGTCAGCCCCCAGCTCGTTACGCAGTGCGTCGAGTCTGTCCTGCCGACGCCCGGTCGCGATGACGCGGTGGCCTTCTTTTACAAATCGGCGCGCCATCGCTTCGCCGAAGCCGGCGGTAGCACCCGTTATCAGTACGATCATCTGAAGCTCCATTTTAGAAAGTAACGCGGCGATGCTTGCGTGCCGCAATTGGCGCGATCGCGCTCAAGCGCGGCCGGCGTTCTCGCGATAGCCAAGGTCGTTTGATATCTCCCGCGCCATCGCGCAGACGTGCTCAGCCAGCTGTGGGATTTTTGAATCTGAAATATCGAGGACAGTGCTCACGATGCTGGCAGCGGCGACCACGCGCCCGTGCATATCGAACACCGGCGCCGCGATGCAGCGGACGTTAGGATTGTCTTCTTCGTCGTCGAGCGCCCAACCTTGGGCGCGGACCTCGCACAGATGATCCCGGTATTGTTGCGGATCGGTCAGCGTTTTTGGTCCCTTCTGTTGCCAGGTTACGTGACGGAGTTTGTCGTCGACCTCGGTCTCTGGAAGCCATGCCAGCAGGATCTTGCCGAGCGACGAGCTGTGCAGCGACAGCCGCTTGCCGACCCACGTGTTGACGCGGATCTCGCGGTTGCCTTCGACCTTGAGGAGATACATCGCATTGTAGCCTTCCAGCACGCCAAGATGGCATGTGAGCTGTAACTCGTTTGAGAGTCGTTGCAGGTAGGGCAGGGCCTGATGTTCGATCGTTCGCTGACCTGCGGCGAGTGAACCCAGCTCAAGAAGGCGCAACCCGAGAATGAATCCCCGGTCTTCATTCATCTGAAGCGCGCCGAGATGACAGAGCGTGTTCAACAGATGGTGGCAGCTGCTGTTGGGCAACTTCAGACGCAAGCGGATATCGGCGAATTTCAGTCCCGGCTGCTCGGCTACCAGCGCAAGAATGGCGAAGCCTTTGGCCAGCGCCGGAGCCGGCAGTTTCATATCCAGGTTTTCCAGGTTCATCGCCGATGCTCGAGTTTTCTTTGGAAAGACGTTCAACAGGTTGTGCCTGTCAAATTCGATGGATGCCATCAACACTGTTGATCTTCCGGTCATATGTGAATTAGCATACCACATAAAGAACAATAGTTCCATATATGGAATTCGTGGGAGGGATAGATGGCGTATGCCGTACGACGGCCGGCGTTCGCCTTGCCCCTCCGATTCACAACAACAAACCGGAGGAAGTCGCCGTGAAAATCATGCAAGCCATTAACAAGGTCCCGGGTGGCCTTATGGTCGTTCCGCTGTTTCTCGGAATGGTCGTCAATACCTTCTTTCCAAACCTTCTGAAGATTGGCGGATTCACCGAGGCATTGAGCGGGGCGGGTTACCCGACCGTGCTTGGCATGTATCTGTTCACTGTCGGCACCAAGATGCAGTTCAGCGCCGCACCGCGCATGATGAAGCGCGGCTTTGGGCTGTTGTTCGCCAAGGTTGGCGTTGCAACCCTTATCGCATTGGCGGTTGCGAAGTTCTTCGGTGGTGAAGTGTTCGGCCTCAGCACGCTGGCGCTCCTCGTTGCACTCGGCGATACCAATGGCGGTATGTTCCTCGCGCTCACCAGCGCGATGGGCGACGAGGATGACGTCGGCACCTACGTGCCGCAGAGCGTTGAAACCGGCCCCTTCCTGACCATGATCATTCTGGTCGGCGCCGGTTTGGCCAATATTCCGTGGCTGTCGATGGTGTCGGTGGTTGCCCCGATCGTCGTCGGCGCAATTCTCGGCAACCTGGACAAGGACGTTCGCGAGTTCTTCGGATCGCGTGAAGCCCTGATCGTGCCGTTCATGGCCTTCACGTTGGGGCAGAACATCAACCTCACCAACGTCATCACCGGCGGGCTGTCGGGTATCGGGCTCGGTATCCTGACGCTGGTTGTTACCGGCACCGTCTGCATCTTCGTCGACAAACTGCTCGGTGGTACCGGCATCGCCGGGGCTGCGGCGTCCAGCACGGCGGGTAATTCTGCGGCGGTGCCACCGGCCATTGCGGCGGCGGATCATTCCTACGCCGCGATTGCACCCGTCGCCACGGTTCAGGTTGCGGCGTCCGTGATCGTGACCGCTGTGCTCACGCCGCTGCTCACGGCGTGGATGTATCGCAAGGTGCAGAAAAAAACAGAAACGAAGACAGTGGTCCAGGAGCTCCACGAGCATCCGGTTCAGGGCACGTTGTACGAACAAGCGAAATCGTAATCGCTGATGAAAGCTATCTTGGCCGGCGTGTCGCAGGGCATCGCCGGCCATTGTTTTCTGGATGGAGTGGAATGACCGGCATGGACACAATCGGACTGAAGCTTGCTCAAAAACTTGTAACGGCAGCACTCGACAAGGCGGCTGCTGATTATGGCCGGCCGATCTGCGTCAGCGTGTGCGATGCCTTCGGCTTTGCCTTGAGTTTTGCGCGGAACGATGACGCGCCGGTACGAAGCATCGCGATATCGCAGGGCAAGGCCTATTCGTCCGCGCGGATTGGTGTGAATACCGACGTGTGGTTGGGCCGTCTGGGCCAAGCTAATTTCCAGGCGAGCTATTTCTGCGATGCGCAGCTTACCGCCTTGCCAGGAGGCGCGGTCGTTACGAGCGCAAGCGGAAAAGTGCTTGGGGCCGTCGGTATCAGTGGCCTCGCGCCACATGAGGATCAGGCGATCGCCAATGCGATTGCCGAACTCGCTACAGAAAATTCAACACAGTAAGAAAGGGATTCAATAATGAGCCGCAAATCCGTCTACGTCACACGCGCAATCCCTGAGGAAAATATCGACGAACTGCGCAAGCATTTCGATGTCGAGGTTAATCTTGATGATCGTGCTCTCAGCAAGGATGAGCTAAAGCAGAAGCTGAAGGGACGCCACGCAGCGATCTCCCTACTGACTGACACCATTGATGGCGAAGTGCTCGATACGGCCGGTCCGCAGCTGCGGATCGTTGCGAATTACGCAGTCGGCTTCAACAATTTCGACGTGGCGGCTGCAACACAGCGCAATGTTGTTCTCACGAACACACCGGGCGTGCTCGACGATGCGACTGCAACCCACACCATGACGCTGTTGCTTGCCACGGCGCGCCGCATCGCCGAATCTGACAAATTTGTCCGCGACGGCAAATGGCAAGGATGGGCGCCGATGTTCTTCGTCGGCCTCGATGTCGAACGCAAGAATTTGGGAATCGCAGGTCTCGGCCGTATCGGCAAGGCTGTCGCCAAGCGGGCGCGCGGCTTCGACATGAACATCATCTATAGCGATGTGAAGCGGGATGCCGACTTCGAGCAGGCGGTCGGCGCGACCTATGTCGACAAGAACACCTTGATCCGCGAGTCGGATTTTCTAACGATGCACGTTCCGCTGACCGATGAGACACGCCACTATATCGGCGCGAAAGAGCTAAAGGCGATGAAGAAGACTGCCGTTCTCATCAATGCCAGCCGCGGCCCTGTCGTCGACGAAATCGCACTGGTACAGGCGCTCAAGAACGGGGAAATCTGGGGGGCTGGCCTCGACGTATTTGAAGACGAGCCGAAGCTTGCCTCGGGCCTTATCGATTTGCCGAATGTCGTGGTTGTGCCGCACGTCGCCTCGGCGACGCCACAGACACGCATTGCGATGGGTGAAATCGCGGTGAACAACATCATCAAGGTGTTGAATGGCCAGGTTCCCGACACCTGTGTCAATCCCGGGGTGCTGAAGTCGATGGCTGCGCAATAGGCATCTCGATACTGCAAGGAGTAAAAGAAGCCGGGCTACCGGTTTCTTTTTGTTAGGAAGGCCTCTCAGGCTTGGCTGGTTGCCGAAGTAACGCCTGACGCCGTTTCAAAAATCCACGAGGGAGTTTTTAGATGTCAAAGAAACTGGGCTTCATCGGACTGGGCACGATGGGTGCGCCGATGGCCGGTCATCTGA
>Ga0326758_100057_pt1 | contig 50004 bp, 74 predicted proteins | sample GCRJH_S_FD_207221 | JGI IMG/M metagenome (GOLD analysis project Ga0326758, IMG submission 207221) | Hot spring sediment microbial communities from Geyser Creek Basin, Yellowstone National Park, WY, United States - GCR.JH_S | ecosystem: Environmental > Aquatic > Thermal springs > Near-boiling... | reverse complement strand
GGAAGTATAAGTGAGGGGACTGTGATGTAACGTACTTCCTGCTGTAAATCCTCAAGTAACGCTGCAATAACAGCACTCTCAAATTGTTTGAGTTTATTGATACTGTTGATTACGTCGTCATCTTTCAACTCTTCAAGGAGGTTTATCTTTGATAGGGGCTGTTTGACCAGTTTTACGAGTCCGTGGTTCTCGTCAAAGGCGAGGGGGCTTACTTTTACTACTACGGTTTTTGCGCTAGTCCCCCTAATTCCAGTCTGTTGCTGTTGCTGCTGTTTTTCGTCACTCATTCTTCTCACCAGCGGTTGGGTAATACCACCTTATATAAGCGAACCTACTCCTCCTTTTTTGAAAAATCTGAATCTTGGCCTTATATGACTCTGCGAGCTCCTTAACATCTTCGACATAGTCTAGCGGTACCATGATAATATTTTCTTGTTCTGGAGAAAATAGGGGGTTATATGCGGTGATTATTTTGATAACGTCCATAGATACATGTTTCTGTGTAATAATAAAAGTTTTAAAGCAAATTATGAATTCATTATATAATGAAAGAGCTTTACGCGGTCTCGAAATATAAAAAGTTACTCGGAATGAGATGGTTAATCCTAAATGCTGAGAAGAAGAATATTGACATCCTAGGCTCGATAAAGGAGAAAAAATGCCCGATATGTGGCCATAAGTTTAAAAACGTGTTTTTTCTGCAAAGGCATTTAGATACCACATATTGTGGTGCACTTTTAGAAAAGACATTAAGGGAATAATTCAAAACTTCCTTTTTTTGTAAATATTTTTATTATTAGCAGGAAAGCCGACACTATCGTTATGACGAACCCTATCATGTAAAGGGGAGCGAAGGGGTCAGGCTTATAAACGGGCGTTATTATAACTGTCGAGTTGTTTATCTTTGTTTCGTTCTCACCAGCCACATATATCAAACCGTTTAGGTATGAAGCGAAATTAAAGATTGCCAGAAAAATTGTAATGAGGGCGTCAAGGTAAATCGGGGTGTCCTTGTTGATGAGGTAGAGTTGGAGTGCTAATGCTATAAAGTCTATCGAGAGCGTAATAATCAACTCATCGCCTAACACTTTTCTCCACCAGCCTCTTTAACTCATCTATGTTTATCGGTTTATTAAAAAATATTCTAGCGTAAATATAAATCGCTGGTGGGTAGTTCTCCCTTTCCGCACAATAAGCTAATAGCTTAGATACGCACATCTCCAGCGTGTCATACTTCTTTTCGCATAATTTCACTATCTCCTCATCGTCCTCGATAAAGTACTTCAACTTTCTGGCCTGTACACCGTAATAGCTGTAAAATCCGTTCTTCTTGTCACTAAAATAATATATTTTGCTCTTAGCTTTCGTGATAATATCGTTTATAAATTTCTCGCATATCTCACGACCCATTTTCCACAACACCCCTCACATAACCGTTATGGACGTAAATGTACAGGACGTTACCAGAGACCGTGTAATAGATATTATATCCTATCACGGTCACGTTTCCGAAAACTGGTTGGTAAAATATTGCAGTTCCGTTTACAATAACGCCGTTGTTATAGGAGAGTTTGGTTCCTGGAGTAAGCTCGATGTACCAGCCCCACGGTAACACCTCGTTATACTTTCCGCTATAGTACAGTACGGAAAAGTCTGGGTTGATGATAGGAGGCCTAGTTATATTAGGTGTTACGTAAACTGGGGAGTTTACAAAATTATATCCCGAGTAGACCTGGACGAAGATCTTGGTAAAAGGCGGTATGAAGTAAAGGGGTGACGGTGCAGAGATGTTGATCAGACGCCATGAGTGGGGCGGGATAACAGGCAATGTGCAGTTATAAGGTGCATAAGCCATGATTTGGCTCGAGACCACCCACCTCTTCTCACTGCCGAATTCGTTAAGCAGGAAAATAGGGTAAACTGGGGAGTTTCCGTGATTGGTAACGTTTAAGCACACTACGTCCCAGTACCCTACGTCACCGACGTCGTAGACCCTTACAATGTAGACCGTCAGCGGTAACGTCGGCTTAAACAATAACGAAATCGTGAGCATTTCGAGTACAATAAGACTAACCGTTATCAGCACCTTCCAGCTCATAACTACTCACCCATATCGTGATATAGAATAAGAAATAGTTTAAATCCCTCCAGCTTACGAGCCAGATAAAAGCTGGGAGGATCCACTTCCACTTAGTGTTAGGTTTATACAATATCAACAATGCGGTGTAGAGTGTTAGGAAAGCGACAGTATATGCAATGTGCGGTATAGGTGCTCCTGTCAGATTCAGCAAACTGATCGAAATACCTTGATTCGCTATAGGTTGCGTGAGAGGGCCTAAAACATCAAAAGCCCATTTTAACGAGATGAAGGGTAAGTTAGGGATTAGGAAAACGGCCAACGGTATGAGGATGTTCTTTGCCAGTTCTTTCCACTTACCCCAATAATCCTTCCACATAAACGGTAAGTAAAGTAACGTATATTGCTTAATGTCACCGCTTAGCGCCATAAGTGCCGATCTGACCCAACCTTTCGTCGTAAGTGCTATGATTGCAATGGCTAGGGATATTATGTCAAACGTCGCACCTGTAAAAGCCGAATAACTTTCTTCAATCAACATGACGATAAAGAATAACTTCTCCTTACCCTTCCACCTCAGAAAGAGGTAAAGCAAGAAAGTCGTGGCCAGTGTAGCAATCTGAGGGTATATAACAGAGGCTATCTCGAAATATAACGCAGGGTAACCGAACACGTTAACGTAATAGGTGGGGGTGAGTGTAACCGTGACTACGGGTTCAGCTACGGGAAACATCTTATAAGCGTTAATGAGGTTTGTTGTATAGGGATTAACCCCATGCCTGAAGAGGAATGCTGCGTATAATACCAAGCTTTCCTCATCGGTTTGTGAGGGGAGCCTGTATACCGAGACGGCAGTAAATGTGGCGATAAATGTAAAGAACACGATTAAGTCGGCAAACCTCTTATCCTCTTTTACTAAGTAGAGGAAAGTAAACACTACACCTAGTATATAAAATAGGTATATTATAAAAGAGGCTACTTCTAAGTATAATATACCGTTGACAAACATCAAAGCCCCTAAAAATACGGCTACTCTCTCAACTTCTTTACGCAGTTCTCATCGCCTCCTTTACAGTGGTAAACAATCCTTTCCAAATCGTTTAGGGTATACCTCCTCGGTGTCGCCTTGATGTTGTACGCACTGAAGATGATATTGATCATGTCCTCGTTGTACTCGTCCACATGGAAAACTTCCCTCGCTGTTACGTTCTCTCCTACCACAACGATCGGGACATTTGCTACCCGGAACAGTTCCTTTATCGGTATCCCGCTCCTCTCATCTACGATGAGTACAGCGTTATACGTTTCAGCCACCTTTATCGCCTCTTCTAGTCCCTTCGCGTTATAAACAACTACGTTTCCTTTACCGACAGAGACGAAATAAGCAGCGAGCACGGGTATTGCGAGGTCTGGGTTAGCCTTTACGAAGTAAAGCTCAGGGTAGTCGAGTGAGGAAAAGAACCTCTCAAGCCTCCTGTCTGTATAAGGTTTCTTGACGTAAATTATCCTGTAACCGCGAAGTGATTCCTCAGGCAGTCTGTCTATGCCGTATTGTAACCTTTTCAAGTAGGACACTATATTAGCAAAGTTCTGCATTGATGACGCCAATTTGGAGGCTAATTCTTCCCGTCTATCGAGGAATTGCGGGAACTTTCTCTCTATGAGTATCTCTATCGCGTCTTTAGTAGGCACTGGGACGTAGACTGGTTCACCGAAACGGCCCTCTCTCTTCAATGCACTGTCAATAAGAGAAGGTGAGATATTGGTTATTGCAATAAATAGCACGTCACTTTCCCTCATCTTGGACATCGTATCGAGTAACATAGACTTAATGTTAATATCTGCAGAAGAAACACCTATCCTTTGTATCATAATTTCTCTTTGCATGAGTAAAGTGTCCGCCTCGTCGATTACGAGGGCTGAAGGTCGCAATCTTACGGCTTCGTCGATTTTTGCCTGAAATCCCTTCTCGCTTTGCCCGACGTAAGGCCCTAACACTTCAGCAAAACTGAAAAATACTCTGTCTAGTCCTAGCATATCGGTAATTATCCTTGATAGTGTGGTTTTCCCAGTCCCAGGTGGGCCTGTGAAGAGTAAACCAGGATTTGGGAAGACACCGCTTTTTCTGAAATAATCAACATAAAACTGTATACGTTCCCACACACTTTTAGGGTAAACATACACGTCATCGGCAGTAACTACTATGTAGTCTTTAACCTCCTCCACTTTGACTTCTCCTACTGTTTTAACATCGGTGTAAGGAGCAATTTCGTCGCAACCGACAGGCCTCCTCAGAACTTCGGTTGAGGAGTTTCTCACGACTTTTCTGCAGATCATTTATGTATCACCGACAAGGCTAACAGGAATACGCCCATTATCATGAACGCGATGATGAGCCACCTCATCCACGAGAAATCTGTAGACTTAGTAGCTGTTACGTTCTTCTCTATGTTCACTATTTCCTCTAACTGCCTTAACGAATGCTTAACGTTAGTGTGAAGTAAGTCCTCGATCGAACTCTTAAATATACTAGGGTAATCGACCGCTATAACGAGCTGTGTATTAGTATCAAGCGTGAGTTCCCTCATTGTGTCAATCCTACTTTTTATTAAGTAAGTGTAGTAGTCCACGATCGACTTCCACGTACCGTCGAACTTTATTTCCTTGTTTCCAACTCTTAGGATTAAGTCCCGGATCCCGACGTTGATAAGCGTCTGTGGGTCTTTAGCAATGTAGTAGGGCTGTATACCCCAACCGTAGAGGATATACCTTCTCCCGCTCTTGATCATCTTCACTGTGGGGTCTTTATACACACGTATATTCCCCTTCACACTAACGAAGTTGACCTCGTCTATTCTCGTCAGCGGGATCTCCTTTTCCTCGTTTCCGTCAATAAGTCTTAACCAGTACCTGTAGTTAGGTTTACTGAAGAGTTTATAGGCAACATAAATTATTACGCCTGCAAAAATTGCGATCATAGCATATTCAATAAAACTAGGTGAAAAAGACGGTACTACTGATGACGGTGATGGCGGTGCTGGAACTGTTACAGGTGGAGGAAGTGTTGTTGTCATGAAAGAAAAAAATGGTTAAATAAGAAAAATGTTAGCCCGACGTTTGGACGCTGTGCCACAACAGTATAATGGCAAACATTACCTCGAGAGTGGGGATCGCATATAACCACGCGTTAGAAACCCCTAGTGCTACCATTTCTGCCGTTGTAAATATCGATGAGACTATTAATCCTAGCCCGACGTTTCTCAGACCCGCTCTAAGCCCGAATAAAGCCACAGAAGACAACGGAATAGCATACATCAGCATTTGGTCGAGAAGAGGCGGTGCATAATTGCCGCCGTTTGTCGCTATGTAAAACGGCCCAAACTGTTGACTGTCGAAGTAAATGTAAATAACAGTTATATTGGAAGGTACTGTCACCACGGTGTAGTTGTCTTCCAATGTATAATTACCGATTAGCTGGTGTGTGTAAAAGTTGTAAAGTGAAAACGTAACCTGTTGCAAGTTTTGCCCCTGGTAGTAAGGTTCCGCTAAGAGGACTACTTGATTTGAGCCGTTATAAAAAGCGTTAACAACATAACCGTCTATGACTGTCTCTGAAAGTGGCTGTATTGTCACAACGGCACTACCGTCTGACCAGTCTAAAACAGCGCCACCTGTAGTTGCTGCTACTAACAGAGACGCCATGAGAGGGACTAAAAGCAGTAATAATAACCTTTTCATAAGAAGAAGTAGGAGGAAAAGCTAAAAAATAAAAAATAAGCTGACCTCCTCCTTACCATGGAAGGGTGAGGTTTGTCTCCCTTAATCCCTATTTTTATAAAATAATTTAGGAGTTGTAGGCTGTAATACAAAAGTGTATGTCATAAGCTTTATATACTATATCAAACATACATTATACACAATGGCTAGAATAAGCTTGAATATAGATGAACGCATCCTTCAACAATTTGATAGTATGTGGAAAGCTGAAGGATGGGAATCAAGACAAGAAGCTATAGTTTTTTTAATGAAGCAGGCCCTTGCAAGGGGCTTTATCTCTAAGGAAAAATCAGAATTAGCAAGGGTTATAGGAGGTTCTGACTCCTCCTCGCCCTAAAGGACGAGGGAAAGAAAAGAGACGTTTATGCTTTTTTTACCCCGCCCTAAAAGGGCGAGGTTTGTCGTTTATTTTATCACGGCCCATAAGGACTCCTCTCTCTCAGTATTTTAACAATGTATATGAGTATCATGAAGATGAGCATACCTATTAATAATACCAAGACGTCGACTATATTACTGGCGAACGGTATAGGGTTGCTGGGCATTTTCGCACTCACATTACCTATTTTCACGCTGTTGAGTGTCGGAACCGCAAGGCCGAAATAGATGCCCTCAATTAAGTTGAGTACTGCTGCTGTAATGCCTATAATAAATATTAGGATAACATATGTGATGAACTTCATGTCTGGCTGCTCCTCCTCGCAAACCTATATGTTGTAGATATTATAACCATGACTGACCCTATGAAGATTATTGGCATGAGGTGTATGATAATACCCACCACTGCGACTACTGCACCTCCTGCAGCTATACTTGCGAGCAGATCTTGGTTAGCTCTGGCTAACGCGATCACAACTGCTAAAACCATTGCTACTGTAACTATACCGCTTACCGTAAGTGTTGACAGACTGAACGGCGTTTGTTGGGTTAACGGGAGTATTAACTGCGGTGCGGGTTTCGGGAACGCTATCTCCTTAGGTGAATAAGTACCTACGCCAGAGGAGAGCGGTTGAAGGTATATGGTCAACACTTTCGTATTGGGGTTTGCCACAATTTGTGCGGATAAGAGCCCTTGTGTGTCGAAGGGCTGTATTTGTTGTGTTATCGGGTCGTTTACTATCATTGGTTGTCCGTTTTCGTAAATAGTCACGTTCCAGCCTTGCCAGTTTATTAAAACGAAGGAATAAGCTGTGTAAAGTAGGATGACCGTGATCTGGTAATTACCAGGTGGTACCGTTGCAGTCTGGTAAGGAAACGTCTCGTAATTTATGAATATTTGTGAGCTAGTAGAGTTCCTCACGATTACCTCTGTGAACGGTGGGACATAAATCACAGGGTTTGTGACTTTTGGATCGAGGAACGTAATGACGCCGATATCGTTAACTTCCCTAGTTAGGGAACCAGTCAGCTGGTAGGTCTGGTTCGTGAAGGGGTTTATGTATTGACCTTGTTGCGTGATGTATGTGGGGTCGAAGAAGAACAACATCGAAGAGACGTTAGGAGGTGTTTGTGACGTCGCAATACTGTTATTTTCTATGTATACCATGTCGATAAAGCCGTTTTGGAAAGGGTAATAGCCAGAGGGCGCATTAGCCCAACCTGATGTGAAACCTATACCAACAGTAACGTAATTCATCTGTCCGTTTAGATGCTGATTAATTGATGCAGAGTAATAAGTGAAGTTCGTGGTACCCCAGTCAGTCGTCGCTATTGTACCACCTTGGTAATAGTTTATACTGTTGAGCGTAGCTGGAGTAAATTGTGGCGAAGCCCAATCAACACCTCCTCCTACCTCTCCGTTGGTACCCACATAGCCTAACGGTGCCCAATTCGACGGGTTTGACGGAGGTATAGCGTTTTGAGCCTCTAACAACACGCCGTTACCTGGAGAGAATAAAGCTCCGTAAGATAAGACGTTGGAGGACTTCAACGTTATGTTCACTGGGCCCACTGGGTTGAACGTAACTGTGAACTTTCCATTAGGATTGGCAAACGGTAGGTTAAGCTCATGCCACGTCCCGTTGTACACGCCGAGGATGGCGTAAGAGCCGTTGGAGAGCTGAGAAATCAGAACGGTGGCTGAAGAAGTATCGGGCATTGAAGGTAATGATATTGAGTTGACCGTGTATTTGACTACACCATACTGGAAAGGAGAGACGCCGAAATAGGAGACGTAGAATAAGTTAGACTGTTCGGCATCGATCCCTACGTAGCCTATCTGATTCCACGGGAAAGGAGTGTTTACATTTACGGGGTATGCTGTTGAATTGATGTATACGCTCTGTACGGTAACATTACCCGCCGAATTCTCCGTAAGTATTACGCTGAAGGTAAAGGGGTAGTTGGGGTTAGGTTGAGGCAGAGAAGTGTAAAGTTGCGTGTAACTAGATGTTGGGGAATGGAACCATATCGTGTTGCCGTAGAAGTCAACTAATAACGCATAAAAACCAGTAACACCGTCATATGATTGGTCTCCTACGGTAGGTGAGTAGACAACGATACCAGGATTACCATTCTGTGTTGGGTACGATGTTATGTGGATCGTTATGTTGATGGTGTTACTTATCGGCGAATATCTCCAATCAATGTACTGTCCATAAATACTTGCTCCAGTACTGTTCACCACCAGTTCGCCGTTTTCCCAATAAGGTAACACTTTCCATGATGTTGACTCCACGTTGTTCACGAACTGTTCAACACCACCGTAAGGTGCTGGAGAGACACTGAAGTAGGAGACGTAGAATAAGTTACCCATATCTGGTGTTATCCCCACGTAGCCTATCTGGCTCCACGGGAAAGGAGTGTTTACATTTACTGTGTAAGCCGTTGAGTTGATGTATACGCTCTGTACTGTAACGTTTCCAGCACTGTTCTCTGTCAGGATGACGCTGAAAGTGAACGGATAATTAGGGTTAGGTTGAGGAAGAGAAGAGTCAAGTATTATGAAACCAGATGTTGGAGAATGGAACGCTATCTTGTTGTCATAGAAGTTAACTGTCAACGCGTAAAAACCATTATTAGCAATGTTTGTTTGGTCTCCTACGTTAGGTGAGGCGATAAGAATACCAGGATTATTACTTTGTACTGGGAATGATGTTATATGAATGGTGATGTTGATGACGTTTGATATTGGAGAATATTTCCAAGCAATGTATTGACCATAAGTACTTGCTCCAGTACTGTTCACCACCAGTTCGCCGTTTTGCCAATATGGAAATACTTTCCAACCTGTTGACTCGACACTATCCACAGGCTGGTTTTGAATACCGAACCATGGAGTGAACTGTAACTGGTATCCTTGATCTGGTGTTACATAAATCGTAGAAGACGAATAATAGGACGTAGTGGAATTTGAGTGTGTAACGATTCTGGGTACGTTCACTTGTTGGTAAAGGAAGTTTTGTGTCGAGAATCCCGATACTCCGTATTCATGTACCAGTGCCACTTCACCGCTCTTCAGCGTGACGTTTTCCACAGCCTCCAACGCCTTCCCCGTAGTCTGCACACCCTGAAATGATGGAACTGAGGAGAAAGAGGAGGGGATCTCGTAAATTGTTAACACGTTACTCTGGTTCTGCAACATGAGCACAGTACCGTAGTCCATAACGTTAACGTAAAACGTCAGAAAGGACTGTACTGCATACACTTCTAAAGGCATGAGAAGTATGAAAAGAAGTAAACTACTCAAGATCAAAAACTTCTTCATCTTCAACTCTGCTCACCCCCTTAGTTATAACAGGTGGGTATTTGGTGTAAAACATAACGTTTAGTTCACCCTGATCCCTTGCCTCATCAATTGTTGGACTTTCGTCTGGAGGGAACGCTTTTGATACTAACTTTCTTACCTCCGGGTTGTCGTCTATGAGTATAACATCCCCTAACCCCTTCAGACCGTTAAGTATTTCCCGCTTATACTCTACCTCTTTCCTATAGTCATTGGGGTTCCTCATTATCAAGTAGTCATATGGCACGTTAAATTTCTGTAGTTGTTCGAGTGTTTTTTCTCTCTGTGTCTCACCGTTCCTTCCAGTCAGCAGTATAACGACCCAACCCTTTTCTTTCGCCTTTTTTACTGTGTCAAGTACGCCCTTGTTAGGGATGTCGAAGTCCATGTACCGTGGTGACTGGTAACACTCCCAGAACTTCCTCCTAGCCTCCCCGTGGAGGGAGTCTAAAGACGCGACACCTTGTTCCGCTAAGCATGCGTTATACCTTGCTTGAGTGTTAAATAGAGTGTTATCGAGGTCTACAACTAGGACTTTCATAAGAAGAAGTAGGAGAATAAGTTAAAAAATAAATTAGCATTGGGGGTGTTCCCCCACATTGGGGGTGTCCCCATAATTAGACTGGGAAGAAGAACTGTGCCAGCACCTCTAGCAAGTACAGCCATGCCATCGCTTGTAGCATTGCACCTACTAACAAAGCACCTATGATAAGACCAGGGTTCCCGCTAATTGCAGCCATTTCATAAAACACGATAGGTATGCCAGCAACGAAATTAATTAACGCGTTGAAGATAAGGAGCCCTACGGCATAGAGGATAAAGGCAAACGGCATGTTCGTAACCGCAGTGCTGTGGATGATAGCTGTAAACGCTTGTGGGTTTACAATTGTCGTGAAATACGGTATTTGCGGGTAACCTACTGAGGATAAGTCGACCTGAACCATAGTGTTTATGATAGTAAAGGCTATAATGAAAGCTAAGGCGAACTTACCCAGTGTTGTTAGCATAAGAAGAAATAGGAAAAGGAATTAAAAAATAAATTAGCAATGGAGGTGTGGGGGTACCCCCACAAAAAATAAATTTTACTTTAGGAGCGCTTCTCTTACATTTCCGTATTGGTCTATATAGATCACATGTTTACCGCTGACGCTGAGGATCTTCTTCGCGTTCACTGTACCGTTTATTGTGTGCAGTTTTATGGTATTCTCATCGCTTTCGATGATGTCGATTGGTGGCTCTTTTCGCGTGAGCCCGAACATGTTATTTCTTTCTTAAGGTTTCTCTCATACATGCTCTGAACGCTCTTAGTTTCTCTCCCTTTGGCAAACCCTTAACCTTTGCACTGCACATCTTTGCAGCTTCAGCAAATTCCCTTCTCCAGGCTAGCAACCTTTCAGAGTGGGTATGGGTATGTTCCTTGTATGCCATCAAGATATACGTATACGAACATATTTAAAAATATAATACGTTACAAAAGAGGGGGTTAAGGGGGCGGAAAGCTTTAACACGGTTTTAATTTCGTGCTGGTGAAACTAGAAAAGGGGGATAAAAACTAGGGAAAGGTTCGAGGTGCTATTATATAGCAAAAGTGCGAGGTAAGGAAAAAAGGGTGACGTTAAGTCGAACTGCCAGTTCACCTCCTACGGCTATACGACAACACCATGAAGAGAATAAATACTACAGCAGCTGCGAAGAAGAACGCCAGACTTGATAAAACGCTATACACGGGCTGTTCGAAGTCGAAAGCCTGCGTAGGTATGTTATACTTGTAGTAACCAGCTGAGAGGTTGAACGTCGCATAGGGGGAGAATATAGGCCCATTATCGCCGTTATCCGACAGCATTTCACTCCACGTCTGGTTTGATATATAAACATAAGAGCCCTGTGCTACCTCAATTACGAGTTTGTTTGTTGGCGTTGTAGAGACTTGCTGAATTTCGCTGCCGTTCACGAGCCACGTACCGCTCATGTACGTGGTTGAATTGTATAGTGTGTACACACGTGCGTTGACGTTGTTAATATCCGTTATTATGAGGCTTACGTAAGGTAGCAACGTTATAATGATAGCAATTGCGACGAATATGAGCAAAAGTAAGACTAAATACTGCATATGAAGAATTTGGAGTTAATACTTAAAAATAAAAGCTCTCTTTTTTTGAAAACTATTTTTTAAAACGTTAGAGAGTTAGTCTCTACCACCACGTGGTATGTAGGCGGCGATTTAGGTATAATGGGTTGGAATGCGATCGGTGGCGTATAAATTGTCCCTTTTGCAGGGTTATAGAAAACCACTGGAGTAAATGCTGGTCTCTGTTCGTATATCCAACCTATGCCTCCCGTTTGCTTAGGTTTCTGTTCTTGTTTAGCGAGAGGTGCTTCTCTAGGTTCTCCCTCAGGCAATTTGGGGAGAGGCGTTTTAGGTAAGTGGCTGAGCAATTGTCGTAGGTCTTTAAGTATAGATGCAGGTGGGCTAGTTTCTTGCTCATGTGCTGATGGTTTGGGGAGAGGCGAGAATTGTTGGTAGAGCTCTCTCCATAGCCAGAGGGGTAACGGTACATTTCCAAATGTTATAGATGGGTTAGTTGTGGGAGACGGTAGTGGTATTATTGCTGTACCTATTGAACTGTTTATATTATAGGTAGGTAGATTGTTTGCATTATGAGTAGGCGGGTTTGTAAATATTATAGGTGGGCTGGTTTCCTGTTTTTCCGATTCTTGGTGATCTTTATAATAAAAAGTCAATTGGTTGAAAGGTGTTATGGGTAAATTACCAAACAATTGCTGGTAATCTTTAAGCGTAAATATAGGCTGGTTTGGTGGAGACCACGATGGCACTTCTTGTGTTGGTCGTGCTTCTGTTATAATTGGACGGTTTGTACTATGAATAGGCATTTTCCTCATCGTTTATAAGTATATTACTCAAGTATAAATTTAAAAACAGGGTTTAGGTTTTTTAAAGTTTTTCGGTACTTAAGGGAGCAGAAAGCCGTTGTCAGCAGTTTCTGATAAGCCGTGAAGTTTATATATTTTGTATGTAAATATGAGTACAGTCACACCAGATGGGTGGCTATATCACGACGAGGTGTGACGGTGAATAAGAGATGTGCGGGTTTTCAACTACTGACGTAGACTTTATATTCCCGTTAGAAATTTTGAATAAACTCCCCAGTTTACTGAGAAAAATTCAAACAAAGTCCTTCCTAGGGCACACATATGTGTTTAAATATTTTGCTTCTGATAAATAGATATGCTAAGAACCTTGAAGAAGTTGGTGGGCATATGGGAGCCGAAGGAGGGCATACTCTACACGAGCAAGAACGCTGGCTATGAGAGGAAGTTAGATCGCGCCGTCGATATAATCACAGAGTGTTTCGTCAACGGCACATGGCAACCATGTAGTTTTATGTTGAAAAAGAACAAATACCATGTTTTTATAGGCAAGAAAACACATTTCGTAATTGAGAAGAAATATGTTAAAGTTGAGAAGAAGAAAAGAGATAGAGCTGGTGTTACTGAGGTGTGGTTCAGAAACGGTGTACATTATGGCGTCCTAATTCTCGAAATCCACTACAGACTTATAGTGAAAGACCCTTCAAAAATTGTTTATATTAAAGCGTAAGTAAGTTATTGTCTAGAACGACGTGGTATATCGGTGGTTACTTGGGTATTACAGGTTGGTACGCGTTTAGCGGCATATAAATCACTTTCCCTGTAGGATCGTAGAACACTATGGGTGTGAATGTAGGTCTTTGGATGTGTATCCAACCTACACCTCTCACAGGTAGATCACCTCGCCTGCCATCCCGCTAATTTCCATGTTGTTGTTTCCGCCTCCTCCAAAACCACCTGGCATTATCGCTGGCAATATTGGTGGTGGGCCCATCGGCATTGGCGATTCGTTTTCGGTAACAGTTGACGAAGAGAATATTGGCGGTGGTGGTGATGATTGTGATTCTATCTGTATGTACTCAGATGGTGGTATATTAATAATAGGGGGTGGTGGAGGAGAATTTATTGGCGGTGGTGAACTGATGGATGGCGGTGAGGGCGGTGAGTTGATTGGAGGAGGCGGTGAAATGGTGGGTGAAGGTGGCGGTGATGTTATTGGCGATGGCGAAGGCGGTGAATTAATAGGAGGTATCGGTGGCAACGTTGAAGATGGTGGGTTAATGGTGGGTACCGATGGGGATGATATTATTGGAGGTGGTGGGTTGCTAATTGGTGAGGGGGACGAATAAATGTCCCGTGGAGGTGAAGTATATGTTGGTAACTCTGAACTCTCTAGTTGAGGTTCACGTTCCATCCAGAACGGTTCCCGTAAAATCGGTTCTGGTAGCCTCCATTCCCCACCCTCGTTAAGTATTCTCTCTCCTCCCTCTTCACCTCCTTCCTCACCTTGCAACTTAGGTATTCTCTCTCCTCCCTCTTCACCACCCAATTCTGGTATTCTCTCTCCTCCCTCTTCACCACCCAATTCTGGTATTCTCTCTCCTCCTGTCTCATTACTCTCTGTGTCCTCAAACAAGTTAAGAGGCTCGCCAGGGATGATTTCTGCTCCGACATACTTGAATCTCGACCAGTCGGAGAGGATATCACGCAGAGGCCCAGGTAGGTTTCTAAATAGTTCTGGTGTCTGTCTCACCCATATATTATACACTTCTCCAGTTCCTCTCAACTTAGCACCAGGAGCGAGTTCTATCTGCCTCTCGTGAGTGAGGCCTAATAACCCCTCAGGGTCGATTACAGGTTCCCCGTGCTCAGCACTATAGGTCAGCAGCTCGTTTATGTATTCTTTATACATGGGGCCATATATTGGATCGTTAAGTAACTCCTTCATGGCGAAGTTATTCGCGAATTTTTTCAACCAGTTAGATTCTACGTTCGCCAAATACTCTGCTTTCTTAGCCAAAATATAATCGACTAACTCCTCAGGAGGTTCAATATCAACAGCATCAGTCTTTATACCTATTATACCACCTCTATCAAAGGGGTGAAGGAATCTGTAGAGTACGTTTTTCACACTTGAACGACCTATGCTGAACTCAGGTATGCCAGGCTCTGTGTCCTTTAGTCCTGAGTATGCAGTTAACGCTACTCCCACGTCCTCACTTTCGCCAGGCGAGAGGTATAAATTCCTTAAATGTCCCCACTCTCGGAACGCCCATTCATCTTTAGGCGGTTCGCCTGCTACCTTTACAAGCGCTTCTCCATTAGCAACCTCATTAAGGAAATCACGCGATGGAGTCACGTGAGTCGCTAAAGTAGTTTTACCTGTGTATGCGTCTACGAAGTCGCTAATATCTCCTTCTCCGAACGTAGTTTTTGGTACTAAGTAAACCGTGTCACCGCTGGGTAGCGTTATCTTCCACGCTTCTGTGGTCTCGCCAGTGAGGGGTGATGTGAGCGTTTCTAGTTCTGCTACACCACCAGTCCCTCTAATCTCGTCTATCTTGCTCATCAATTTGCCCGCTATACCAGGGCCTAAGCCACCTGCCAAACCGCCTATGATTCCAGCGATTGCCAGCTGCTCAGGGTTCTGCGAGAAAGGTAACTGTAGTGCCACGTTAGTTAACGCACCGCCTGCCGCTCTCCACACTGGTGTTAGGTGTGCCACTTGCGACGCCAAGTCTTCGCTACCTGTCAACAACTTCGTTAATGCGCCTGCCCCCTTCGCTAGGCCAGACTCTAATGCTAGACCGCCAGCTTCGCCGATAGCGCCTAGCACACCACCCTCATTTGCCTCCTGTAACACTTGCTGTAGTGATTGCCAGTGACCTGTGGTGAGCTTTGTAGCGACTTCGCCGATACCTACCGATGATGCTTCGCCGATGAGCTCGGCGGGTAGTAGTTCAGGTGCAACGACCGCAGTAATTATCGCAGGTAACGCGACTTCCGTGACATCACCTACAATCTTAGCGATGTTTTGCCCTCCTGCCTTATTGAACTGTGCAATCGCTTGGCTGAAATTCTCAAGACCCTTACCCTGTACAAGGTGAGCCAACTCCTCTCCGACACCGCCCAATCCTTCAGTAGCGTAATAGCCTATTAATGCTGAAACATCAGCTACGTCAGTAAAGAACTGTTGGAGTGGGTTACCCCCTTGTTGTTGTTTGTTGAGTTGCGCTAACTCTTGTTGTATTTGTTGTTGGGCTTGTTGCAACTGACTTTGTATTTGTTGTTGGGCTTGGTTAAGCTTGTTCAGATCCTGTTGGGCTTGTTGTTGCACTTGTTGTAAGTACGTCTGTACTTGTTGTTGGGCTTGGTTAAGCTGAGCTAAGTCTTGTTGGGCTTGCTGTTCAGCTAATTGTAACTGACTTTGTATTTGTTGTTGGGCTTGGTTAATTTGCATTAACTCCTGCTGTGCTTGAAGCTGAGTTTGCTGTAAGTACGTCTGTACTTCCTGCTGTGCCTGGTTAAGCTGAGCTAAGTTTTGCAGTATTTGTTGTTGCTGTTGCTGCAATTGTTGTAAGTAGCTCTGTAATTGTGGATTGTTAGGATTCTGTTGTAGCATCTGCTCGGCTTGTGCTTCATATTGTTGTATTTGTTGTAACTCAGCTTGTAATTGTTGTTCCTGTTGGCTTATTTGCATTAATTCCTGCTGACCCTGTTGTTGGGCTTGTTGCAACTGACTTTGTATTTGTTGTTGGGCTTGGTTAAGCTGACTTAACTCTTGTTGGGCTTGCTGCTGCACTTGCTGCAACTGGTTTTGTACTTGCTGTTTCTCCTGTTGAATTTGGTTTAACTCTTGTTGGGCTTGCTGCTGCACTTGCTGCAACTGGTTTTGTACTTGCTGTTTCTCCTGTTGAATTTGGTTTAACTCTTGCTGCGCTTGCTGCTGTAATTGTTTGAGCTGGTTCTCTAATTGCTGCTTCTCTTGCTGGATTTTGTTTCCGTAAACGGAGTTATACGCGTTCTGTATTGCGTTATTCGCAGCTGAAAGTGCTCCAATTACTGTGTTCCCGACATCCGTCAGTGCACCAGTTACTGCTTTCCCAGCAGTTGATAATGCGCTAGTTACTGCGTTTCCAACATCCTTTGCTGCGTTAGTTATGTCGCTACCAATTGTGGACGCAGCGTTCTTTATTGCATTTCCAGCAGTTGACAATGCTCCAGTTATTGCGCTCCCAGCACTCTGTACTGCGTTAGTTACATCACTAACAAATGTGGATGCAGCATTGGTAATATCATTACCAACTGAACTAAAGAACGAACCTATCGCACCGAATGGGTTACTGGGTTGGCCTCCAGAAGTTGCCGCATTAGCAACGATTTGGCCATGACTTATTGCGTTTCCAATAGCATTCGCCATGCTAGACACAGCATTTGCAGCAGAGCTGAGGAACGACGTGAGCGGGTTATTTGATTGACCTCCTCCCGAATTATTACCTCCACTTACTGCGTTAGTCACAGCGTTAACGACTGAACCAAATAAAGAACCGAAGAAGCCGAATGGGTTACTGGATTGCGAAGGTGTGTTATTGGATGGAGGCGGTGGTGGAGGACTAGCATTGTTGTGAGCTGGTGGCTGTGATGGTGGGGAATTGACTGGCATTATTGGTGGAGGGTTATAAATGTGTGGTATTACAGGACCAGAATTCAGTGTTGGGGACCCTTCGATACCAGATGCTGCCATATGAAGTTGGTCGAACGGGGTTAGTTTAGGTGTTGGAGTTCTTTCATCAGGCGCCATTGCTATATGACTACGTGCCCATGGACTAAGCCCTTCTGTGTGGTGTACAGCAGATGAGTTTGTTTCTTGCTTACGGGTAATTTGATCCCAAAAACTATTAGGAACATATGTTATAAACGGCCTAGGCTTCTGGAGATCGGTAGGTAAATTAGGGGAAGATCCTCCAAAGAAATAGATACGCCTTTGTCTTTCATGTGCTGGCGGGTTTGGTTCCTGCTCACTCTCACGAGGCCTTATGATACGTACTAGGGTTATATGTGCTGGCGGGTTAACGATTGGTTCTTGCTCATGTGCTGAAAGGTGGGTAAGCTTTATTATTACTTCTCTAGGTATAGACGTTATCGATTTGTGTTGTATTTTAATCTCAGAAGGTCTTAGGAGGAGCCTTTTCCTCCATTCTTCGTTTGCAGCAGCTTCCCTAGCCTGTGTTTGTTCTGCTGTAGCTGCTTCAATATATGTAAAATGTGGTCTGAAGAACACCTCACATCACCTTTAGTACGTCAAATGTGCTTGTAATAGCTCCTGAGGTGTGAATGTAGGTGGTCTAAGTTCCTGCTCTTGTGCTAGGAAATAGGTAAGTGGTTGCAGTAGGTCTCTAGGTGTAAATATTATAGGCGGTGTTGGCTCTGGGAGCTCGATAGGCAAAGATGTTATTTGTTCGCGTTCCGATCCACCCTCAGAAGGTCTTATTATAGGTATTGGCGTTATAGGTATTGGTGGGTTAACGATCGGTTCTCTTGGGGGGTTGGTGATAGGCAGGGTGGTTATGAATTTTGCGTTTTGCAGTATGTCTCTGAGTTGTATGGGTAACTGGTTAAGTAATTGCTGTAGGTCTCTAGGTACAATTACTGTTAGTTCATGTTCTGGTTCACGTGTTGGTGGTGACATTAATGGTATTTGATGAGTTGGTTGTATTACTGTTATACCTATTGGACGGTTTGTAGGGTGTGGGTTGGGAGCAGGGTATATGTGGACAAGTGATAGTATTTTCCATATGGGCACAGGTATAGATGCTATTGGTTCAGGTTCTTGCTCACGTGTTGGTGGTTTGGGGAATGGTGCTTCTCTAGGTTCTCCCTCAGGCGTAGGCAACCTAGGGAGAGGTGTTTTAGATAAGTGGCTGAGCAATTGCTGCAGGTCTCTAAGTGTAAATGCAGGCTGGTTGGGTTCGTGCCATGGATAAGCAATCTGGGGGAGAGGTGTTATAGGTAATTTGGGTTTCAATTGCAATAGGTCTAGAGGTCCACGTTCAGGCCCAAATATTGTAGATTTTAGTTCTTGCTCACGTGTTGGTGGATTAGGGGAAGCTGTTTCTCGTTCTTCTTGTTCATGAGTAGCTTTAACGTATGTAAAACGTGGTCTGTAAATCATCTCACAACACCCTGCAGTAACCTCAATACATCATCTGCACTTTTAGCTTCTTTCAACGCCTTTTTTATTTCGATTGCTTGGCTTGGCGAGAGGTAAAACATCGTGTCAGTGTACGGCCTACCTTCATATTCTTCTCTCAGCTTAAGCTTATCTCCTTCAACCTTAATCTTGATGGTATAACCATTATCGTATTTTATTTCTACCCCGTTATCTATTTTACGAAATGTCATTAATAAGAAGTAGGAGGATAAGTTAAAAAATAAAAAACAAGAGAGCTGATTTCCTCCTCACTGAGCTTATCATTCGTTTTGTCAGATCTTTCCCTTATATTATATATATAAGGAATATATACAATTTTACAAAGAAAGGGGTTAGGGGGACGGAAAGCCTTAACATGTTTTAATTTCGTAGTGGTGAAACTGAAATAGGGAGATAAAAACTAGGGAAAGGTTCGAAGAGGTATATATAGCCAAAAGTGCGAACTAAGGAAAAAAGGGTGACGTTAAGTCGAACTGAACATAGGTTAACTCCCCAGTTTACGTAAGATTTCAATCGCGTCTTTCGTCTGTGTATACTGTACAATTCTGTCCAACTTCTTATGTCCAGTTATTTTCGCGATAAGTGCTGGATCTGTTGCATTTTTTGCCAAAAAGGAGATCAGTGCATATCGTAGCGAATGCGTATTACACTTCAAGTACTTCCGTGCAAACATCCTTATCCTCGCTTCTAGTTTATCATCATCAATTGTCAGTATCGATTTATACGCTAGTCTGTTTCTAATGACCTCAGGAATAATGAAGAACCTTATGTTGCCATGCTTTTCTGCTTTTAGTTGGAACTCCCTTTGATTTGATTCCACGAATGTTTTGAACGCTCTGATCGCTTCTTTAATTCTAGCACCGTTAATCAGCTGTATCAAGAGAATTGCCACATAAGCCTCATAGGGCATCAGATTGAGATCAAATAGCTGTTTGTAAGCGTTAGTGAGGACTTTCTTGGCTTCGAGAAAATCAACCGAATAGTCCCAACTATGTTCTATCTTCTTTTTGCCCAGTGGCTTCAGAATCTTCTTAAGTAACTCGCTCTCCTCTCTCTTTCCTTTCTTCTTCGCCTCCTTTAGTCCTAACTTCACGGCAATCATATCGATAACATCAGTCCATCCTTTCTCCTTAGCTTCTTTCAAATACTCCAACAACTTCGGTGAGTTATCGGGAAGTTCTAGTATTATTCGCTTAAGTTCATCCTTGTCCATTTTTCCTCACCTACCACTAGAATGAACGAGATCTGTCAATCGCTTTATCACTTTCATTCTACTCCCTCTTCAGATTGAACATACAAACGTCAATATCAGTATTAATTTTGTCTTTCTCCTTTACGTTGCAAAACGTTATCCATATAACGTTCTCTGAGACCTTGCTGAGCATGCTTAGAATTTCGCTGTACTTATCTAGTCCAGAATAAATTCCAACGTCATACCTACCTAAATACTGCAAATCATCTTCTGTTACGTATCTTATAATGTAGTTGAGGCTAAGTTCCTTTCTTACCACCTCTGGAAATATATAATTACTATAAACCACTGCATAAGGAGACCAACCCTCAAATGTGTCTACATGTTTGGCATAATGCGACAATATATAGGCTAAATATCCGTTACCTCCTCCTATTTCAATCACTTTCTTGCCACTGACGATCTCTATAAGCTTATCAAATCCCTTAATTTTCTTTAGGTCGTCATAATCCCAGACCAACGGCACTTTCCAGCCTAAGTCCTCGTCTACTCTTGCGTATTTCACCGACATCCTAATCGACTGCTTCTCAGCGTAACTGTCAATAGTGTAAATGATGTTCTTAGGGATTATTTTAGGGCGTATTTTATAAATTTCCTTAAGTTCAATCATTTTACCTCCCCATTTATTTCACTCCTCCTCATAGAGATCCTCCATGTCCTCTTCCAATTCCTCTTCCTCATCCTCGCAAATGATTTCGCACAAATCCCCGCATACCTCCCATGGACAGTCCTCACAACTCGTTACCCTCCTGCAGATCTCATCTACTTCATCCTCTATGTTTTCTAGCTCTTCCTCATCATCTTCTTCATAGAGATCCATTTCGTTTTCTTCTTCCCAATCTTCTTCCACTTTCATCACCTCTAGTATTGTTCATCTTATAGTGACCACCCTTCATCATAGCGCTTAACGTATTCAACTAGACGTTTGAACTCTACGAATTCGTATACTTTACACGTACCGTCCTTAAGCTTCACTGTGACTCTGCTGTCTGGGTTCTGCGATAGCTGCATTTTGCACAGTACCTCGTTATCGTATCTTCCTATTTCCTTCATTACTGGTTCTACGACCTCAAATTTTAGGTTACGATTCCTAATCTCCTCTAGAAGTTTCATCTTCACGCTTTCTGGGACTACTGGGATTAGCAAGACTCTTTCATATATTTCCTTATTTAAGTTCTTTACCTCGTCTAGAAAGTCCTCGACATTGTATATTCCTTTATTATATACTATTATATTATAGCCAGCGTCCTTCAGCAACTTCCACTGGACTGGCAATATTTTCTCCCTGGAAATCCATATTGCGACCTTCATTTGCGATCCACCTCAATGACAACTATTTCGAATTTATCGGGATTCATTGCAGCTTTATACTGCTGAGTAGCTTCAAACAACCACTCCCAGACGCCACCAAAACCACTATAGTTAACATACTCACTTAATGTGAAAAGGTTAAGGGGTTTTGTTGCAACAACTTTGCCGTAGAACTCCTTATCTCCAACTTTCATCGTAACTTTCTTGCCTATGTAATAATAGCCAGTCCTCATAATTGTTGCTACGAGTTTAGCTCCGCTCATGATATACTTCTGTACATAAGGCGAGTCGAAAATAATGGGCTGGTCAACTAAGGATCTTGAAGGATCTTGGAGGTCTAAGATAATGTCGTCTATCTCTCCTCTTATTTCTTTAATTTCCTCTAGTTTCTTTTCGAGAAACTGTAATTCGTCAAATTGTTCTTTATCAAAATTTTCATTATGATGTTCTATAATTTTGTTAATCCTATCCATAATAGTAAGTACAGCATTTCCTAAATCGACTTTCGCTTCTCTCAAATGCTCTATAATTTCATTATACTTATTATAGACCACGGTGAATCACCACAACAATTATTTGAAATTTGTTGGGGTCTATCTTGGCTTTATAGATCCTCTCGGCTTCCGCTACCCATTCCTCAACGCTTTGAAACCCGCTATAGTCGACATACTCTCTTAGGTAGGAGGATTTGACAGGGGCTATTGCAACAACCTTACCATAAAATCTCCTGTCTCCAACTTTCATTACAACCCTCTTACCTAACTCATAATAACCAGCCTTCCTAATTGTCGCGACTGCTTTAGCGCCATTCAAAATGTATTTTTGTACAGTAGATGAATTGAAAATCATTGGTCAGTCACCTCGCTTATGAAAGGCTTTACTTCTATTTGATCTGTGAATATTCTCCATAAGAAGTCGTCTAGATAGAGAAATCCGCATCCTCCCTCTATCTCCAAACATTTTAAACGCACCTCAGAAACATACCAGGGATCTTTAAATACCACGTCAAAATCGACGATATACCTCACATAATCATTGTACAATATAATTCTAAGCTTCTGTAACCCCTCTTTCAAGACGTTTAGATAGTCAATTAGGTCTTTCCATTCTTCCTCATTTAGTTCGTCTTTTTCTTGTAATTTTCTAACAATTTGCCATAAATATTTCATGTTATCACCTCATTCCTCTTCTAGATATAATGGGTTGTCACATCCGTCAGGAAACTCGTAACCGTGATCGAATACAGTACAACATACAGCATCGTCGTCAGTCTCACCAACCCAATCAGAGATAATCACGTCTTTTGTCTCTTTCCATTGTTCAAATTCTTCTATCTGATCTTTAGGAACACAAATATTGTATGTTGTATACTCATCAAGTGTAATTTTATATATATAATATGTATTTTTACTCATTTTTTGCCACCTCATTTGTATTATAACAATAGGTTGTAAAAAATTGAATTTGGCTCTTAGGAAATTGACTTAAATCCCTCTTATTTCCCATTTCGCTTTTTCCCGTCTTATACTTCTAAAGAGAAACTTTAAAACCCCACTGGGTTTCGCTTCAGGCCGGAAGAGAAACAACTCCAGCAGCTGTAGGACCTTATCCTTCTTCCCGCCACCTTGACGCTTGCAGTTTTTTTAATGGTCCTCAGATTAAAACAGATGGACCTATCAAAGCTTTAACTAGATTAAGAATCAATCACTTAATTATTGCCTAACTTATTTTGCAAAAAGTTTAAATACTAGTTCAACAAACATTATATATGAAGGTGGAAAAGTTGGTGGAAGAAAACAAAACCTCAACACAAACTCGACCCAAAATATTCAGTTTTAGTTACAAGAGGACTGGTATGGGAGCTAGAGACGACACTATTATAATTTCGTTCAGGACAGGAAAAATAATAAAGTCTAAGCTGCATACAAGTAGAACTGGTAGTCACGGAGTACGATCATATGCATTGTTGCCTGGAAGATACCTAGTTTACAGTGTGACTAGAAGTAATCTTGGCAATACCTATATAACAGTAAGAGTTGTTGAAGTTAATGGCGAGATGAAGGTACTACAAGAATGGAAATTATATGAAGGAAAAGAACAAAAAATGTTACTGACTAGGTTGCCAAAAAATATTCAATCGTTGTTATTAAACAACAAAAACGAATTGCCGCTGTTTCATTATGTCGAAGATCAAGATCTTATATCTCAATAATTTTTTAAAAGTCCATTATTTTTCCATTTATCTCTTCTTATCAGTTACTTAATACTTTTTACAGCTACAGTTTAATCGACTTTAGACAGGTGATATTAATTGGCTAAATATTTAGAGAGTGAGCGACTCATTTAGAAAGAGATTCTATTGATCCTCTTAACTTAGGCAGGAAAAGTGGATGAAAAGGTAGTAGTTCTCCTCCTAAAGAAATAAAAATATTGCAGCGCTAACAACGTTATTGTACTATTATCTCATCTTTATTAACCATAATTTTTTTGCCGTTGAATTCTATAATATCATAATATTTGCCGTTTATTTTTACTCCTGTTTCTGCTTTAATTTCCTGCATACCATTATCAGAAATAATATAATATTTTACACTTATTTCCTTCTTTGAGGAACTCTGGTAATCTCTTACTTCTTTTAAGATTTTTCCTTTAAGATTCATAATGTCTTCTTCTTTTACATATGCTTCTCTGTGTTTGTTTTTTCTGTTGTCGTTATTTGACCATTTAACGTTAACAACTACTTCCCAAAGGGGTTTTTGTGATTTATTGTCGATATCAATGAGAAACTTCATAACTTTCTCGTGCTGTCCGAATGAACCCCACGTATGATAGCTGTATATTAAAAAAGTGTATTGATCTTGTTGTATTTGATTGTTTTCCCCCGCCATTTTTTATCCCCATAATATTCTTTGGTAAACCAATATTTAAACTTTTCTACCAACTAGTTAGGAAATAAATACGAACAATTATTCGTTATTATATTAATATAATTCGCCTTCACCGCTGGCCCATTTTTTGCACATGTAGCGCAAAGGTTCCTCAAGCGCAGAATTGACTTGAATTTTTTGCGGTAAACTGGGGAGTTTATTGAATTTTTCTAATGAGCATAGAAAGCTGGGATCCCATGAGTAGCGCTTCCCACTGCTTACTTAACAATTGAAAACTCTATAGCATATGATAAGAACGGAAGAATAAACAGCCTTAGATTAGGATTTAAAGAGAAAGGGAGATTAACTTAAACAGTATAATGATTTAGTTTAAGCTTAAAAAAACGTAATTTTTATTATAAAGATTTTTCACAAACATAAAATTTTTTCTCTGGTCTTTCTTCATAGATAGCTATGTAATTTAGTATCCCCTGTTTGAAAAAAAGATGTAGAACATATTTATTGTAAAGTAAATAGTGGTAATAGGCATATGGGAATATGTGCTCACGATTTATAAATTTTACGCTTATTCCAATTGACTCAAGTTTTTCTTCAATTGTATATATGTTATCTAACTCTTTAGGAATAACTTCAAGGATTTTATCACATATAGAGTTTTGGAGTTTAACCATTTTTTCACCTTTATTTATACTCTCTGTTTAACAAGTATTTAAAGTTTTTGCAAAACAGGTTAGGAAACAAATAAGGGAGAGTATTAGAGTAACTACAACTAATAATATACTGAATAAGAAAACTAGCATGGAAACGAAAGTGTGTTGTATAATAACAAAATTAGATTAAAACGGCGCTGATGTTAGGGAAAAAAGTGAGAATTTTGCAAAAAATTTTAATCAGATATCATTTCCTCCTCCTAATTATGCCGTAAAGCACTCCGCCCTTTACAATCCCTTCCTTTCCTCCCGAGATTAATTCGTAATTTCTAATTATGTAATCACGGAACTTAGCCATGAATTGTTCCAGGGTCATACCCATCTGTTCCCTAATGTCCTTGATTGACGCCATGCCGAGATCGTCCTTAACAAAGTCGTAAACCCTGTCCAAATCCTCTGTTGTCTTAGGAGGACCGAAATAGAGTTCAAAGTACTCCTTTAATACCTCCCTTAAGGCGCTCTTCAGTGTCTCAAAATCTTCATGAGGTGGGTTTTCCTCTCTTTTTACCATATCTTTTTACCCCCACGTATACCATTTATTGAAGTGGTATTTAAACTTTTTGGTCAACTGGTTAGGAAATAATAAGGGAGGATATCATGAACCGCAGCTAAAAATGAAGGGAAGTTGTTTCCTAACTTATTTACCAAAAAGTTTAAATCCTAGTTCAACAAACATTATTATGGGGATGAAAAAGATGGCACAAGTCATAAGGGAACTACAACAGGATCAAGTAATTTTCAAGTGTTCAGCAGACGGACAAATATTATATATAGAATATAGGAACGGTGCAGAAGTTAGAGCTGACAGTTGTAATCATTTTGAATGGATACCAGTGGGGAACGGGTGCTATCCAATCCCGATGGACGAGTATATTTGCGCTGGTACTGATGAGATAGCAAGACTTGCTGTCAAAAAAATTGATACTGGAACTACGATTTGGTTCTTGGTTCCAAGTAAGTCCTAATTTTTTATTCCTTTCCTAATTTTTTCCGTTTGTGCTATTTCTTATCTCCTAATTCCCGTTTGCCACTATACTTTCATTTCAAGTGGTTTCCTTCTCAATGTTCTGTCAAATAATCCCTCTCAAAGATTAATCCGTGGAGCTCTTTTGCTGCTGTTGCTGCATACAGCACCTTAGTAGCGCATATAACACTAAATTTTCTTAGAAGCTCCCTAATAGCTCCTTAGAATTTTTGAGAGGGCTACGTATTATTTTTTGAATTTATAACAGCAACGTCTTTCAAAAAAGTCAGAACCTAATTTACGTCTGTATACGGCTATATAGACCTAACTTAGGTTTACAATTTATAAAAGAATCATGGCTTGTTTTTCAAATTTTAATTCATGGACCTATTAGAAAATCTGAGTTTGAAATTGATAGATACATGATTTTATTTTTGCAATTTTTTGCGGTAAACTGGGGAGTTTATTGATTTTATTTCACAGCTGCAACCCTTATCAATATATCCTTATGAATTCGACGTAAAATAACAAAAATAAACGGCGGTACTTCCTTCATTCTCTTTTGAATTCTTAATTAATTTAATAATTGATTTTTGTTTGAACGATCTAAGGAAAAATATAATCCTATAAAATAGAATCAAGTCGAGAAGGATACTAGACACTTATTATTACTCTATCTTATAACTATTATTCCTATTTTTAAAAATTGTATAAACTCCCTAGTTTACTGAGAAAAATTCAAAGTAATTATTTTGCTGTATGTGACATTTAGGAGTTCCTAACGTGCTAATATCCGTCTTCTAGCAATGTTTAGTTGTAAGAGTACATCGGTTCTTAACGTGGTTTTAATTTCGTGCTAATAAAACCAAAAAAGGGGCGAGAAAAATAGGGAAAAGTTCGAGGTGCTATTATATAGCAAAAGTGCGAAGTAAGAAAAGATATAGACATTAATTAGAACTGCTTAATAGCTTACTAACTTTCCGTCGTCAAAAGTTTCCGATAAGTCGTGAATTTTATGTCATGTGATATTATTTGACATTCCTAGCTCTTCTCAGAAAGTTTATAAACACAGGGTAGGCTAAGTTATAACATGCAACAGATCTCAGCAATAATCCTGCTTATTCTTATATTTTTGTTAGTATTAGGAACTCTTTTTCCATATCTTTACGCGACCTCAGAGATACGTAGAAAGAAAAAATGATGAAAAGGAGAGGTAGAAGGAGGGGGTTTGGGCTATAAGGATGGTGCTCTTTTTATGCACTCTATATACTTTAATATTAGGGTTGGTCATGTTAATCGATGACAGAATTTATCGTTTAATCAAATTACTGCTTTATATCGCAAAAGAGGAGAATGCAAAGGTCACTCCGACCAAACTGCAGAAGATTTTCTTTTTGTTAGAGAAAGAGAAGGGAATTAATCTAGGACTGAATTTTAAGCCCTGGTTCTTCGGTCCTTATTCATCAAAACTGCAAGATTACATCGATAGACTAATCGAAACAGGAGAGGTTGACATTCAAGAGGAGAAAGAAGTAAGAGATCCGCTGAGCGGGGCAACAATAGGGTACATAAGGAATTATGTTTTAAAAGATGAGTTTAAGCCTGAGGAACAGGAAAAGGAAGTTGAGGTGTTTTTCAGAGAATGGGTTAGGAAGAGTAGAGAAGAAATCCTAAATTACGTCTATAAAAAGTATCATGAATATTTTGGGTATCCGAAGATTCGGAAAAACTACTAAATCATGTTCATGCTAACATTTTTCTTATTATACCTTCTTTGCTTCATATGGACAGGTTAATTGTAAATTCGAAACAAGAATTCCTAGATAAGATCAAAAAAGCGTCAGCGATAATACTATATGCAGACACATCGCTGCCGATCTGGCGCACAGTCTTGTGTAGCATAGGAGAGATAAACATGCAAATACTAAGTTATAATAAATACGAAGTAATAGAAATACTGTCGGGCACTGCTGAGAGATTTAGGATGCTCTGGTCCAAAGTGCCTGAGATAAAATACTATTTTATACAAAAGCTTAACGAGAACGATAACTACGGTGCGGTTGTCCCTGCAAAAAGTAATGAAGCTATAGAGAAGTGGTTGGAGGCTGAGATTAAGTGATAAAAAAGTACAGGGCATTACTTAAAGCGCAATACACTCCCACTAAACTCTTTAACTATCTTACGCAGTACGAGACACATGAAAACGCTGCAATTCTGTACGGTAACATACATTCTGTAAAAGCTATAGCACTACTAAAGAACGTTAAGGCTAAACGTGTTGTGTCACCCCCCATTATCCTTTCATACCCTTTTGACGTTTATTATGACGAAGATGACGTAGTACTATACACGAAACTGAACGAGGCACTCTCGCAGGAAGTCAAGCAACGTGTAAAGCTTATACTAAGCAGGCTGAAGTGCATAAAGATGATGAAAGGGAAGAACAGTAACATTTACCTACTCGCAGTAGACGGGGTTGAGGAATGTCAAGCGGAATAGATGCAGGGATAGAGTTAACACCGTTAAGGACCTACAGGGAGTTCGCCACCCATCTTCTCAACAAGATAATCCATGAGGTTAATAACTACAGCATAGCCTTTCCGCAGCGCAAAGCTGCATTCCTTGCAGTTGTAAGCGCAACCGAATCCTTGCTGATGCATATGGATAGAACAGATTACATCACGAAAAAACTAGGAAAGGGTATAAACGAAATACTGAGGGAGCTTAAAAGAAAAGAAGGAGAAAGTATTGACGATTACATGGAAAGGACCTTAACATTACTAATTGAGGTACTTAGCGAAATCGCAGTGAGCGAGAGCGTTATCTATCCAAATCTTGGTGTCAACGTATGGTGATACTCGAATTTATTTCTGCAGCGCTCCTAATAGTTTACGTTATTGCAGAGAACCGATACCTAACTACTGTTAACTTCGAATTATTATTTGCAGTGCTGAGTATGGCAATGGTCGTTCTCTCCTACTTGTATAACAATTTTACATCCCTCGCAATAAGCAGCATAGTTTTCCTCCTAGTATTAATAAGGATATTAAGAGTGACAAAACTGGTGGCTCCCCGCCCTAAAAGGGCGGAAACTAATAAGGAAAGGGGGTCGAAAAATGGAGGAAGAAAAAACAAGAAGGATACTGGAGCGCCTGCTGGTTGACGAAATGAAGGAGGAATGCATAGATTATATTAACGACGAGGAGATCAACCACATTATATTATTCCTAGAAACTGGCGAAAGGAGAAAGAGCAAACTCGTCGAATGTTTAGGTGGTTATGATGAGATTAGAAGACTATCAGAGTTACTATAAGGTGCTACTCCCGATTTATCAGAAAATTATGGTCCCACAGACCAGGGGAGAAGGGTGGAGTGCCCTAGCACAGTTAGCCAACGATTTCCATTATAATCCCCTAGTGTGGTTCATAAGCAATGCTGTCAAACAGAAAGACTACTACACACATGACGAGATTATTGTTTACGGTGAGCCAGGGAGCGGTAAGACCAGCTATGTTATCCAGTCGATGCTTTACGTGTTTGAAGACGTAAAAGAAGTTAGGAAGAGAGTGGTATTTGACATTGACGACCTAAAGCAACTACTGGAGAATATAAAGAACAGACAACGTTATGACGTTGTGCTTTTCGACGACCCCTCTGCAGTAGGGCTATCATCGACCTGGAACATGAGGAGTGCTGCAGAGAAGAGGAAGATGCTTGAGCTCTTTGATGCGTTCGTATATGTTAAGGACTTCATATCGCTCATAATTTTCACGGTCCCTAGGCTCATAGGAGTGGCAAAGTTCTTCCGGGACATCGCAACATGGAGAGTCCAAGTAAAAAAGGAGGGGAAGGTAATTTTCACCAGGAGGGAAGTTGCTTCAACCCGTTCTGGGACGCTAAAGGAGATCGATACTCCAGTGATGTTTTACTATATAAAGAACCTGAGGATGCCAGACGAGATCTGGAATGAAATGATGGAAAAGAGGAGGAGAATTGTTGAGGAAAGAATACAGAGGTTTAATCAAAATGATGAAGAGGTAGAGAGGTTCGATGATGTTTAAGGACGTTGTTGAGAAAGTACTTAAGGGAGAATTTGCTTATAAGAACGGTCAGCCGCAGAAGGTTACAATCTCAAAAATAATTGCGGAAAGGGAGGGAAAAGAGTACGTCCCGCCAGTCGTCGACATATTACCGAAATCGTTTATTAACGCTTATATCGTGTCAGAAGACGCGAAGACAGAAGCGTTGAAGAAGTGGGCAAATAATGTGATGGCACCTGTCAAAAAACCGTATGTAGTGATGAACCCTAATGCGCTTTTTTTAGGCAACTGGTACATTTATTTGGAGGAAGGGATAAACGTAGGGTACATATATGCTGCAATAACGTTTGGGAATGTACCCGTCTTACCTTCGTTTTTTAAGGATGAGTTCGGTGAATGCGCAGTATATTATAACGCTGAGTTAATATACCCACATTATAGGTTTTCCCTCGCCGATCTGTACAGGGTGCTAGCTAACATTTTCAAAAACGAGAGGTTATATTTCTCAAAGATTAATTGCTTCCTTGAATCCTCCTCGTTCTCCCTATAAAGCTTATCGAAAAACTAGAGAAGAAAAAATAACTATTAGCTTAACAATTGGTCTAATTGCTCATCATAAATTATTTCGACCTTACCGTCTTTGACTATTATTTTTCCGCTAAGAGTTTCACCGAAATAGTCAATGAGACGACCATATCCAGCAGTTCTTGTCCTGCCTGAAATTTTATACTGGATTTCAGCGTTTCCATTACACCAGATATGGTCAACATAACCTAGACTCCCAGCAGGTGACCGTAATACCACAGTCTTGGTGCATTCGCCGCTCACTTGAGTTTCAACGTCTCCTCTGTAACCGCTTGGAATTTCGATGATATATAATACAGCATTAGGTTCATATTTTATTATCAATGTTCCTTTTTCAGTTTGTGTTATCTTTGCGTTTACTAGTTTTAGCGCAATAGGACTGATTCTCTCAAACACCACGAATTTTTCACCGTTTCCTCCATTCTGTACAAACCTTCCGCTAATATAAATTATCCTGCCTTTAGCTCTAAAACCGATATTGGTAATGTCTAATACTTTATCCTCGAAATATGGATATTTTTCATCTTTTAATTGGATCTGTAATTTGTAACTCATCCTTCTTCCCCCTTTTTTATCACCACCTTATGTCTCAATAACAGGCACAGAGTCAGACTTTAACAATTTCTCCCTTATTCTAGTCATTTTGTCCCTTATTTCGGTAAGTGATTGTATAATTTCATTTGCCAGTTCTTCCTCACTCTTTTTCATTAGTGGTTCATAGTCAAACTTGCGGCAGTATCCCATCCCATCTGGCAAAGTATGTTGTGGGCATTCATATTCTTCATAATCCTCATCATCTTCTGGGTGAGGTAAGTTATTTTTATTCTGCAGTAACTTGTTGTACAACACTACAGCTTTCTGGAATAATTCTGACACCGCTCCCCTCACATCGTCGCCAATTGAACTATAATCTCTCTCGTACTCCGAAATTACTTTATCGTAACCCCTAATGAAGTATAACATATTCTTTACCATACTTATATCGTCTTCATCATCTGAATAACGTCCACATAACCCAGCATACTCTAAGAAAATCGGTACAGGCATATGACCCTCATTTGTGCTGATTAAGGAATAGTAGGATGATAACCTATCCTGTTCATCTAGTTCTAATGCGACTTCACAGTCCTTATCGAATATACAGTTAATCTCAGCAATGTCCTTAATCGGTGATGTAAAATCTAGGACTTTGTCCCTTACATAACCAATCGTCTCATCGATAACTTTGATGGTAGTATCAAGAAACTTCTCAACGTATTGTTTGACCTGGTCAAACGGCATAGGATAGAAGTACCTTTCATTGATCTGTCTATTAATTATATCTATAACTTTCTCTTTATTGAGATTTTTGAGTTCACTAAAGTCCTTCACGCCAAAATACCACAGATATGTTTTCAAGGATGTTAGGAGCTTATTCTCTTTGTAAACTCCAACATGAATTTCATCACTCTGTCCTTGTATTATAACGTACTTATAATCATCATTAATTTCAAAACCATCAGCTCTAGTTTGTGTGATATTAACTCCTAATAATTGCAAATATTTTTGGAGGTTTTTGGACGGGACTATATGGTAGTAATCTCCACCACAACCATCGGAAAATATATAATAATCTCTAGGCTCATAAACCAATAGACTTTCCTTCCTAGGATTTATATCGTGTATCGTCTGCATCGGATCAATCCCTAGTATATTAGCAACTTCTAGCAAATGGTTATAATGTACTTTAATGAACCAAAAGTCCTTATGAAGTTCAATAACTGCGGTGTTTTTAAGCGTCAGTAATTTTTCGATTACATCAATAGGTATATCTCCCCAGTTTTCGTCCTTTAGTCCTAGTACTATATCGTTTAGGATCACTTCATTCTCATTTTCATTAATTCTTATCTCTATTTTATTGATTTTATTAACAATTGGCATTAACTTACTTAATAACTTCAACGTGATTTCCTTCCTTTTCCCTTCTAATCCTAGTTCTTCACCATAAGCCGTTCTTACGATAAATTCTGGTTTTGATGATAATAATTTATCAAGTATTTCTCTAACGTCATGGTCTATAAAATCTCTAATTTTTTCGTATGTTTCCCAGTTCTTTATACTTAAAATGATGAATTTCTTTGTTCCTTTGTCGTATAAGAGGGAAATCTTATCCATGACATCTATTAAAATTCTGTTGTTTGTAGTAGTAGAAAGGTCTATTTCATCATCATCAGTAGTTAAGTTAAGGTTAATTATTTCGTCAGGTAAAGGTTCTAGCTTAAATAAACGGAAGAAACCTAGTTGTGAAAATCTTAGTTTATTGAGGTTTATATTAAATACTTTCGAGAGCTTTGATATTACTTGTTCAGATTTTGAAAAATGGAATGGTGTCCTGATGTATACGCCACTGTCATTTATAATAAGAGTAAACCATTTACTCTGAGATTCACAGTAGTAGTAGTAACCGTTAAGACCATACTCTTCGTCATTATAGCTACCTTCGCTACACTCTATATTTCCTAAACTTTCTATGAATCCTTGGACTTTTTGTTTTAGACTTGGAAACTCTTGATTTTGGAAATTCTCTTGGAGGTTACCCGCCATCTTTTGACCCCTATTATACCTTTTGTTGAATTATATTTAAACTTTTTGTTTAACTGATTAGGAAACAAGTAAGGATTCCATTTGTTCTCTTAACCTAGCAGATCTGACTTCATCCCACTCTTCCAGGGTAGGGGCTTTCAACCCCTTTAACCCCCTCTTTTGTAAGTAGCAGAGGCCCAATACTTATTGCTCAAGGAAGGAGATCAAATGAAAAAGCCCTCCTTTCTCTCCATAAAAATCATATCTCCCTTTCTATGTCAACTATAATATAACCTTTGTCTAGGGTTTTTATCCAACCGTAACCCTTCATCTTTGTTAGTATATTATAGGCTTCCAGGGGCGTGCATTTCATGTAAGCAGCTGTAATGTCAATAAGTTTCTCCCTATCGATCCTTAAGATACCGTGGTTACACCTCGTTATATCGACGAGAAACCTATAGAACTCCTTGGCCTTTATGTATTCCTCTTCACTCATCGAATTAGCTATACTATCAATAGCAGTGCTATAATAATTGTTTTTTGAAATCTTTTTCATAAGTTGAATATAACAACACATGTTTATTAACTTTGCGTTGATTTTTCTCAGTAAACTGGGGAGTTTATTGAAAAAGTAACAACTCAGTGAAATTAACCCCCTTATTATATTATTAAAAAAATAAGGGAAGCATAACTTAGATCCTATAGCCTAGGGGCCCCACAGTCCTAGGGTTTCCTATCACACCACACCATTAGGAAGGCCTACAGGATAGGCACAAACAGCCATTAGGCATTCATTATTACTAGAGTTATATAGTATACTCTTATATTACTAGGGATAGGAGGAAGGATAAGCATAATTTTTGATTCATTAGGGCTTTCACCCTGGATCCTCATATCGTTACATAATTCATGGGCGTTTTTTACACTCCTATGTAGTTCACGTTCTTTCAACTTTCCTAGTAATTCTTATGAGTAAACTGGGGAGTTTATTCAATTTTAAAGCAGTAACTTGAAAAAAAGTACGTATTTTGTTAATTATTCCTATTTATTAAGTATAATAACGGTATTAATAGAAAATCTGAAGGTTCACGTCTCCCTAGGGTCAGTTCATATTAAAATTACAAAATTGGAAAACAATCTGAAATTACTTTAAACCCACAGACTCTTTTTGAAATTCTGCTCAACAGTTAAGGAGTTTATTGTAAAGAATTTTTGATAAAGTAGAAGAAAGATTTTGAAATTAAACTGGGGAGTTTACCGATGTTTGAATTTTTATTACAAGAGTGAGAAAAATTATTGATAGAATTAGGTATTTGTTTGTTCGTCCGTTATCGCAAGAACGAATCTATCTCATCCAGGTAGCTTTCGTCCTCTATAAGCTTTGCTGCAATTTCATAATAATCCCTTTCCATTAACTGCCTTACCTTCGTTACAATCCCTTTAATTTTATGTGATATTTTTACTAATTGTTTTATTGCATCAATACCTTTATCAAACCTCCCTTCTATCCCCTTGCTTTCTAGGCTTCTTTTTGTTTCCATTAGCCTTTCCGCGAACGCCACTGCCCTGGCCTTAAAGTACTCTACCAAATTCTCAATCACTTCTATGAGCGTATCAGGAGTGGCTATGTAGAAATACTTTCCGTCCTCTATTTCTCTCCTCATAGTATAAACTCCTTTTGTGAATTTAGGTCCTATAATAATGTATGTTAGGTCGTAGGGGTATTGTTTCCTGTAAAGTTTTGCAGCTATCCAGCCCTTGATTTTTCTTACGTATTTCTCTATCTGCGCTGGAACCAATGGTTTGCTTTTTTGTGTAGAGAATTTAATAGCTATGACGAAATCCTTAGCAGCTAGGTATTGGTTTGTAAGGTAAAACTTAATGAGGATTAGTTTACGTTTAGTATCTGTAACGACGTCCTTGAGTTTTACATCGTCCCCTGCATTACTCAGAGCTGCGACTATATCATACTTCAGCGTTATTGCAATATCTTTGATTAAGTTTATTTTTTCCTCTTCATTCTCAGTTTGGAAGTACACATCTAACAATTGTGTAAGGGTAGGCCTCAACATTATCTTTTCACCCCCATTTCACGTGGATCATGGTAAACTCCCCAGTTTATCATCTTGTATTCTAGAAAAATCATACAATGACGTTTGTTTACCATGAGGCTTAGATACAGTCCTAAGTAGCTCTTCTACGTTTTTCTTAAGTACCTTGTGATCCTTCCTATTCTCATTTCTGCCGAAGAGGTACCCTGTGACGTCAAAGCCGTCAAAGCTGTAGAGTAGTAATTCTTTTAGCTCTTTCTTCGTACTAACGCCGAGGTACCACAGAGGCCCCTTAGCCTCTCTTAAAAACTCATCGATTTCATAGTCCCGGTACTTATTATCAGATGCATACCCATAGAATACCCTGAAACCTTGGGCCTCTAACTCTTCTCCTATTTCAACATCACTAAGACTGTGAATAGGGACTATGAAGCTTATATTACGTAACAGATCTAGGTTAGCTATCTTTGCTGCAACTTTATATGAGATATAATCTGGCCATAACGCTATCTTTACTCTGTACATATTCCTTATTAATAATTTAATATAATGAATATATGCTCTGTCTCTCTTCTCTAGCAATAGGACTTTATTGTCGAAGAACTTAGGATACGCGTAAATATACTCACATCTGAAGTTTTTGTTAACAAAGTCTGCCAAAGGACCTTTCCCGATACCGACAATCATGGTAAACCCCCTAGTTTATCGTCTATTCTTTCAATCGAGAATTCTACTTGTAGCATGATAAAGAAGAGGACTAAAACAAGCGTAAAGCTTATAAGGATCGAAGATAATAGTTTCATTGAGCTTCGCCCCCTTCGTTTTCTTTTTACCCTGTTACTGGAACTGTAGCGGTTTCTTTTATTCGTAGTAAAGTTTCCATATAATTCCACACTCTGTCAAGTTCCTGTTTTATCTCCTGGATACCCTTCTCAGTGATTTCGTATACATCCTCTAAAGGTCCTCTCTTTACATGCTTGGTTCCTACTATCCTAATGAGACCTAGTGATTCTAGCCTCAATGTGATGTAGCTTATACTTGAATAATCTAACCCTGTCCTTTGTGATATTTCCGCCCTTGTTAATTTCTCATTATATAGTAGGCAGAGTACCTTTATCTCGTTCGTAAGTATAGTAACCTTTTCTTTCTTCATTGTTTTCACACTCTCTAAGAGTTTGAGAATTCTAAATAAAAATTCTTTTGTTAGTATAAAGCGTAATACCCTAAGAACTGACTTCCTCCCCGCCCTGGAAGGGTCGAGGGTTCCCTTCCAGAGGGTTCATCGTTCCCACCATCGGTTCGGGTTTACATCCCTCATTTGGCGGGCAGTCGAGTGGCTCAGAGAACCACTCCCACTTGAAAGGGGGACTTTCATTGCCGAGCTCTAGTCCCTTAAAGGAAAGAGGCGTCACTGCTTGCTCCTCCCACAGTCCCATTAAGCCCTCAATCGAGCTGGGGAGGAGCGTCATTAGCGTCACTAAGAGATTTTTGCAAAGAGGTATTTAAATATAAGGGGGGCGTAAAGCCTCGCCCTTCAAGGAGGGGTAGCTCACAATGTCTTAAGCTCGTCTAACATACGTTCAAGCCTAGCTATCTTTCTTGATTCGATATTTTCCTTCATAGCTAGTAATAGTTTTAGTGCTTCTTCTTTCGAGTTTGCAGTTGACACTTTACGGATAGCTAATTCGAGGGAGTCTAGGAATCCTTGTAAATATATATCATTCTCCATAACTGATCCCATAATATATTACTATCTTTATTACTATTTAAAGCGGACGGAGTAAGCTGAAAATGAAATATCCCTTTGAGAGGGTAGAAAAGTTTATAAATAAGTAATACTCTTTAAACATTGGAGAGTGGAAATATGGGCTCAGTTGTGGCTTCGGGAAACTCCCCAGTTGATGGGGAGGAAGATCTTCTTTTGTCTTTTTTATCAAAAATAGTAGAGTCTTTATCTAAAGAAGCAAGAAAAGAATTCGCAGAGGAGTTTTCTGAAGATCTGAAAGAGTTGCTGAGCAGGACTGCAGTCCATAAAGCCATAAACGGTAAGATCCACCTAGCGAATGATACCATACTGGCTGTAGTTTTAGCCAACCCTCGAGCAAGGAAGTGGGTGATACAGAAGGCTAAGGAGGAGGCTGAGAGTGTTCTGATAGCGATAAAGATCCTACAGTCTCAAGAAGAGGAGGCTGAGGAGGAATGACTGTCTTCTTAACTAATTCTTTCAGTCCTAGCATGCTGAAGTTACAGAAACATAGACAGGTTACAGCAAAATTCGAAGAGACCGATGAGAAGGAATTCTGTGAAACAATAAAGAATGCTGAGGATCTGGTTAATGCTGTTGGCCATAAGGCTACTGTTGACTTAATAAATACGATGTGTTCTACGCAGCTGAAAGAGAATAGAATAAGTATAGTTGCAAATGCAGGGGATATAATAATAGCACTAATTCTAACTATAAGGCTAGAGGAAGGTCGTGTACTAAAAGAGGATGAGATAAAGCAATTCCTAGATCAAGGGAAAATAAAATTCGTGAAGGTTGAGGTGGGAGAATGAGCACTACTGCTAATTACGTATACATATCACCCGATAAGAAAGTCAAAATAATCCTTATTGAAGAGGACGAGCATGGAATAATTAGGGTAAGCGGAGACGTAGCTAGTAGCTCTAGGCCGACTACATACCACCACACAGAGATTATTATTGATAATGGCTGGATCCGCTTCTCCTGCTCATGTGAAGCTGGAGCCCACGGCTTCTTATGTCATCATGTAAATGAGTTATACAATGTTTACAGAAAGAATTTAATGGAAATTAAGGAGGTGAGGAGGAATGGCTGAAACTACTTTGCAACAGCACTTAGAGAAAGCGTATGCTCTAGCCTATAAGGCTCAGAGATTAACTAGGATTGATAGGACGGCAATAAGAATTTACAAGGAATTGAAAGAGATTATAGAGAATTTAGAATTCTACTTACATAACAAAATGGAGTATGATGAAGCAGAAGTCGGGACAAGATTACATTATTACGCAAAACAGTTACAATTAATTGAAGAGAAAAGAGATTTAAGTTTGAGGCAAATGGTATCAGAATTTGACGGTAAACTGGGGAGTTTACCGCAAAAAGGTGAGGAAGACGAATAAGAATTACCATGAGGTGAAGAAGATGAGAGTTGTGACATTTAAATTAGAGGAGGAATTGTTACAGCAACTAGACCTATACTGCATAAATACTAAACAAGTGAGAAGTGAGGTAATCAGAGAAGCTATCAAATCGTACTTGTCCATGAAGAAAATTAAGAAAAATTTCGTTGAAGAGAATTACAAAAACAACGAAATGAGGGTACAGGAGATATGAAGAAGAGCACTCTGTTAACGCTTTTAGAGAATATCTACGAAGACGCTGACTATATGAACTGCGTTACGATTAAGAAAAAAGTGCTAGTTTTGATAGAAAAGATCTCCAAAGAGGGTGTTGAAAATGACGGTTAGTGAGATAATAAGGAGAAATCAGGAATTAGAACAACAATACGCTAAAGCCATAGACACTATAACCATGTTACAGAACAAGATTAAGAAGCTTGAAGAAGAAAACATGAAGCTCAAGAAACAAAACGATATACTAATGAGGGCGATTGAGATTGCGATACAGATCAAAGACTATAACGCTCAAACTAGACACCTAAAGTCAGTTTTACGCGAATTACGTAAAACTAAGGAGTTTAAGGGGTGAGGGCATGGTAATTATTGATCCCAAATGGAGTAAAGTGTTAGAAGTCAAGTGGGACGATATTGGTGTTGAGGGCATCTGGTGCAAAGAGTGTAATGTTCTTTTGGCGGAAAGTGAAACGTACCCAAGAAAAAGAGACTTTTCACTCGGCGAATGTAAACATTTCAAATGGGAAGTAGAGAGCATACGCTGTTTCAACGACCCTGATATGTACAGAGATTATTGTATTCACGATCCAGAGTACGTGAAAAAAATGAAGAAAAATTTCATTATAAGATTCGTAAGACCCCACGACGTCGAATACTATGACGTGTTAGTTCCACGAGAGGGCGAGGAAGGGGTGAGGGCATGATAATCTTTGACCCTGAAAGAGGAGAGTACGTTGACACAGAGACAGGGGAAGTTATAGAGGACAGAGTTGTAGACCTAGGACCAGAATGGAGAGTATATAATCATGAGGACGTCTTAGAGCGGGAAAGGACTGGATCCCCACTGACCCTAAAAATCCACGATGAAGGCCTTTCAACCACGATAGGAAGATATGCTAAGGTAAAAGATAGGATAAAGCTAATGAAAATGCAAAGGTTACATAACTGGAGTAGGATCTCATCTACTAGGGAGAAAAAATTAGTGACATACCTTTCAAGGCTTAACAGAGAAGCATCAAAACTAGATCTACCAAAACATGTGAAAGAAACTGCCGCACTTATACTAAGAAGGCTAATTGAGAATGGGTTAGAAAGGAGGATAAGTTTAAATGCGCTAATTGCCGCAGTATTATACTATTCGTGCCAAATGAATAATGTGCCTATATCTTTGCAGGAATTTAAGGCAAAGTTTGATGTTTCCATAAGCGAGTTCTGGCAGGCCACGAAGAGGATAAAAACAGTTATCCCAGAATTCAGGCCTACAATAATACCGACCAAATATATCCCTAAAATAGTTGACAAATTAAACCTACCGCCGATTATAGGGACAAAAGCTGCAGAGCTGATAGACTACATGTATAAGAATGGGCTAATTAGCGGCAATTACTTAACGTTAAGCGCTGCTGCGGTGTATGTGGTGGCTATACTAATGGACAATAGGAAATCACAAAAAGAAGTAGCAAAAGCACTGAATATTTCTGAAACGATCATAAGGCACAGATATAAGGAAATAGTAGAGGTTTTAGGGCCTATAAGGTACGTATGTAAAAGCTGCGGATATGAGTTGTATAGGTTTGAAAAGGTAGGGCAGGACTATTATGGTGTAAGAGCTCCATCAGAAATAAAGTCAATGTTCGGCGGAAAATGTCCGAGGTGCGGCCATGAGCTAGGAGAACCAACCTTGTTAAGAAAGCTTGAGGTGATCATATGATATTAATTAACGAAATAAACGGGAAAAAAGTAGAAAATTTTTAAATTTGTAATATTTCGAAAACGTGAATTAAAATGACAAGACAAGAAGTTGAACAAAAAATAATCGAAATAGCTCATGAATTTGCAAAACGATATGGTGAAGAAGTTCTAGAGCTAAACGACTATGAATTAATAGCATATATAACGCCGTTATTACCATTAGAGTATTTAAATATTTTTAGATATTATGAAACATATATGTTAGCTATTTTTAGAAAAACAGTAAAAGAAGATTTAAAAACAAGAGGTACTGAGGTGTCCCAATGACAATTAAATTTCCACCGAAAGGGGTTCATGACAATAAACCAACGCCTAAAACCCTTTATGATATTATAACACAAGAACTAAAGTTCACAGACGTTTGCCTAGATAAAACAAAATTTAATGCAGCAGTAAAACTATGGCCAGACCACTCTTACTGCAACCCGCCATTCTCAAACAAAAAACCCTTCATATTAAGAGCTATAACGAGTCATAAAATCCTTCATAGTGAAATTCTATTATATTTACCATTTGACACAACGACTAGTTGGTTTCACTTATTATACCAACAGAACGTTTTAATAATGGTCTTTATGAAGAGAATGATGCATGCAAAGTTTCCGCACGCGTTATATCATCTCAAAACCCACACACACACACAGGTAGTGTTGCTGCATGATGAGCGTGTCGTATTAAAATATATTAAGTGACAAATCTCGCCATGAAGGGTGAGGAAAAGTTAGCTCTAGGTTTTTCTTATCACAATCTGTCCTAAATTTATGGGTACTATTCTGTCCTACTTGGAAGTTATGTATAACGTAAAAGTAAATACGGTCTCAGATTACCTCAAACTACTGAAAAAAACAGAGTACAGACCAATTGATACATTTTTTGCTTTGTCTGCGATCCGGGAGTTTTACGATTCCCCATCATTCCGTTTTAGGGCAACATTCTCCACCCCACTGTCCTCAAGGGTTACCGATAACGTTGTCGAAATTGAAGATGAATACTTCAAATACACGTATGTCGTTGAAGAGACAACAAGGCCGTTCGTTTACTTACAGGACATTAAAAAGAAGAAGGACATCGAAGTGCCGAAGATCAAAATCAAAATCCCCGACTACTTCGACAGCAATAATGACCTTTCAATGCTCCTCCACCGAGACAATAGGACTCCGTACGAAGACTACCTATACGCATTATTGCTGGTGAACGCGGGGACTATGCCGTTCTTTTACGCTTTACCCTTCCCCCCGTCGAGGGAGGTCAAAAAGGTGGTCTTCGATGAAAACGTGATAAGAGTGTATGCTCTTGGGGAGGAAAGGGATATTGTAATATTAGGGGAAAATATAGAGTCCTCCTCGTTTACTTTTGCTGTAGTGAAGTAGACTACCTTGTCCTTACTGGCGGGGTGCCACAAGATGAAGGAGATCGTGTTTTACGCGATCGTCTTCGTTTTCTCAACTCTCGCCATAGCCTCAGCGCTAACTACGCTTATAGCCAGGACTTACTACACTTTTAACATGTACTTCCAGCCTGGCATGTATAACTTTACACCGTCTGGGAAGTACTATTATTACCCTTCAGGCCCTTATTCGACGCTGAGCATAGAGGGAGGGGGAGTGTTGGAAGTAAACGGGAGCGTGTATGTGAACACCACAACCGTACAACCAGGTTATTATAACGTAGTCGTTGTCCCGTCAGAAAACGATATATCGGTATACTATGTTATGTCGTTTTTGATCGCTGCCATGCTGTCGTTAATAATAGTAATGTTGTTACATAAGTTATTATTACGATTGGCAAATAGGTGAGAAAACTTTTTAAACAAGTGTTTGAATTATATATTATGGAACTCGAGTTAAAATGGTACGTAAAAACCGTGAAGAAACAAAATGGGAAAGAAGTGCAGGTATATTATATCGTAGTTCCAGCCAAGGTAGCTGTTTTTTTAAAGGAATTCATTCCGTATCTTGATTTGGAGAAAAAGACTATAACTTTTAGGAGGGGTGAGGAAAAACATGAGTGAAAAGAACCTAGTCTATTTGAAGGATCTAGTAAGGTTCAGGGATGACGTTGTAAAATTGCGTGTTTCCCTAGGAAATAGAATAGGAGCGAAGAAAAACGGAAGCGGTTGGGTATTCCTAAAGAGGTATACTATTTGTAAGAATAAACACGCGGTTCTACTGAAGGAGGACGAGAAAAGGGACAGGTGCCCACTATGCGGTGAGCCAGTGCAAGTTGTCGAGGAAACACCGTCCAATGAACTTATTCAACGTTTTTACGACTTACTAAAACAACAAGAGACAGTGGAGGGGCTCCTCGCTGGTGTCATAACACAATTCCCAGAATTTACGAACTTCCTAGCATTTATTAGGGGTATAGGACCAGCTAATGCTGCAAGGCTCATAGTTTATGCATTTCCGCCACAATTCGGGTACAATGCTAATAAGTTCAGGAGCTATGCAGGACTTGCGGTTATGTTCCAGTGCCCGAAGTGCGGTTACTGGTATTACGCAGGCAAGTCCAGCAACGGTAAACCTGCGACCCCGTCGAAGGAAGGATGGCTATGTCCCGTTGATGGAACCAAGCTCATAGGTACTGCAGCCAAAAACGTTCCATACAACAGAGAGGTGAAGACGTTCTTGTTAGGAATCCTAGCCAACAACCTAATGATGGCGGGCGGTGTTTATTCAAAAATTATAAAGAGTTTTAAGGAGGATGTAGCAGCCAAGCACCCTGACTGGCCAAAGCTCAGAGTACAGCGTACGGCGACTAGGAAAGCAATATCCTTACTGATATCTCAGCTCTTCGCCATATCATTGTATTATCGTGAGGGGGTGCCATTACATAAGGCCTATGAGGTGGTGCTAGGGAAGGAGTACAAAATACTTAAGGAGCACGAAGACTTCATAGAGGCGCCAATAACTGACTACTACGTTGACATAAAGAGCGACAAATATAAGGCAAAATTTGAGAAAGTCGTGGAGGAGTTAGGGATTGATAAGAACGAGGTGATAACGTGGCTTAAGAAGAAGAAAGTCATACAGTAAACTATTTATTATTTTATTGCGTAATTGCATATTAGTAAGGAATAAGTTCGATAAAATGATAATTGCACATGGACAACCCGCTGATGCACACTAGCAAGCCTTTACTTCCCTAATGATCGAAATGCACATAAGCAAAAAAAAAAAAATGGTCAATAAGCGGTTCTCTGCACACCAGCAATCTAAGGATTCAATAATTAGGCTGATACACACCAGCAAGAAAGGAAATCAATAATTATGCAATTGCACACTAGCAAAAAATCACTTCAATAAAATGAGCAGTGCACATAAGCAACAAATATCGTCAATAAAAAGTTGGATGCACACAAGCAAACAAGGCATTCAATAATTGAAATCTTGCATATAAGCAAGATATCATTTCAATAAAGCAATTTTTGCACATCAGCAAGAAAAGCTCTCAATAATATGTAGACTGCACATAAGCAACAAAAATGGTCAATAATGTATATTCTGCACACTAGCAAGAAAAATATTCAATAAACTCCGCACTGCACACTAGCAATATAGCAATTCAACAATGTCTTTCTTGCACAACACTAGCAATCTGTCAGCTCAATAATCGCCCTACTGCACACTAGCAAGATCTGCACAGCAGCAAAAGTGGTGATCCAATAATCTCTCTATTGCACATGAGCAAGAAAAAAGTTCAATAAAATTTAAAATGCACACTAGCAATAAAGCGATTCAATAATTTAGCTATTGCACACCAGCAAGTGTTCAATTCAATAATAGGTAATATGCACACGAGCAATATCCTATTTCAATAAGTGGGACACTGCACACGAGCAATTAATCTCTCCAAATAAAATATAGTCTGCACACAAGCAAAAGTGTTACTCAATAAGAAGAAATGGTGCACAAGAACAAATACGTGCACCCAAGCAGGGGATATATTTAATAATCAATAATTTGCACACTAGCAATGGATCAATTCAATAAAGGGCATTATGCACACTAGCAAGAAAGCAATTCGATAATTGTGATGTTGCACACAAGCAAGAGAGATAGTCAATAAACGGCATTTTGCACATAAGCAATCAACTAGTTCAATAATTATACATATGCACACTAGCAAGGATACTTCTCAATAAAAGGGAGTATGCACAGAAGCGAAAAATTAATAACTAGAAGACTATATACCAGCCTATAAACCCACGAAATATAATAATTGCACACTAGCAAAAAATCTTTTCAATAAACACGTGGTTGCACACAAGCAAGATAAAATATCAATAAGTGAAGACCTGCACATAAGCAAGAAATTCACTCAATAATTATGTTTTTGCACGCCAGCAACCGAATATATTCAATAAACGGATAATTGCACATGAGCAATACTACCATTTAATAAGATCCCATATGCACACTAGCAAGGCTACTATTCAATCACGAAATCTTTGCACATTAGCAAACAAGGAAATCAATAATTTATCCTCTGCACGCTAGCAAAAACTACATTCAACAACAATTCGATTGCACACCAGCAAATGAACAATTCAGTAAAGGGCTACCTGCACACCAGCAAATATTATCTTCAATAAAACCGTACCTGCACACAAGCAACAACTCCATTCAATAATACCGTCATTGCACACAAGCAATCAACGATTTCAATAAATAATACATTGCACATTAGCAAGAAATTTCTTCACTAAAAGTAGCAATGCACATGAGCAAAATAAAGCATTAATAACAAAAGGTGTGCACACAAGCAAGAAATATATTCACTAGGGTTAAAAATGCACATGAGCAAAAATAATAATTAAGGAAACTGTACATGAGCAAGAGGCGATTTTCAACAAGAAGCCTATTGCACCCTGATAAATTTATTAATGCACATGAGCAAAAAATCTTAATAAATAAGTTAGTAATTGCACACGAGCAAGAAGGTGTCTTAATAAACTGTTTCGTGCACATAAGCAAGAACAGATCTCAATAATGCCTGTCATGCACATAAGCAATCAATACGTTCGATAAATGCGTTATTGCACACAAGCAATGGAAAAAGTCAATAAGTATTTCACTGTACATAAGCAAAGGATGTTATTCAACAAGAATACAATTGCACTAAGTATATAATCGTTTTAGTATATTTTTAAACCTTTATGTTGACCTTTATTACAATGAGATCCACTCAACTAAACCCAGTAGCAAGAATATTATTAATAAATCTACTGCTCAACGTAATAATGGCGATAAGGACGATGTTCATTAGTCTAAGTAGCGCAGTCATGGGTACTAGGTTACCGATAATGATGGCCGACGATGATGAGAACTACAAGGACAAGTTTAAGTATATCATAATTGCCATCGTAGTTTTAGTAGTTGGTGCAGTAACAGTATCTATCGTCAGTGGTGTCGGCCTTTACATCCTTAACGTCTTCAACAACACTGCTGTTAAAATCCCTGCCAATTACAACTACGTCTCACCGATAGCGCCAACTTTAGGGTCTATATTCCAGATCCTCGTAGTAGTGTTGATAATAGTCGCATTGATATTCGTCATAAGGTACTTGATGAGATCCACAGACATGTTCTAAGCTAAGCATGTTCTAAGCTAAATTTTATTTTTTAGCTTTTCTCCCTACTTTTTCTTATGAACATTTACAAAGGGAGGAATAGCTGCTATTATCGAAGAGAAGGTATATTAATTACTCATGACTGGGAAATACCAGACATGATAATGAGGGATCTTAGGAGGGGCTATACGTATGACCATGAATGCAACATTATCGAAATGACCGACGACCTAGCAAAGGCTAGGTTAGCTTTCCTCATAAGGATATCAACGGACGAATTAGCTAGGGAGAAGGCGAGGAGATATTTACGCGAACTAAAGGAAGGAGAACGTGTTTTTATTTATTAGTGTGCGTACAGATTCTTTTTTATGGCTCAACAACAGGAACAAATCTCAATTGTGTCAATAATAGTAATGGCCTTATTTGTGATTTTCATCTTCTCCTCGATACTGCAAGGTATATCGTTTATACTTAATCCTACAAAAGACATGGTTTCTTCTGCACCGTCTCCCCAAGTTGCATGGACTTTAGCTATTTATCAAGATCTTTATGTGGTTTATAGTTACATTCTGGCAGTGCTTTCAAACCAATACGCCGTCGCCGTACTAATTGCTCTCGGTATCGTTGTAATCTCGTTAACATACTACTGGTACTGGAGACAGCAGACATATGGTGCTTAGCCAGCTCCCTACCATGAACTGCTAGGCTCAGTTCGACTTAACGTCACCCTTTTTTCCTTACCTCGCACTTTTGCTATATAATAGCATCTCGAACCTTTCCCTACTTTTCTCGGCCCTTTTTTGGTTTCACCAGTATGAAAATAAAACCGTGTTAAGATCTGCGTGATCTTTAGCTTTTAGTTCGGTAAACTGGGGAGTTTACCGATCATTCAACATGAAAAGGATTCATCCCTTGATCAAATAAACATTAGATTTAAGTAGTCGAATAACCTTGATAGCCTAGCTTGATCCTCCTCAACTTCTTTAATTTTTTTCACTCTGTCTATGAAGTCCTTGAAAGAAGTTGTGTTTGTGTAGTAATTTAAGTCTACAAGTGATATGTACTTCTTTTCCATACTTTTGAACTTACTGCCGTTACCACGCCATTTTATGATTGGTACTAAGTATCGATTATTACGTATTTCAGGTTCAGATATCTCAAAGCACGTGTCTCCTTTGCATATCATGACGTGGTTTTCTTTTGCCTCGAGTATTTGAAGTGGTTTATTATTAGTTGAAACCCTATATTTTATGTCCTTCAGCGCTTTGTAAGCCTCTATTATACCCATAAGAGATAACACGGAAAGAAAACTAAAAAATAAAAAACAGAGATACTAAAGCTTAAACTTTTTGCTTAGCATAATCGTAACGTTTAAATATAGCATTATGCATAATATAAAGTGAGGGAACATGAGGAGGAGAAGGGAGAATAAGAAACTACTCAGATTAAACGACGAAGAGAACAGGATGTTAATGGAACTATGCGAGAGATATAGCATGGGTGTGAACGAAATGTTACGCTATCTTATTAGAAAGGAGTACGAAAGGGTTACTCAGAATAACACAACAGTATTAGGACTATCAACATTGAAACCAGATGTATTAGAAAGAAAGGAGGAGCTAACAAATGAAATAAAGGAGTTAGCAGACCAATGTATAAGGGCATATTGGGGTAACTGTTTGGAAATGAATGACAACGAGCTAACCGAATATCTAGTTTCCTTGCTACCACTGCAAGATTTGGATTTATTTCGCCGCTATCAGCCAGAAATGCTAATAGTTTTTAGAGAAAGGGCAAAGGAGTTAATGAACCAGTTAAGCACCGTAAGCAACGAAACTAGTAGTCAGGAAACTGGTTAATCATGTATCTTTTTTATTCCCTATTTTTCTCATTTTCCTGCCTTCCTCCTCACCTTGAAGGGTGAGGATTGTGGTCTCTTTCATCCTTTTTATTATTTCTTTTCTTCTCAGCGGGAACTCCGTTGCGATGGCAGCTAAGATACCGTAAAGTACTCCCGCTACCCCCAAAAGTTCTTGGAAGAGTAAAGTCCACAGATAGATCCCATAACTCACCTCGCCTAAGAAGACTGTTACACGACTAAGGACTTTAGGTGGGTTCAAGATAAGGAGGGCGAAAGCTGGTAACGCCAAGTTGTAAATCAGAAACCGCGTAAAGAATTCATAAGTTATCTCGTCGTGTGTATTTAATGTCGTATAAATGTATTGTGTAAGCAGTAATCCTAATATAATATAAGGTATATTTCCCGATCTATAGCCCTTCTTCCGCAAAAGGTAGGCGAATATCCCCCACCCGTATGCTCCTAACCAGAAGGGAGGCATAAAGTAAAGTAAGTGGAACTCGTTGTAGGGGAGGAGGACTATAAACGCACTATATATTAACGTTATGACAATTAGTGATGTTGCGACGTGAAACTTTGCTTTATCGTTCATTCGATGGATGAAGGGGATAGCTAAGTAAATCCATTCCTCCAGCTGGAGAGACCAGAAGAGATATTGAAAGGAAAACGGTGCAAGGACGAAGGAAACGAACGCAAAATGGAGTATCAAGTCGTAATATGTTACGTCCATGTGGAGCACGTATCTGTCGGCTAAGAATACTACGACGACGGCGAGGAAATAAAGTGGCCATATCCTCCTAACCCTCCTTTTAAAGTAACGAGGGAGCGAAGGATTTTCGTCGAGTCTGTTAAGGAGCAGAAAAATCGACAACTCGAAGAATAGGGGAACTCCTAACCAACCAGGGCGGAAAAAACACAAGGGGGACTAATTGAAGAGTCCACAGATGGTATAAAGCGACGGAAAAAGATGCGAAGAAACGTAATTGGGTTATTCGCGGGTCATACCGATTCATCCCATATCACCTTGTAATCCTTCAGCACACTTTTTGCAGAACTTATCAGCACATTATTCACAATATTCAACACTTCTCTCTCCTGCTCATCCGTCCTTATATATTTACTTTTTATTCTATTCATTAACGTTTTACTATCCTTGAGAGCAATTATCAATTTCTCCTTCGCATTCCAGACGTTAAAGAGCGGGATCGTATAATCGTTAATGTCAGATAGCAGTATTGCAAGTGCCTTAGTGACGTATTTCACAAATTTATCGTCCACATCTTTACCGTACCTTAGGTGGAGGTCAAGCAGCTCTCCCTTCAAGAACTCCCATATTTGGTCGTCGTTCCGTTCACCGCTGAGCTTCGCAGTTAGTAGCTGTATCAATATCTCTTCTACGTAGCTACGCCTATGTTGTTGATACTGCTGCAGGCTCAAACAGTCTCACCGCATTCCTATTTATGAGAAGAATGAAATAGCTTAGGTTATCTGTGACTTTTACGAAGAAGTACAGAGGTGGGATGAAAAGGGGTTTTGTTATAGCTACGTCAAGGTCGATGTAGCTTGACTCTAAAGACGGAGTATCAAACTCCTGCAGTATCGTCTTCCTTTCCACTCTTTTCAGCGGTAAATACTTATTTCTTATAATGCCGAAGAAAAGGAACGGCCTGCCTATGAACTGTTTCGCAACGAACGCATAGGAAAGTCTAGACAAGAAGTCGTCGTCGAGTTTTGAAGTCTTCGTCCTCTTCATTAACTTGTCTATCTTTAAATTAATGTCATGGATAGGTGAAGTAAGGTACGCGTACTGCCCATATACCTTGTCAACAACTCTAGGTTTTGTCGCAGTGAGCATTTTAGGAGAGATATGTTTATCGATCCACCATACTACATTTTTTACAGTATAGACAGGTTTAGTTTTCTTTCTCCTTAAAAGCAGAGCGGCTGCAGTTGCTGTAGCAGCTACTCCGCCTGCCGTTAGTATCAGTGTTGTTTCCATATGTCATACCCTGTCAATATTTCGTTAATTAAACGTGGTGCCTTGTCAGCGGGTAAGTTCGTGTTTAAGAGATTTACTATCACTATGCTTATGTTATCAACTGCGAGGTAGAAACTGTTTACTATATCGAGGTAGTGCTGTATAAGCTTTAGGTCTTCCATTAATTTCTCGCTGTCGTCGACATCTTTACTTATTTTGCTCATGACTTGCGCATAAACTGCGTCAGAAATAACTATCATATTTCTGATGACGTTCCTCACGGAGTTTTTGAACAGAGGAAGTATAAGTGAGGGGACTGTGATGTAACGTACTTCCTGCTGTAAATCCTCAAGTAACGCTGCAATAACAGCACTCTCAAATTGTTTGAGTTTATTGATACTGTTGATTACGTCGTCATCTTTCA
>Ga0326758_100055_pt1 | contig 50669 bp, 64 predicted proteins | sample GCRJH_S_FD_207221 | JGI IMG/M metagenome (GOLD analysis project Ga0326758, IMG submission 207221) | Hot spring sediment microbial communities from Geyser Creek Basin, Yellowstone National Park, WY, United States - GCR.JH_S | ecosystem: Environmental > Aquatic > Thermal springs > Near-boiling... | reverse complement strand
TTCTATAACCGGCGAGTTAAGGACATTCGATATAACTTCTTTCCCTAAATACTTTATCTTAGCCAATTTAACATACGTGGAATAACATTCCATAGAGGCTGTGCATATTCTAGGCCCTTGAGAAGGATCGTATGGAATCTTGTCGAAAACTTCTTTATTTACTATTATTTCTCCATCGAACCCAGTGTCTATTTTAGCCTTAATTTTCACGCCTTCAATCTCTAACTCAAAGTCCAAGGAAATACACCTTATTTGGAACTTCAACTCTTACCCTCTTTCCTTCCTTTCTCTTTTTCTCCATATAATTGTAGGCTTCAGTCTCGTTATCGAACACTTTCTCTTCTTCACCTTCCACAATTACCTTATAGTACATGTTAGTAACTCCTGCGGGTAAGTAAATACCTAACATCTTTCTCACCCAATCTTTCAGTCTGTAAGCATCTTCGCCTTTTCTTTCAACAAGATTCCTTGCCTCGAGAAGCCTTACTGGAATTCCCAATTCTTCTGCCTTCTTCTCTGATAGAGTATAGCCGTAGTTAGCAAATTCAATTAACCATTCCAGATATCTAGAACTGATAGTTATTGGTGGTGAAGGAAGAATAACTACATCGTTAAACTCTTGATATTTATAATAAACCAAATCTGCTCCGGCCAAAAGTCCTGCTAATGTGAGGAATGTAGTCTCGGGTTTTAAGCCTGGGGTTGCGTTAATGTAAACTTCTTTTCCTTCTTCCTTAAATTTTAAGATTTTGTATATCACTTTATCGAATAGATCTTCTATGCCTTCATAGAAGGTCTCTTCGGAGGAAATGGACTTTACGGTAGCCAACTCCGACTTTATCCCTTCTTCTTCTAAATAATTTTTAATTACCTCCCCTGCAAGTTTAGAGTTCCACGTGTTAGTAGTGTAAAGAAACACGTAAAGCTCTTCCTTTTTATGTTGCAATTTTTCAATGGCAGAAAGTAGCGAATCTAGTTCGGCTGAGGCTCCTTTTCCTTCACTTTTTAAGAAATTAAGCAAGAGATCTTTAAGAGCTGTGAAATTATCCCTAATCTTATTTTGCCTATCGTCGTCAAACTTAAGTCGATCCCAATCTTCAAGGCCTAGGTCTTCCACCTCTTTTTTCACGTTATCTGCAGATAATGATTTCTTCAATAGTGAAGTTCCTACAGCACTAACGTGAACTTTATTCATATTATAATAATTGCTCAGGTTGTTTAAAAGGGTTTTAATTTAATAATCTCCTTTGCATCATGGCCTTGATTAATTTTTAGGACATTGAGTACACATCAATAATAACAACATTTTATGATTTTAAGTTAGTTGTAGAGACTATATAGAGAACGTATTAGTTTGTCACAAATGACAAATTTTAGTCCTTGTAGTTTGTCACAAATGACAAAGCTTTAAATACGGTCTTGTAAAACTATTCTCAATGAGTGAATTACTATCATTAATGGCAGAATGGAACTTTTGGGGAAGTAACGTAAACCTCGGTATAGAAAGGGAATACTATGTTGATTACATAGTTAAACTATTGAATAGTGTAAAAATAGTTGCAATCTCAGGAATAAGGAGAGCGGGAAAATCTTATGTTGTAAGGCAAGTTATAAATAAGCTGATAAAAAGTGGAGTAGATCCTAAAGATACTTTAATAATTAGACTATAGCACTTTCACGTAACTTTTAATTACTATGGAGAGGTATCTAACACCTAGTGACTGAAATATTTGGCATGAGTAGGAGTGGTAAGGGAGGGGAAGGTTGTTGAGGTTAACGGTAGGTGGAGAATACCTTACAGCGAAACTGTCTGGCAGTGGAAGGGTTAAACAAGTGTCAATTTATGCTTGAGTTTCACCAACGCAAAAGGACTACTTGGAGAGGCAGTTGAACGCACTGAGAGAATGATTAAGAAAACTTTCGGTGAAGTGAGTGTAATAGAAATAAAGGACATAAGTTCTGGATTGAAAGAGGACAGAGAAGGTTTAAAGAAGTTAATAGAATTAGCCAAGAGGAGGCAAATTGACGCAGTTGTAGCTTATAAGGACAGACTAACGCGTTTCGGCTTCGAAGTGAAGTTATTCAAAGCTTACGGAGCAAACGTAGTCGTAGCTTTCCAAGATGATTACGTGCAAGAGTTGGTTGAGGACTTTGTTGAAATCGTTAAATCGTTCGCCCCTACGGCCAAGAGTATGAGAAGGTGGTAAAATGTGTTGAAGACCTTGAAAAGGACTGTTAGGATAGAGAGCGACTTCTTGAACGAGTGGAAGTACCGCGTTCTTAGAGAGGTTGAGGAATATCAGAAGAAGATCGTTAATGAAATGATTGGGGCAATCCTATCAGAGGGCTTACCAACTACGAGGAAGAAGTTGCACGAAAGATTTTACAATCATTATAAGGAGAAGTACCCCTTCCTACCTTCTAGAGTTATTGAAGGTGCCTACGTCGTTGCTGGAAGGATTGTTAAGAGTTTTAGAGAAAGGAAAAAGGAAGGATTAACGAGGAAGGATAAGCCGGAGTACAAGAAGGTGTTAATCACTATTCCTAACATGGTTAATTGGAGGTTTAACAGAGTGTTCATCAGCGTCCTAACTCACAAGGGTTGGGTTGAAATACCCCTTAGGTTCACTAAGCAATTTACCCGCTATTTATATGAGGGTTGGAGGGTTTCTCAAGAGCTTAAGTTAAGATTAGTTGGTAGGAAAATTCTAGTTTGGTTAACTTTTGAGAAGGAGGTTGAGGTTGAGTCCAAGGAGGGTAATTATATCTCTATTGACGTTAATGAGAATAACGTCACGGTAGCGGTTTTTGAAGGTTTTAAACTCAAGGAGTTGAGGAGATATGAGACCGGGTTAGGAAAGCTCGTTATTAATTACTCCTTGAGGAGGGAGGAGATTACTAAAGGACACTCAACTAAGGACGAGTTAATAAAGAAGAAGTTGAGGAAGCTGAGGGAGAGGGAGAGGAAGCTCGACATTTTGAGGAAGACTGTTAAGAGAGTCGTGGAGTTAGCTAGGGATTTAAAGGCTAAGGTTATTGTAGGTAAGTTTTCCTCTAAGGTCAAGGAGAAGATGGAGGGTAACAAGACTGCTAAGCTTAGGCATAGGATTCATCAATGGAGTGTTATTAAATTTGTGGAAATGTTGAAAACTCAAGCGATAGACGTTGATGAGGTTTCTGAGTCCTACACTTCCTCTACCAATCCCTTCAACGGTGAGAAGTTGAAGAAGAGAAAGCAAGTAGTTGAGAGAGTTATCAAAGTTTTTAACCCCTACCTGATGACGGGCTCTGCTCACGAGGGTGGGGGAATTAGAGTATTCAAGGTGAACGCTAGGTACCTGGAAAGCGGTGAAGTTCTTTTGGAGAGGGATTCTATTGCCCCTCTTAACTTGGTAAGAAAGGTGGATGGGAGGGTAATGGTGTTTCCCTCGACCAGCCCCAAGGACTTAAGGGTGACTGTGTATGATCCCTTAAGAGGGGTGCCCGTGGCGGAATTAGAAGTAATTAAAAGTAAAGAAAAGTTACGCCACGAGTAAACACTGGACGACGAGAGATTAACAAACCTTGACTATAATCTTTTGTTAAAAATGTATGAACTTTACTTAACTCACGTTAAGGGCAACGCTGATAAGATAACATACATAGCTATAGATGAGGCTCAAGAAATTGAAGGCTGGGAAAGGTTTGTTAGGGGATTAGAAGAAAAGTGTAAGGCAAAAATCATAGTTACAGGCTCGTCAGCAAAACTGCTTAGTTCAGAGTACACTACATTACTTTCTGGAAGGCACGTAGAGGTTATGGTGTTTCCTCTATCTTTTGATGAGGTATTGAAGTTTAAGGGTATAGAATTTGACAGCGAATTGCAACTTGCCAAAAACCTAGATAGGATAAAGAAAGAATTAGTGGAAATGTTAAATTACGGTGGTTTCCCTGACGTAGTCCTCCACCCAGAGGTAAGGTCTGAGCTCATACATTCTTACTTTGACACTGTAATAGTTAAGGACGTAGTTAATAGATATAACCTAAGGAGAGAAGAAAAGATTAGGAACTTGGCTAAATTTTACATATCTTCTTCTGCATCAAGGATAACGTATAATAGTGTTTCAAAGTTCCTTAAGATCCCTGTCAAAACTGTCGAACGTTATTCTGAATATTTAGAGAAGGCATTCTTAATCTTCTTCACAAGGAATTATTCTCAATCTCCTAAAGCTGTAGAAAACTCGCCTAGGAAAGTTTACGTAATAGATAACGGGTTTCTAAAATTCTTCTCGACATGGTCTCTCGGAAGGGCTTTCGAAACTTTAATTGCACAACACGTAATGAGGTATGCAAAAAGGAGGCTTTTTGAAGTGTTTTATTGGTATTCACAGAACGCTGAAGTGGACGTTATTATAAAAAATGATAAAGGTTTACTTTTACCAATACAGGTTACATATGAGCTTAATGAGGAAAATAGGAAAAGAGAGATAGATAGTATTAAAAAATTTAGTAAATATGGGAAGACTAGGCCATTAATAATAACTTTTGACCAGGAAGGAGAAGTCGAAGGTATAAAAATAATTCCTGCTTATAAATTTCTGTTGAAGACTTTTGAAATTCTAGATTCTATGTTATTATAAAAGGTAGATCATTAAATTCACATTATTAGCTCTCTTTGGCAATTTATGATAGTTACCTTGATTTAGATCGTTTGATGAAAGCCCCTCTTTAAGGCTTTTAGCTCTCTTTCTCTATTAATGTATTCATAATGTTAAATACACAAGCAGCAACAATGAGAAAGTAGAATATAAATTGAGAATAGTTATTACTTATTGATATTCTCCAATTTATTTAATATTTTCTTTGAATCTTCACTTTTCCCAAGACTTGATATAAGTTCCGTAATTTTTCTTATTAGAACTTTCAAGTCCTCTATTGCATCATTTTTGTCAACGTAATCACTTGCTCCTCTATATAATCCGTTATATGCATATCTATGGAGTTTTAATGCCAAGGAATTGAGTCCTATTATGTCTTTATATCCAATTTCTTCCAATCTTCTCGCAATACCATTAAGGCCTGTAGTTGGTGCTAAAAATCCCACTTTATTGTACCATTCTCTTTCTTTCTCGTTTTTAGGCATTTTTTCCAAATTAATTGATACTAAAACGCTGACGATAGCTTTCCATGCCATGAAGGCTTTTTGCGAAGCATTTCTAGTATATCCTCTCTGTAGTAATTCTAAAGCCAAGTTAAGTTCAACTATTGCTTCTTCAAGCTTAAAATTCACGTAATTCTGTAAATCCTTAATCTGAGGTACTATCCCTTCTCCCATAAGTTAGATATCTCCCTAGAATATTTAACTCTTTGCACTGAAAGAAAATTAAACTCTCCTGACTTCAGATTTATATATTAGATTATCGTTAAAGCATTGGTATCCTGTTAATTATAGCTGCAGTCCTTTCTATTCCAGTATTTTTCGGATTCTTTGGAATTTCTTTCATATTGTTACTTATCGCGGGTATCTTAGCACTGACTCAAAATTGTAGTAGTATTATTTTTCTTCTTCTTTTTCCTCTTTTTATCCTTTTGTTCTTTGTTAGAAAATTTTATAAAAAATAGCAAGAGCTCATCATATGAAAGTTGTAATAAAAGAAAGTGGGGAAGGAATATATAAGATAATAGTTAATGATCCTTTTCCTCCGGTAGAGTTTCCTTTTGAAGGAAAGGACTCAGAAAAGGACCTTTCGTTCTTTTCATTAAATATTACAGAGAGAGACGGCAATATATTAATAGAGAAAGATTTGGATATTAAAGAACACGTACTGGGTTTAGGAGAAAAAGCTTACGAACTAGACAGGAGAAGAGGCAGGTTTATAATGTATAACGTAGATGCGGGAGCATATGGCAGGTTTGATGAACCTCTTTACTTGAATGTTCCCTTTATGATAACGGTAAAAAATGGTATAGCTAAGGGATACTTCATTAATTCTGCCTCAAAGGTTATATTCGATATAGGTGTAGAAGATTACGGTAAGATAAAGATAAAAATTCCAGAACCTTCGGTAGAGATTTACTTCTTTGAAGGTCCCACTATTGAAAAAGTCTTAGAGCAATACAGCGAGATTACTGGTAAGCCTTTTCTTCCTCCTATTTGGGCTTTTGGTTACATGATTTCTAGATATTCTTATTTTCCTCAGGATAAGATAGTTAAATTATTAGATGAATTAAAAGAAGAAGGTTTTAATGTAACGGGAGTGTTTTTGGATATTGATTATATGGATTCTTTTAAGTTATTTACTTGGAATAGGGATAGGTTTCCTGATCCTAGGAGGTTTATTGATGAAGTTCATTCTCGCGGTGTTAAAGTTATTACTATTGTTGATCATAGTGTTAGGGTTGATCAGAACTACGAAGTTTTCGTCTCTGGGTTGGGTAAGTATTGTGAGACTAGTAATGGTGATTTGTTTGTTGGTAAGCTTTGGCCCGGTAATTCTGTTTACCCGGACTTCTTTAGGGAGGAGACGAGGGATTGGTGGAGTGAGCTTATTTCAAAATGGCTTTCCCAAGGAGTTGACGGCATTTGGCTGGACATGAACGAACCAACAGACTTTACAAAAGTTTTTCAGATTAGGGAAGTTTTAGGATCTACTCCTATAGAATTAAGGGACGATAGGATATATTATACTTTTCCTGATAACGTTATTCACTACTTGAGAGGTAAGAAAGTCCCTCATAGTCAAGTGAGGAACGCTTATCCTTATTATGAGGCAATGGCGACATTTGAAGGATTTAAGAAGGTAGGAAAGGACGAAATCTTCATATTATCTAGATCAGGTTACGCAGGAATACAAAAATATGCTTTCGTATGGACGGGAGATAATACTTCAGCCAGAGATCAACTAATCTTACAACTTCAGACTGTGCTTGGCTTGTCAATTTCTGGCATTCCATATGTTGGGATAGATATTGGAGGATTTCAAGGAAGGTTAAGTAAGGTTGAAAACTTTCCCGAAATATTACTTTACATGTTCAGGCTAGCCATGTTCTTTCCGTTTTTCAGGACTCATAAGGCTAAAGACGGTATAGATGTTGAGCCAATATATTTACCTTATTATTATAAGGAAAAAGTAAGGGATGTCATAAATACTAGGTATAAATTCCTTCCTTACATCTATTGTTTAGCTAAGGAGGCCCACGAGACTGGTCATCCAATTATTAGACCTTTATTTTACGAATTCTCAGAAGATGAGGATACTTATAAAATTGAGGATGAGTACATGCTAGGGAAGTACGTGCTATATGCGCCGCAACTTGGAGAAAATAGAGTAGTTTATTTGCCTGGAAAATGGTTCGAATACTCAACGGGAGAAGAGAGGAGTGGTTGGGTTAAAACTAACGCAGATCTACCTATCTATATAAGGGAAAATTCTGTTGTAAACTTAGATGGGAATGACTTAATAGTTTTAGGAAATAGTAAGTTAAAATGCGAAATTGAAATAGAGAAAAAAGGAAATATTATTACGTTTTCAAAACCATACTTCGTCAATATACTAGTTACAGATAAGGCAGAGAAAGTTATAATTGATGATAATGAGGTTAAAACTGAGGACTTTGGAGCTTTAAGTAAGATTAAGATAAATAAAGAGGTGAGAAAAGTAGAGTTAATTTATTAAAATGCTTTTTTCACAATTTTATTATATTTGAAGCGTAGTGAAATACATGAATCCACGTTTCTTGAAGCAAGGTAATTACGTTAGCCTAATTGCATCGCTTATTATATTTATTGGACTAATTTACCTTGAAATTGAAGGGATAAGTTACGCTCTTTCGTCGACTTTTCTGTTTCTTATGTGGATCGTTTGGGGTTTGGCTTTGCCTTCTTTTACATATTATCATTTAACAAGGTTGGAGAAACCTAAGATAATGGACTATTTTGCTATTCTAGCGATTATAATAACTTTTGCAGGACTTATTATAGCAACTTTTCTTAGAGAGTTTATTGGAATTGAAATAATTCTTGCAGGATATACTTTTGAACCTATAGCCGGAATTTCCATATACTTGACAGCAAATAAGATAAACAAGATATTCTCATCATTATTCTTCTGGGGCGCTGTAATCTTTACTGCAGGACTTCCTTTATATCTAGTTAATTTCGGTTATGTATCAATAATTGGAGACGTGATAAAAATGCTGGGAATAATAGGTTTGCTGTCCTTGAGTAGAAAGGTAAAGGCTTAGATAAATTATTATTGGCTGTTAAAATAGAGTAATAATATGCAAGTTTATTCCGTAATGAACGATCAGATGTGCTTAGGCAATACAATAAATTCACAATCATACGAGATTATCGTAGATAATGATAGTGGGATCTCTATAAAATTCTCTCCGTAAACCTTTTCCGTAGAAACCCATGAGGCTATTGTAAGTATATATAGAGATGAAGATGGAAGAATTTCTGCCATAGACGTTGAATATAAAGATGAATAAGCCTGAGCCAAATTCCTAGAGTTAGTTATATTATAGGAAAAATAGAGCCTATGGTTATTAATTTTAGGGTAGAAGATGAAAATATAACTGTTAGAATATTTTTAATTCCAATAGCCGTATATTCTCAGGATGCTAACAATATAACGCCAATAGTTATGGCTGTAGATACTGATAGACCCAGGCTGGGAGAATTATGTAATCCTGCTAAAATAGTTTCTCATAGAGCATTTATTCCAAGTATTAATGAAGGAGGTACTGTAATAAAAGTGAATGAGAAGAAGTTTTTGCTTAAACTAAAAATTACGAACATAAACGTTTATACTGATCTGAGAGATGAATTGGGAAACCCTTGTGTGAATATCTCATGGATTTTATTGACGATTGCAGGATAGATTGCGAGTTTATCGGCAGTGAGAGTAAGAGGAAATTATTGGAACACGAATATTAAAGAACTTTTGCGTAATAATCTTATAGATGAAGAAAAATATATGATGCATTAAATTTTGTGTGTAATAATATTGATAAGTATTCTTGTTTACAATGCTATATTAACGGTGATTATGACATGGGAAATTGCGCTGCTCCATGCATAGAAAAATTTGGAAAAAGTTTTTGTTTTGATTTAAATTCTTTAATAAGAATAATAATTATAGTTGAAGTGCATGGTGGGAAAGTTATAATCGTTATGCTCTTCCCAGTTACTAGAAAAAAGATTTTGAAAGGAAATGTGGTAATAGATTTCTTCATATATAACTTCTTTTTCTTTATTCAGTTTTTATCAATATTATGTAATTGCTTGTAACTTTATTCGATTTAGAGAATTTATATTAGAGACCTGGGTCTTAATTAATTCAACTCTTTTACAAGCATTTGCCTAGGAAACTCTTTAATACTTAATTTTAATATATATGATTACGATGAGGCGTAATTCTCTTACGACGGGGCGTAATGAACTTAAATTTATAAAATTCTTTGGCCCCGCCTGGTTAGTTATGATGGCCGATATGGACGCAAGTAGCATAATAGGTGCAGCTCAGACTGGAGCATTGTTTAAGTACGGATTTATTTGGATAATGTTACTTTTAGTAATTCCTCTATATGTTGTCCAAGAAGTCTCTGGAAGAATAGGCATAGCTACTGGAAAAGGCCTTGGAGAAGTAATTAGGGAAAATTATAGTAAAAAACTTGCTATTCTCATGGCGTTGCCAATGGCTTTGACTGACGCAGTGACTTACGCAATAGAATACCTTGGAATAGGTATAGGCTTAGAAGTAATCGGAATTCCCTTAATTCTTTCAATTCCCTTAATTTATGTAGTTCACATCATGATTGTGACAAAGAGAAAATATATACAAGCCGAAAGGTTTCTACTACTGATTTCTGCTTTTCTCATCATAAGTTTGTTTGCAACGCTCTTCCTCAGAGGTATTAAGCCTTATTCTCCTTTCTACTTCTCGCCATCACCTCAATTCCTATTCTTAATGGCAGCTACAGTAGGAGCAGTCGTTATGCCATTCATGTTGTTTTTCCAAGCATCTGCAACTGCGATAAAGTTGAAGGAAATAGGGTATTGTAAATGTAAGGATACTGCAATAAAACACATGAGAAAAGAGACTTTACTAGGTGCAGTTTTTACTGAAATATTAATGGTAGTTGTTGAGATGGCATTCGCAGGGATAAACGTAGATCCTTCTACTTTTGCTTCGCCCCAAGAACTTTCGTCAGTATTAACTCCATTAGCCGGTAGCTTATCTCCAGCGATTTTTGGACTGGGTTTAATTTCCGCAGGATTTTTGGCCTTAGTAGTTATTTCGTTGGGAAGCGCTTGGGGCGTGGCAGAAGCCTTGAACGTAAAGAACGTAAATATTATTTATATAGCTGAAAGCGTTCCGGCAGTTGTATTAACGTTATTAGTTCCTTCAGTAAATTTAGTTTGTATTGTTTTAGATCTCTTAGTCTTCTTTGTTTACGCGTTAATTGGTCCAATTATTATATTAGGAATAATAAGTAGGAATAAGAAAATAATGGGCGAATACGCATCTAGAGGTCTTTCTTACTTTGCTTATTGGATTTCTTCAATAATTCTCCTAATAATTGCTATAATTGCTTCTTTATCTTCGATCTGAATTTTTCTCAGTTCCTGGCGAGTATAAAATGTATAAGCATTAGTATAAAACATAAACTTTTTAAGCACTACATTTTTCTCATTACATATGGCTGATAAAAATTCCCCTCAGCAAAATAAAAACATTGCAGCTCAATTAACTGCAAGAATAGATAGACTTCCCGTAATGGTTTTACCTCTATCAGTAGTTTTATCTTTAGCCTTTGGTTATTTCATAGCATTATATGACGTAATAGATGTAGGAATAGCCTTTTCTGCAACGTCTTTAAAGTACACTGGATTAACTAGCACTGAGGCTTCAATAGTAGTGTCCTTAGGATTATTTGGTTACATTCCCGGAGCCTTATTGCTAGGCTACCTAGGTGATAGGATAGGAAGAAAACCAATGCTAATGACTACTGCAATGCTAACTGCTATTGGTAGCTTAGGTAACGCATTTTCTAGTAACTTTGTAGAATTCTCTATATTTAGATTTATAACTGGAATGGGGATTGGAGGAGATCTAATACTAGTCCCTACATACCTTGTTGAAATGGTTCCTGCAAAGAATAGGGCAAAGTACTTTAACTTAGTATATATTGCAGGTTGGGCAGGCCTAGGATTAGGTCCCTTCATGGCATCTTATATTGACGTCGCAAATCCGGCAATAGGTTGGAGAGTAATATTCTTAGTAGGAGCAACTTTAGCCTTCATAGTTTTCGCAATTAGAGGTCACGCAAGCGAGACTGTTAGAATGCTAGCGTTAAAAGGTAAGATAGATGAGGCAGAGAAAGTTGTAAAGGATATGGAAGAGAAGGCAATGAAGAAGACTGGCCTTACTACTTTACCAGAACCTATTGTTTACACTTTTGAGCATAAGAAAGTTGATCCCTTCTACGTATTTAAGAATCCTAAATATAGAATTAGAGTAATTGCTGTAATGCTTTCAATATTCTTCTTCTATTTCGGCGAATATCCTTACTTAACAGAATTCTTGTTATGGACTTCCACTGTACCTTCACTTAGCTCGCTTTCCAACCAAATAACGTTATACTACGGAGATGCAGGAATTGCAACCTTTATAGGGGCTATATTACTTAGGGCAGTTATAGATAAGGTAAGGAGGCCAATACTCACTACAATTTCATATTTTGTAGGCATGGTTTTAGGCGTAGCCATAGCAGTAATAGGGGCTACTTCGGCTAATTTAACAATGATGTTAACAGGTTTCGTTTTAGCTAATTTGATAGGTGTAGGGTGGAGTAATCAGTTAAATTACTTGAACGGTACTGAAAACGTTCCAACCTATGCCAGAGCAACATCCTTCGCTTTCTCCGACGGAGTTGCTCACTTAGGTGCTGCAATATCTACAGCAATTATACTTTCAATAATTCCTGTTCTAGGCGCAGTAACTACTTGGATAGGATTCCAAATTCCAATGGTTATAATGGGTATAATATTAATCTTCGTACTGCCTAATACTATAGGAAAGAGCTTAGAGGAAATTAATGAGGCTACTGCAGGAGTATAATTTATTCAAAATATTTTTTAAATAAGGAGATTAAGAGATTTTTTAGAAAAATTTAAATTCTTAGGATGAGAAGTGATTATAGAGTCAAATGTTCAAGAGAATATTAGTAGGATTTGATGGTTCTAAGGAATCCTTAAGGGCGTTAAATCTAGCAATTAATCTTGCCAAGCTTCACGGAGCTTCAATTAAGGCAATGGAAGTTATAGAGCACATGCCAGTAATTTTGGAGGCTTATATAAAGGAAGACACGTTAAGAGATAGAGAAAGGATAATTAAACACACTGAGATAATAAAGAGAATTTCAATAGAGAACGGAATTAACATAGACTACGAAGTTGTTAGAGGAGATCCTGCAGTCGTTTTATCTAAATATGCTGAGAGCGAAGATTTTGATTTGATTATTCTAGGTAAGAGAAAATTGAAAGGATTAAAGAAGGTGTTCATTGAGAGTGTATCTTCTAAGGTTTTGGATATTTCTAAGAAGCCCGTTTTGGTGGTAAAAGAATAGTTATAAACTTTTACGGTCAATCTTACTAAAATTAAACGTAAGATTAAAAATAAATATGATGAATTTGGCTATAATCTTTAGGAATCTAGGGAATTATTGAAATAAAAATCTCTTTACCTTTTCCTTAATATAATAAGTGAGACTAACGCAATTACTATTATTAAGCCTATTATTCCTAAGTAAATGGTAAGATTGCTTGTTGGGGGAGCTGTTGACGTAGTTGAAGTTGAGATTTTTGTCATTGTACTACTAGTTGTAGTCGTTGTCGATGTAGTAATCAATGGCATGACCTTAACACTTTCCACTGTCGAATTAATAGATGAACCTAGTTTACTAATTGCTTTTACAGTTATTAAGTAAGTTCCGTTGGACGTTATATTATAAATATAGTATCCAGAAGGAGTTGTAAACTTTTTAACTAAACTACCATTGATGAATAATTGAACACAAATTAAATCTTGGACATTTCTAGCGTCATAGCTTATGTTTAGTAACGTATAGCCAGGATAACTCTCTGTTGTAGTCGTTATTTCCGGCTTAGGGATGACAGTTACATTTGGTTTGACTTGAATAGTAGTTATTATACAAGTTTTTTCACTACCCAGGAAGTTTACTGCTAATACGGTTATATTATAAGTTCCGTTTTGATAAATATAGAAGGGTATTGTAGCCGAAGGGGATGAAATCTTACAAACTATTTTACCGTTTATTAGAATTTCGACGCATGATACATAATGAGAGTAATAATTAGGTTCAGTATAGTTAATCAACAGTACAGTCATTCCGGGGTATTCGGTTTCTTCAATTTGCACTTCTGGTTTACAAGGTGATGACGGAGTATAGACCTTCATAAGTGATGGCGTAAAAGTAATATTCAGGCATATTCCGGACTTTGATATGTTACTCGTTATTGTTATATTCTCTAGTATCAACGTAGAGTTAATATAGCCTGCTAGATTAGATTCAGAATATGAGTAAACTTTGAATAAAGACGGAATTTCTATTTTGTTATACTCTATAGCCTTTCCATCTATTAGATAGTACATGCATATTGTAGTCCCTTGTGTAGATACATGACTTATTGACACTATATTATTCTGTACGAAGACTCCTAATAACGGCTCATTTAAAATTAAGTTATATAATTGTTTACCGCAGATATTATATATTGAAACTACAGTTTCGTTATATTTAGTGAAATTAACTAGTACAAATTCTGAATAATTGTCATAAACTGGTAAACCTAATCCTTTTAATTTAAATATCTTGCTTCCATTGATATAAAGGCCATAAACTTCGCCTATAGAATATCCTATGGGATAATGTAATGAGGGAGAGAAAGATATGCTTACGTTTGATACAATTATTATCTTTGAATTAAAAGTAACTATGTAGTTTACTGTAACTGGTAAAGAAATGTTATCGATTAGGCTAAAGTTACGAAAAACTAAGAGGTGGTATTCATCAAAGATCTTACATAGAACCAAGATCTCACTACCGTTAGTCTTTACGGATAATATATTTCCATTAATTAAAGTCCTAGGAGAAGACCATGCAGTACCGTTAAATAGCGAATATTCTACAGAGGATTTGTAAGACCAAACGGCTAACACTTCGTTTTCGTACAATGCAGTTGAAATAGAAGTTACGTTTGTCTCGTTTGTGAGGTAAAACACTTTTCCGTCGTAGGTAGTATATATTCTGAACGTAGCATTAGATAAATAGTTCGTTATATTGGTTAGCGAAGTTAAGTTGTATGCTGTCAGAGAAAAGTTGAAGAATAATTCGAGGAGATTTCCTTTATATTCAATAAATCCGTAGGGATCTGCAATATTTCCTTTGAACGACGCCTTTTTTATTGTTATAGGCAACGGAGTTAGCCCCAAAGAATGAGAAGGTATAATGCTCAAGACCAATAATAGCAAAAAACCTCCTAATACGACTAATTTTGGAATTGACATATCATTTTATGCTTAAAACGCTATAATAAATCTTTTCAATATTAAATTTCATCTTTTGGGATAGATTGCTCTAGTAGTCCTTAACCATTCTCTAAAGCATTTTAGTGAACAAAAGCCGTAAACTCTCCTAGTATGTGAAGACCAGAAAACGAATTCGTAAGGACCGTAAACTCCACAATTAGTGCATTCGCCTACATCTGTAAAAGTTATAACGTTCTTTGCTCTCAAGTCGTCCATATTTGCTTTCTTTGATTTTAATCTAATTAAAATTTTAGGCACAACATTTTAAATTACCTAAGAGGAGTAAGTCTTGTGAAAAACGTAATAGAACCTTGGGGAGTTAACGTACCTTTCCTCATTTTGGCGTTTATCTATTTTGCAATAGGCGGAGTGTCATTAAATCTAGATCCCTCAGTTCACGGATATTTTATGCTTTTAGGCGCATATTCCCTTTACTCCGGAATGATACTTAGGTTATTTTTTCCTGCTAAAAAATATTTGATTTTACACATTGTAACTCTTGTACTGCTCTCCATTCCTCTTTATCCTTTTGTCTCGTTGTCCTTCTTCTTCCTGACAATAGTGGAAATTTGGGGTCTAAAGGACGTAAAATCTTATGGTAGTAAGTTTCCTATAAATATTCTAGTTCTTTCTTCTCCTCCTCTTTCCTTTATTTCTTGGTTACTTTTCCCAATTTTAGGATATAACCTTCTTATAATTTCCTTATTACTTTACCTGCTAGGAATTAATGAGGGCATATTTTCTGCAACCTTAGGTTTAAAGCCTAAGTTTGGAATAAAGCAAATTCCCATCCTTCTGCTTGTCTTTCTCTTTTACTTGAGTTATAGTCTCTTTCCTCTCATAATCATAGCTTATTTTGCTTGGCTATTTTATGGAGTAAAGAAGGTAAGAAAGAATTTATCGGCCTTGTCTGTGATTTTGTCTTCTGCGTCCACTTCCATAGGAAGCTATTTTTTAGGGGAAACCATCCACGCATTTGCCTTAGGTACAATGGCTCCTTTCTTTTACAGTTGTATAACGTACTCTACGTCCAGATATAATTACGATAAAATATATATAATTTCAATTTTACTTTCGTTGTCCTATTTCCTTAGGTTCGTGTATTTTCATATATCGGGAATATTTTTCGTTGCTTCTTCTCTCCTCTTCCTCTATTTAATTAAGGATAACTTAACGCTAACTACATTAAAGTACGGTATGTCCAAAAAATACTTATTTAAAAAGTTAAATTAAATATTATGATTTCTTTAGACTTGCTAAAGCTAGGCGAAGCAATTCATGGTTCAGAGAAGGAGAAGGAAATTCTATCTATTTTAGAAAAAAGATTGAAAAATGATAATAAGAGAATTGAAGTGAAAACAAAAGAGTGGGTAATTAATAATTTTAGCGTTAAGCTTAATGGAAAAGAAGTTACGTCAAGCTTAGCTCCATACACTAAGGGCTACGTAAAGGGAAAGGTAGGAAGAGAAATTCTTACGTTTCCTTTTCCAGATCACCCGTTTAAAGTAAAGGATTTCTACTCTTACGCTCTTTCTCAAGGTGCTGAGGGAATAATATTTTATGAAGAGGGAAAGATAAGAAGGATAATAATGCCTGACGTTAAAATTCCAGTTATTTTTCTCCCTTTTAAACCGGAAGGCTATGTCGAGATCGAGGCGGAATCATTTCTTAGGGACTCGACTTCTTACAATCTAGAATTTACCATAAAAGAGGGAAATGATTATATCCTACTCGGAGCTCACGTAGATCATTGGCTTTCTGGCTTTCACGATAACTTATTTTCTATAGACGTTGTACTTAATTCTCTGACAGAAGTTAAGAATCATGGTCTAAAAGTGGTTTTCTTTTCTTCAGAGGAAGGGCCTAAGTGCTGTACCGGTTCACTACAGCATCCTAAAGACGACATTTTCACTGCAATAATTCTTGATGCTCTCTATCCTAGTAGGGTAGTTTATTCGTCAACTCCAGATTTGTGGGATTTTGCCGGTCTATTTCCGTTAAAGAGAATAGAAATGCCTACCCCGTTTTCAGATCATTTCTCTTTCGTGCAAAAAGGGATACCTTCTCTGGTTTTATATAACGATGACTTAATACCTTATTATCACTCCGATAAGGATTTGCCTAATCCTGGAGATGAGAAATTCTTAACTGAGATTAGTGAGTCCGTGAAGTTGTTATTGCATGAACTAGATAAATTGTCTATGAAAGATTTGAACGAGAGAATGAGTAAATTTGGCGAGAGGAAATTTGTTGTAGACTACGTTAATTTAACCACTTCGTTTGCAATTTCAAGTAATTCCTTAGGTCCTAGGCTTAAATCACCATAGTCAGGCGGTTTTTCTTTTAAACTTATTAAACCTACTTTTTCTGCTACTTTGCTCATCTTTTTTATTGCTTCCTTAGCTTCAGAAGTTGAAATTTCTCCCATTTTAATTTCAAAAGCCCATATAGGTTTCTTCTTTTTCACAATAACTACGTCAATATCCTCCTTAGGAGAATAATATTGAATTCCTCCAAAATATTTAGATAACATTTCGCCTACACTGAATTGGACTTCTTTACCTATTGGTAGATAGTTGATTTTAGCATCAGTTTCACTTATAGCATATTTTGATTCTGCGTATAACGATAGAGAGAGAGGAGGAGATTTTACTTTATAATAATTTTCTCTAGATAGAGTAGGAATCTTTTGAACTAATCCCATTTTTACTAACTTATTGACCATTGAAGATATTGTTCCTTCTCCGCCCTTTGGCTGAATTATGCCAGATATTTCAGACGTTTTCCAAATTCCTTCCCCAAGTAGTAAAAGGATTTTATAGTAAGTGTCAGTTAATTGCCTTTCTTCTTCTTTAAACACTTCTCCTATTAATCCCTTAGAAATTAGAGAGAATTCCTTTAATCTATCAACGAACTCTTCGTAGCTGTCTATGAAAGGGATTATCCAAGGATCCCTATAGATAGTGGAAAGTACCGGATCTTTAACCTGAGTTAGAACATCCTCATAAGATATTATATCTATTTCCAAGGGAGTAAAGAGGCCTAATAATGGGCTATTCCTATCAAACACCTTGTTAACTATTCCGTAACTGGATCCCACTATTACCAAGATCCCATTTTTATCCCAATTACTGATCATGCTCCAATAAATATCCGGTAATCTTTGAAACTCGTCTATTACTGCTATGCCTCCTTTATAGAGAGTTTCTTTAACTTCCTTTATTGCATCGTCAATTTTCATCACTTTATCATCTGCAGTTATTGCACTATTTGAGTCAGCAATTAAAACGTAATAATCCATGTGAAGATTCTTCTTTACTAGCGTGCTTTTTCCAGTTTTTCTCCTACCGTAAATCAAAGTCCAATTCTTTATTTTCCTTATTTTCTCCTCTTCTCGTCTTCTAATATATAGTCTCACAAGACTAGTCTTATAGGACTAGTAAAAAAAGATTATATCTCCATGGAAAGGAACTAAGTATTTAAACTTCATTGAAAGGAGATTGTTAAACGAATTAACAGCCTTTTCGTAATCCCAACAGAAGAATTTGAAGGGTGGCGAAATTTTTCCTTTAATATTTCTCACTGCGTCGCCTACTATCAATAGGTTTCCGTCGTATAATGCTATATGCCCCGGCGTATGGCCTGGAACGTTAATCACCTTAAAGTTACCTATTTCTTCTCCTCCTTTCAATTTCACGTCAACACTGACTGGAGAGAATTTCATAGAATTTATTCTCTTCATTGTTCTTTCAAAGTCTTCTTCACTTACTTTTAGTTCGTCCTTTACGTCGTCGTACTTTAAGTTGAATTTTTGCTCGTTCTTAGATAAATAGGGTACTTCATTTTCGTGAGCATAAATCTTTGCCTTGGAAATTTTCTTAATCTCTTCAGCATTACCAGAGTGGTCTATGTGATAATGAGTTATGACAACGTCTGAAATGTCTTCCAAAGAGTAACCAAATGACTTTAAGCCTTTCTCTATAATATCTAGGTAGCCGGGCAATCCAGTGTCTATCATCATTAGTCCGCCGGAAGGACCTTTTTCCACTATTGTAACGTTATGATTGAGTACTGTTCCAAAAAATTCCGGTTCAAATAATTCAATGATCCTTACTCCCTTCGTTAGAAGCATCTTTGCTAAACCTCGGTATTAATTCTATTGGGGGTTTAATTTTGGGTAAGCTAATTTCTGACAGAGGCTTACCTTGAACTGTTATCACTTTTTCAGCAATAATGTCACAGTACCTGCATTCCTCGCAACTCCTAGTCTCACATGAATTGTACTTAAAGTAAGATAACCAGTTTGGAGGGAACTTTGTATTATCAACGTAGACTTGTGTTAAGACGTCGTAATCGTTGGGTCCGTTAATTTTCTTCATAACTGCAGGGACTGCTCTTCCTTGAGGATAACTAACAATATCCAGTAAGTTTCCTTCATATCTTCCTTGTGAGTAAGCTTTTACAGCCCTTACTATCCAATCTGTTTTCTTGTTCCTGCTGGCTATTTTAAATCTGTCAATACCCAATTCTTCATAATGCCTTAAATCCTCTGGTCTAATCCACCTCATTCTTATAATATTAACCAAATCGTTCCTTACGTCTGTTGCACAGAATAAAATTGGATACTCAAACCATACATTAACTTCAGAGTCAGACTGAGAAGTTACGGAAGAAATAATATCGTGAGTTCTTCTATATGGACATCCCCAAAGGCATGAGTTATTCAATATGAGCTCAATGTCAACCTTATTCCTAAACTTTGACAGAGAATTTAGGAGAGAAAAATTCCTATTATCGTCCTCATGGAGGATTATTGTATCTGCACCCATGTTAACGTATTCCTCGAATTCCCTTATGTTATAAACTCTGGAGAAGGAAGAAATTGAAATTTCTAAGTCTGGATACTCATTTTTTATAAAATGAACTAAGAAAGGCATTGCTAATATAAAACCGTCAACACCTAGGTTTACTAGGTTATCTATTTCCTTCTTTAGGCTTTCCAAGAATTTTTGCGAATATTCCTTACCGTTTAATGTAGCAGTATTCATTGTGTAGAGGAATTTAATTCCTGCATCATGTGCTATTTGAATGTGTTCCTTCAGTCTTTTGTCATCAACTTGAGGTAAAACGAAGGAAGCTCTACCGTGTCCTGTCAAGGTCTTTGTTTTACTACCAAAAATGTACCTAACTGGGTACTTTTTAAGCTCGTCTATTAATTTATCGTCAAAGTTTGTCCCTACTACGAGTCTCATAAATCAAGTTCATAATTATCATATTTAAAATTTTTTTACTATTAACGGAATTTATCATTAATCTCGATAGAACATTATAAGAGGAATATATAAAATATAAAGGCATATAGAGCTTCAATTCCTCATAATAAGTAAGGAATAAAAGAAAAGTTACCATTGTATAGAAAGATGCTAACATATAAGAATAAAGTAATTCTGTTTAGATCGATCTATAGTGTATTTCTCGGTTTTATGAGTTTTGGGTATATTGCAATTATGAGCAACTCTGGGATTCCTTATGCTCAAATTAGCTTACTTGTAACGTTAAATTTCCTCTTTCAGACAGTCTTCTATTTAGTCTTCTCTGTTACGAGAATAAGAAAAGGTTTAATAATTTCCTCATTTTTAAATCTTATAGTTATATTAATTTTGCTCTCGGAGAGAAACTTCTTGACTTTCTTTATAATTTCGTTAATTCTCGGATTAGCTGACGCATTGTTCTCCTCAATAGTTATTATTCAAAAAGACTTCAAGAAAAAGGATTATTCTGTGCTAATGTCCTTAACTTTTGTAGCTAACGTTTTAGGTTTAGGTTTATATTATTTTTCATTTTATATTAGATTAGAATATCTACTTATACTTTTAGCAGGAATATCTTCTGTCAACTTTTTTGTCTCATTATCCCTTAAGTACGAGGAAGAAGATCTTAAATTTGAAGATTTTTTACAATTTATGAAGATCAATGGAAAATTTTTGATTACGTTAGATGGATTAGCAACGTTAAGGAGAGTTTTTGTGAACTCTATACTTCCTATAGTTTTCATATCAGTTTTTAGTTATATTTCTAGAGAGTACTTAAGCCTATATTTTGCAGTATTTCAATTACCTCTAGTTTTCTTCCTATATTATGGGCAAAAGGTTTCTAATAAGTCCTATCTTTTACTGACTTTTAGCGAGTTTTTTATTTATATTTTACTCATAAAATTTTATTATCTCTCTCCAATAATTTTCCTAGGATTCATTTTATTAATTAAATCTACTGAGTATTTGAGAGCACCTATAGCTGAAGCAGCATTACTCCAGAAAATAGAGTATAGCACAAAAGTGATGTCGTTCTTTAATTTTCTAGACTCGATCTTAGGAGTTATAAGCGGTAGTATTTTTACAGCATTGATTTTCATAAAGGCGTATGTTTTAGTTTTACTTCTTGCAGGTGTATCTTCTCTTTCTGCAGATCTGTTTCTTTATCGTATTATTAAAGAATATAAGGAGTAGTGCTAGTTAGCCCCACTATTTATATTCCACCTTAATCTTTACATTTTCCTTTTTAGTTAACTCCTTTAATGCATCGTCACCTTTTAATCCATTGCAAGAAACTTCTTCCACTTTTCCTCCTTTGAAAACTATTGTACATTCGTCAAGGTGCAGTAGTATCCTTCCATTGTATTCTCGACTTGCCTCTAACTGCTCATTTATTAAAGACAAAATGTTCTGTTTTTCTCCTTCCTCTGTCTTTGTCTTGTACCTTTCTGTCAGTCTCTGGAAGAAGTTTTTCAAGAAGATATCCATAGGAAGTCTTGCAAGCCTTTCTAAAGGTCCCTTGTATTGACCTCTTATTATTACATCTACTTTCTTATCCTTCTTGTACGGAATTGTTTCCACGACGAATCTAAAGTATGCTCTAGGGAAACTCATAGTCCCCTCGTGGATAACTTCATGAGAGCCTAAAGTTCTCTTCATGTGAAATTTAAAAGTCATGAATACTTTGAATTCAGCTCTATAGTTCTCTTCATCAATTTTTTCGATTTTTCTCAAGAACATCCACCACTCTCTCAAGTTATTTATGTCATAAACGTCTGATAGTATTTTCATTTCGTCCTCCTCTATTGTTCCCTTAACTTCCCTCTCTAACATAAGAATAAATTGGAAAATAAGTTTTTATAATTATCTTTTATTTGTATTTTTCTTTTTGATACTTTATCTACAATACGCTTAAAGGTATTTTATCCTTATTTCCATAAGATGTATTTTATTTGATCACAAGAGAGATTATTACATAACAAGGCTTGTTGTAATTTTAGCTAAACGCTTTAGATGCCTTTTTGTACTAATACCTTACTATAAGAAAGTTTTCATAAGCTTAATCAATGAGAAGATATTGCGGATGATTAATCTAAAATTAACAAACGAATATTGAGGCTATTGTACTAGATACTAAAGATAAGACAGCAACTACTTACTCCCAACAAGCAAGACTATAAGATAAAAAAATAATAAGTTACCGTTATGTATTTTTACCATTTATGATACTGATAATAAAGAGTAAAATGAAATGTAATTTTATTTCTGAACCTTTTGTAGTATAGATTTTATTTCATCAATAAGTATCTTTATGTTTTCCGCAGCTATTTCATCACTCCTAAAAGGGCTTAATATAGCTTCTTTATCCGGGCCATTATATTGATATTCGTGAATAAAGAGAGCTTTTTCTGTCAATAAATTTATCTCTTTCCCTAAGATTAATGAAAGTTCTTCCAAGTAAGAAGTGGGAACTATAGCTATTATCCAATCGGCAAATTCTATCTTTCTCCTCCCTAACGACTTCTTTTTAGGATATTTCTTAACTAGAACATCCCTCTTATCCGTAAGTAATGCAGCTAATAGAGATTTCCACGCTCGGAATACCTTACCTGCAGCGTTCCTTATAAGTCCTTCCTGAAGAAATTTTTCTGCGATTTCGACCTCAAATTTTGCTTCCTCAAGCCTTATCTTTTTATAAGCCTCCAGATTAAACCATGGCTTAGGTAGCTCTTGCATATATAATAAAACGTAAAGATAGTATTTAACCGCGTTTAATATTATTATGGTCAAGATTTATAGAAAAGATTAAAAGTGTAAAAAATCAAAATAAGGTCGTGAAGGAGATCATCGTTAGGACTAGGTTATCCTGCAATTATAGGAGGTTGAAGGCTTTCTTTATTTCTTCCGGCCTTATTAAGCTCTTTTATTACGTAGATAAGATAGAGAAGAGAGGTCCTTATCAATACGTCATTAATGATAAATATAATGCTGAGCTTTTCATCCTCGATAGGAGGATTACTTGGGAGGTTTATAAGGATAGGGATTTGAAGGATAGGATAGAAGTTGAGCTTATTCCTTTAACAGATAACGATACTGCAGTATTGCTTAAGTTTTCTACTAATAGAATCCTCCCACTTAAGAAGGTTTTAGAAAAAGAGGTTAACAGTGAAGTAGACCTATTAAGGGAATTGTTAGATTCTTTGAGGACATTTAACTTGCAATAGTGTTGGCTAAATTCTCTAAAGATGCAATGGAAGGCAATAGACCAGAAGAACCTATAAACGATATTTCTATAACCTTATTTCCAGACTCTGACTTCCTCTCCGCCCTGGAAGGGCGAGGGTTCCCTCCCAGAGGGCTCATCGTTCCCCTCATCGATTCGGGTTTACATCTCTCATTTGAGGGGCAGTCGAGAGGGTCAGAGACCCCCTCCTGTTCAGATTAACTACAGCAATAACGTCACGATCATTCTCATAACCGCATGAGCACTTAAACCAACGATATCCTTTTTCTTCCATCTTTCTACCACACTTAGGGCATGAGACTGAAGAATAACTAGCATTAACATACTTAACGACCACGCCATGCTTCTTAGCTTGCCACTCAATCCAATACTGCAAACGACGGTACTGCATAAGATACAACTTATCCCTAAACTCCTTAGGCAATTTATCAACATTCTTGACAAGGTTCTTAAGACTCTCTAACTTGATAACATTGGCACCGAAATCTTCAGCAATTTCAACAACCCACTTCCCCACTTTCCTAGCGAAATCCTCCATGACTCTCCTAGCCCTTTGATGGAAAGAACGGACTCTATACAAGATCCTCTTATTCCCCATCCACCTTCTAGGGTACTTCTTCTGTAGGTTCTCAGCTAAAGACTTCCAGTGGTGAACCTCATGCAAACGAGTTGAAATCCTAACGTAGTTCTTATCGTCCTTCCCTACAACTATCTCACTCATATTAACATCAACAGCAATACTTTCCTTTAGCTCAACATTCTCCTCCCCTGGCTTCTCAAAAACCACTTTTAGAAAAGCCTTCCCATCCTTAACCACTAATCTAGCCTCCCTCATCTTCCAACTCATGTAGTCCTTCAAGTTTCTAGGATATCCCAAGATTGGAAGTTCACCAACACTTGCAATCCTAACAGTCATTGCTTCGAAGTTCGCATTATAACTTGCTTTTGGTGTTAACCACACCGTAGGTTTGTATACTCTTGGAAACCTACCCTTCTTAGGATTATTATACCAACCCTTGTACACTGAGAGGGCATCCCTATAGCAGTCCTCAGCAACCTTTGAGGGTAAATTATATTCCTCTCTTAACCTCGTGTACAACTCCTCGTGGACTTTCGAAATCACTCCCTTTTCATTAGGATTTGGAACGTTTTCTTTCAACCAAAATAGGGTGAAACGGAGTGCCTTAACGTAGTTATTAACGAGGACTAGGAGGGAGTCTGAGACTGCGATCTTCATCGAAACTGTAGCTCTGATCGCTTTATTACCCCTCCTAGCCATTAATGAAATTTTGGCAAAGAGGTATTTAAATATAAGGGGGCTATCCATCTGGCGAGGCTTTCCGCCCCCTTAACCCCCCAGCTTGGTAAATATACGACTTCTGTGAAACCTGAGATATATGTTGCTACGTAAGCCTTGCCAGTGAAAGATATTGTGGAAGGAGAAATACTTAACATGTAACTATGCGCAGAGTATGAATTTGGAAAAGCTATTTCGGTAACGTAAAGTATATCTCCAGCACTGTCAGTGTAGTTTGCAAAAGCTACAGGATAATTTCCAAGCTTATATAAGCAAGTGAAGTGCGACTCTTTTGCAATTCCTACATAGTAACTGCATAATTTCCATGCAATTCCAGTATAGTGATCTATTGTTGATATAGAAGGGGAAGTTAAGTTAACAGCCTGATTGTCTCCTAGAAAGCCGTAGTTAACAGTTTTCGATAAACCGTGAAGTTTATATACTTTAATGGTAAATACGAGTACAGTCACACCAGATGTGGATGGGTTTTCCCGAAAGGTGTGGTTAAAAGATGTGCGGGTTTCCCCATCAGATGGCAACACTCTGATGGGTGGGGTTATCCCGCTAAAGGGGCGGAGGGGTAACGGAAGTAACTCCGGTGAAGCCCAAGGGCTGAGGATTGGGTACAAATTCATGAAAATTCAATGAAGCCCAAACCCCTACTGAAAGTGCTCCTAATATTATTATCAATGCAACGAGTTCTCCGACTCGTAAGTTCATATTTTCACCTTAATTATATACTTTTCAAAAAGAAGTTAATAAACATTGTGTTCAAAAGTATGCATTTATATATAAAAATAAATCATAGTGTTAGATAGTATATGAAAATAAGATTTTAAACATATAAATCTTTTATAAGTAAAGAAAGAAAATAATCATATGAAAATAACGCTTATTATAAGTTTACTAGCCATATTATCTTTCTTTGACGTTTACATTACTCTCATTGGAATAAGTAATGGATTTGTGGAAGAGAACATTCTTCTAAGTTCGCTAGAAAATAATATTTACTTACTTCTTAGCATAATGATTTTCTTAAAAATTATTGCAATAGTAGCAATATATTATATGATGAAGAGAAAACTGTGTCTCCCAGCTTATGTGTTATTGGCTCTATACTTATTTGTAGATCTGCACAACATCTTTCTCTTATATTAAATAAACTATTTTAATATTATACAAATTTAAATTAATCTTCAAAAACATTCTTAATGAGATATCTCCTGCTTAATCTAAGTCTAATAAGTATATATTCTAGTATATACAAATATATCCTATGAAGGTCATAAGTGTAAAGGTTCCTGAAGAGATCTATGAGAAAATGAAGATGCACAAGGAAATAAATTGGAGCGAAGTAATCAGAAATGCTATAATATCTGAATTAAATGAACTAGAAGGTATAACTACAGGGAATGAACTTATAGAGAGACTTAAACGACTCGGTGTAGATGAAAAAGATATAAATGTGGAACCTCCTCAAGGTGAGGACGAATTTCAGAAAGAATTAAAGAAAAAATCTACGATACGAACACCTTGATTAAAATTCATAAGAATAAATCTCTCCTATCTAAGATTAATTATGTAACAACATCCATACTAAATGTGATAGAGTACCCTCCAATACTAGATCTAAAGGAGAAATTGATAATAGTTTATCCCACAAGAAGTGATTACGAACTTGCAATAAAGATAATGGTTAAACTAAGAAAAATAGGGGAGCCAGTTAATGCGGTTGATATAATTTTATCCTCTATTGCTATAAACAGGGACATGATAATAGTGACTAACGATAATGATTTTGAATCAATTAAAAAAGTCGAAGAGAGATTAAAGGTAGAAAAATTATGAGGTAAAAAGGGAAAAGGTTGTTAATAATAGATCATGATATTACCTCGTTATCGTAGCTTTCTCTTCAACCAATTGCATTCCCTTAGTTTCCTTTAAGCCTAAAGTAGCTAACGCTGATATTATTCCCCATAATGCTAAGAATGTAGTAACTATCCAAGAATTTGCTAAATATTGTGAAGGCAGTCCTAACAATCCTACTAGTAGTATTGGCATTAAACCTCCTTCAACTGCTGCAGCCAATTGCATTCCATAACTTGCTCCACTGTATCTATATTTTGTAGGAAAGCTTTCTGGGTAAAATGCAGCCATTGATGCATAAGGGCCATAAGCTGCGAAACCTATTAGGAACTGCATTATAAATAATAGGCCTAGATTACCGCTTAGGAATCCGTAAACATATGGATACGCAAACGCCGCTATTAGAATATCTCCTAATATTAGTGAGGATTTTCTACCAAGCTTATCACCTAAATAGCCGAATATTGGAGTAGAAACTAATCCTGCTATTGCGAACACGTAAATTAGCGCAGAAGTTATTGGCATTCGCAATCCCAGGAAGTTAATGTAAGCTGGATATCCCAGGCTTTTTCCTACTACCTTCAAATACAGGCTAGGCATTACCGTTGCTGGAATGTAAACAGCCATGAATACTCCGCCGTAGTCAGCAGTTTTCGATAAACCGTGAAGTTTATATACTTTAATGGTTAATATGAGTAAAGTCACACCAGATGTGGATGGGTTTTCCCGAAAGGTGTGACGGTGAATAAAAGATGTGCGGGTTTCCCCACATCCGTGAGGGGTGTGGGTTGGGGGTTATCCCGCTAAAGGGGCGAAGGGATAACGGGTTTCCCCGTGACTCTGTTGAAGCCCAAGGGCTGAGAATTGGATATAATTTCATGAAAATTCAATGAAGCCCAAACCCCTATTGCAAGCATTAATAATATTATAGGCTTCCATGCGTACTTGAAGACCTCTAATGAAGGAACTTTACTTATTTTTCCTTCACTCTTGATTTTCTCAAAGGGTAAACTCTCTGTTGCCAAATACCTTAGGAAAGCTCCTAGAAAAGCTACGCTACCTCCAACTAGGAATCCTATCCTCCAACCTATTGTTACGAAATCCTTGCTAAATGCCAACAATACCGTAGCCGCTCCTATGAAACCTATAGGTGAGGCAATTTCTATTAAAGAAGTTATTAAAGCCCTCTTAGAGGTAGCATGTTCAGATACCCACGTCGCTACTCCTCCCCATTCTCCGCCAACGCCCAAACCTTGTAAAAATCTGAAGGCAAATATTGCCACTGGTGCTATTATTCCTATTGTTGCATATGTGGTCATTAATCCTACAGATACCATAGCAATTCCTACTAGCACTAGGTCAAAACTTAATGCGTGCCTCCTTCCTACTCTGTCACCTATATGCCCGAAAACTGTAGCACCTAAAGGCCTTGCAAAAAACGCTATTGCATATGACGATACTGAAGCTAACATTGAAATTAAGTAGCTTTTTGACGGGAAGAATAATGTAGGGAATGCTAGTAATGCTGCATATATGAATAGGTAGTAGTCGTACCACTCAACTATTGTTCCTATTAAACCTAGGAGAGCAACTCTAGAGATGGAAGATATGAGTAAAAAGTAAGGGTGTGAGTTTTTAAGCATTTCTATTTAAATACTTAAAAATCTAGAAATTAAGTTTTCAAAGCATTCAAGAGATTTATATACTCATAGAAATATATAAATTTAATAAAGTAGAGGAAAATTATGAAAAGATTTTTTATATCCACGTCGTTCTTTTTTATATTGTTTATTCTTTTCGACGATAAGATAAGTGATTTATAGAAAAGGCGTAATTTACGTAGTTATATTCATCAGCCAATATTTATGCATTTGAAGCTGAATTCATGATCGATTTCACGATATAATAGGTTTTTAATAGTGCATTAGCAGTATTCCTTGATTTTTTCAAAGAAATCTTTTACTCCTCTTTTCTCACTCTCAGAATTTATATAATTAATATCCATTACGTCACGTTGTGCACAATAAACAAGTACTGCTTTATTTCTATCCTCTGTACTATTCCAGAATTTCCACGCTTCTAAATAAGTTAAAACTACCTCTTCTGGGGGAATACTTTTTCACGTTAATAGAAATCTTTTTATATTTGTTTATGATGAATTTTTTGTTGATAAATAATGATCTCTCACGCCGATGTGGGCTATGCCCAAAAGGGTGAGGGAGATTACGGAAATGTGAGCCTCGTGCCGTTGGGCTCGAAGGAGTCCCATGACCCATCTACCGCAAGTAGGTGGTTGAGGGCTAAGTCCCTACACTCAATCATGATTGATAATAAAATGAGTGAAATGGAAGTGTAGGGACAAACGGGAATAATATAAACGTGATAAGAGTCAACTTGTAACTTAAGTGGAGGTTTATGTTTATTATAAACATTGTTGACTATATCAATTCCTTTTTCCGAAATTTCCCTTATCTTAGGCAGATATATCCTGAGTCCGAAATCTGATATCTTCTTTAACACTTGTCGTACTAGGTTTTCCGCTTCACCTTCAATTATAATATCAACGTCTCCCGTTCTATAACTTCTCCCTGAATATATTTCTGCAGCAAATCCTCCGACAATAATTATTCTTCCAAGGTGCCTCTCTTCTATTAGTGTATTTAAAATAGCCAGAAATTTCAAAAAGCGGTCGGTTTCACTACCTTTTAATTCGCCTATTCTTGAAAGTAGTTCCCTAAGCAACCAGTCTTGTAGTATATTACACCACCTTCTATTTTCCAACAGCCCAGCTCTTCTAATAGCCTTATATTTTCTTCTCCTAATCTTGCTAACCTCTTTAAATCGTCATCCTTTATCTTACTACCTCTAGGTCTCTGTCTATCTTCTAGCAACTTAATTATTAGCTTTGGATCTATCACATGATTAATACACTCTATGTCCTTATTAAACTTATAATCAAGCCATATGCGTAAAGAAAATTATAGACAGCCTATAAATTAATTTTACTAAATTGTGTTTATTCTACCCTAAGTTTGGTATTTATAACAACTATTGGCATCTCAGTTTGCTTAATTATTCCTAAATCTAGAATTTAACTATAAAGTTAAAACCTTGATTTGAAACACGTTATTCAGTTTGTAAGTAGTTGCAAAGAATTGAAATCCTCACCCTCCACGTAGGAAGGAGTTGGCTCTAACTAGTAAGTTTAATATTTCCTAATTCCTAGTAAATTAACTGTGGATGAGAAAACTTACAATGAGATAATTAAACCATTTGGATCTTATGACAGATTTAAGAAGAGATTAGAAGATATAAAGGCTGACATAGAATTCCTGAAACTAACTGGAAAAAGATCCTTTAGAAATATCTTTTCAACTTTATGAAATATGGGAAAAGGAATATTTAAAATTGTACAATAATGACGTCAAGAAAGCTAGTGAAGACTTAATAAGAGAATGGAGAAGGAAACTGAGATCCTTAAAGATTAGTTAAATCTTTGGAAGAAGCTAATGCAGATTATGTTATAGTAGGAGGTTATAGTGACTATACATTATGTAGGAGCAGATTAACTCAAGATATTGACATAGTTGTAGGAAATGTAGATTTAGATAAATTAATAAAATCATTAAAAGACTAAGGATTTGACTTTTCTGAGAAGGATTTAAGAACAACACATGCTGAAAGGTCTAGAGTAACTATATTCTTAAGTAATGAAATTTTTCATGTAGATTTAAAATTTGCTAACGATCAATTGGATTTCGAAGTTCTAAAGGATAAAAAGAGAGGTAATATCCTAGGAGTTGATTGCTGGATAGAAAGTTTAGAGGATATAATAGTAGCTAAGCTAATATACGGTAGTATGCAAGATGAAGAGGATGTAATAGCTATCCTAAGCAAGATAGGGAAAATAGATGAGAATCTCAAAGAGAAATCTAGGGGCTTCACAGCTAGCCTTATAGATGGGGTTTTATCCCCATGTTCTCTATGAGCTTATGTTGTTTTTCTCCTTACTTGTTATTTCCTTTTTCTCTTGTAATACTTGGTTTTATTCGTTCTCTTGTTTTGCGTGGATTGCCCGTAGGAGAGGTCTCTATGGGACTCCTTACCTTATTATACAAATCCAACACTTCCCTTTTGGGCAGATCTAGATTAGTAGCCCTAGCAAAATAAACAAGCCTCTTCTTCTTTCTCCTAACCTTCTCCTTGCTATACACGAGGAGCCTGAACTTGACCTGCTCATCCCTCATATGCCTCTTACTATTAGTCTTGTAATCCCCGTCAAACTCCTCATAAACCTTAACATCCCCAGCTGGGACAGCGACTATGTAATTAAACTGTGAAATGAAATTGAGCACATCAATAGTGTAGAAACAAGAGTTATCAACCTTATCCTGAACCCCATTGCAACAACTTGCTCCACGAGGATCTTCACTATCTCTTCCTTAGTCATACCGTTCACTTGCGGAATGAAGGCAAGTAAAAGTACTTTCCCATTATACTTGGTTGTTGCGTAGTTCCAAGAGTTTCCTTTTTCAGAGCTCCCGAGTCCTTTCACTGGTTTCCCATACCACGTCTTTGTTGCAAGTCTATTGAAAGATCTACCTCCTTTACCCCCTTCAGTACTTCTAAGGATATTTTCCTAGCTCTTTCCAATAGTTTTTCAATCACTTTCATCCCTTGTTTCTCTACGTAGTTCCTCACGGTCTGTGGGGATACGTCATACGTTCTGGACTTGTTCTCTACTGAATCGTTCCACAAACAGCTGAGATGAGAGTTTTTGCTACCTCATCTCCTTTCCCTTAAAGTTTAGCATGGAAAGTAATTTATATCCTATTTGTTGAATGTTTGGCGAGGGGAGACCGTGTGTTACCATCTTCCTATCTCACGTGGTAATACTCTATCTCCCTCACCTTAAACCCTTTCTTCAATTCTTTACACTCTTATAAATTCCGTTATCTTTTATGGATTAGATATTATCCTATCAGAAATATTTTTTCTAATATGATTTTGGGTCTACCGTTCTGGAGAAGAGAGGCTTCAGGTTTACCTCACGATCTTCACCATCAACAACGTCGTCAGGGAGTTGAACCTGAGGAGCGTGGAGGAGTTCCTTAGGTTCTCGAACCTCATTTAGGCGGACAGCCCAAGTTGATAAAAAATCTTTTAGTCACGTTAAAATCCCGTAACTGCTGTTACTTACTTATCAAATCTTCTGCTGTAATACTTCCACTAAGTTTTACGAATAATATTATTAAAGTTATAGCGATAAATAAATTAAGACCTATTACAATAAATGTTATAAATTGGGAGGAAGATACAGCTACGGAACTTATTGTCTCAAAAATTATAAGCTCGAGAACACTTGTTAGAAGAGATAAGACTAATGAGGGCTGAGCACTTCGTCCAATTCCAATGGCCATGGAAGGTTTTGACAATGAAGGGAACTTTAAATTCAGTATTATCAATAGAAGTAACGTTATTATGATTATAAGGAACCCATCTGCGTAGAACAAGATCAAGAATTGAATTGAAGTCAAAAGAATTGGAATAAATAGAGCGATTAAGATTGTCGATACTCCATAATAAATAATATAATAAATTAAGGTGAATATTAATGACGCTTTCACAATTATCGAAAATACCTTATTTGGTCCTCCCAGATAACTCATAAATATTTCAATTTCACTGTTAATTCTAAGATTATAGAGGAAATAAAATGGTATAGATGAGGATAAAACTTGCGTAAATATTGCTGGAAGGAAGATTATAACTGGAATTATTGACAACACAATTGCGGCTTCAGATGGGGGTAGATTAATTCCATAAGTTTCAAACAGTACTTTAGAATATAAGGTAGAATTGCTAGGTATATGAAGATACTCTTTAGGAAGAAGCAAGAGCGAGAAGATAAAAATTAAAATTAATAAGCTTGAAATAAAATTTGATTTGTTATAGAAATTTCTTTTATAATTTTCAATGTATGCCCTTTTAATAAACGCTTTAAGAACGGGATTTATTGATAATCTCATCTAAATCTTCCCCCTTCATTAAATGGGGGATAATTTCATGTTTATGTTTTATTAATTCTTGTAATTTTCCCTCAAATTTTGTTGCAAGCAAGTAACATGCCTCGCACAAGCTATTAACTTCTAAATTATCTTCAAATTTTCGAGCTAATGTTTGAGGCCCTTTTAAATAAATATACCAAAACAAATTCTCTTCTTTTATCGCTAATTAGGGAATTTTTTCTTTCCTCCTTCTCAATCTTTACCCTCACCCCTTCTATTATTATATGTGATTATGCTATTTATATATTTATTATTTAATACATTGATGACTATCTTTAAAAGAAATATTTAAATACTATAAATCAAAAATGTTATGTGTTACTGAGCATTAGAAATGCTGAGATAGGCTATCATGGGAGAGCGATAGTGAAAATAGATTCATTAAATTTTAATGAAAATGAGGTTATTGCGCTAATAGGTCCAAACGGTGCTGGCAAAACCACGTTGTTAAGAAGTCTAGCCGGAGTTTTGAAACCGTTGAGAGGAAAAGTAGAGTTTGATGGGACGGATCTTTATTCTAAAGAAGGGGAGAAGATAAGGAAGTTTATAGGTTATATGCCCGCTGAGTATTCCCCACCTACGAATCTTACAGTAAGGGAGTTTGTTGAATTTTGGTCTACAATTTACGGAGTGCCTTATTCTCTCGGTGATGTACCTTTTCATGAGCAAATGAAGATTGACGAGTTAAGTAGTGGTCAGAAAAAATTCTTAAGTCTTTATAGAGTATTTCTTCAAAATCCCAAAATTTTAATATTGGATGAACCTACAGCTAACTTAGACGTAAATTCTAGATTAATGTTATACGATAAGATAAATTCGATTAAAGAAGGTAGAATAATAATATATTCGACCCATGACATCTCAGACTTACCGATCTTCGCTACAAGAGTACTTTTTATAAAAAATGGAAGAATTGTAGTTGACAGTGACTTGAAAGAATTAAGGAGAAATTTCGTGATCATTAAAGGTAATATAAAGACTTTACTGCCAGAAATTAAGATAATTAAGATACACAATGGAAGATTCTTAATTGAATATCATGGAAAAATTAGTGAATTGTTGAAAAAATTAATAGAGAATGGTAATGAAATAGAAGAAGTTAATGAAATAGACATGTACGAACTGTATGAGCTAATAATGAAAGACAAAATTTAAATCAAAATTTCGAGCATTATCTTCTACTTTTAATTTTATAATACTGTTTGCAGTCACCCCGCTTTGTTGATATCTTCAATTTATTTCATAAACATGATATGATACTCTGAGAATTTTTCAGTAATTAATATTTATTTCAACGTTATTTGCAAGCTCACACCCTAATACCCGGAGCTCTACCAACTAAAGAATTAGCCAAGTGGACCATCAATGCATAAGCCCAGAACTTGGCCTCAACCACTTGTCCTAAAAAACTCCTCCTACGGGTAATCCACGCAAAACAAGAGAACGAATAAAACCAAGTATTACAAGAGAAAAAGGAAATAACAAGTAAGGAGAAAAACAACATAAGCTCATAGAGAACATGGGGATAAAACCCCATCTATAAGGCTAGCTGTGAAGCCCCTAGAACGATCTAACAAGAGGGGATAAAAACCCCCGAGTAGGAGGTTGTAACAAAATACTCTAGGACCTCATGGTCCTGTGTAACGTTTTCGTCTACGATATCGTTTATGATGTTCTCAATAGATTGTGCTATCCTATACATAGTCCTTATGTTCATTTTACTGAGCCACCCCCTTCCTTTCAAAATATTTCTTTATACTCTCTACAACTTCCTGGGCAGTTTCGGCAACCTCGTAATTAGTATCTTCAACGTGAGCAGTTGAGTGGTACTTTGGTAACATACGTATGAATTCCGCCAGGACATATGGGGCGTTGATATCAGATGTAACATTTAAGATGTCGTCATAAGTAGTCTCTGTTTCGAAAATGTCTTTGTAGTCTATCTGTCCGTCGTTATTAATATGGACCATCATGATTTTGAAGTAAGCGTAATTTTTGTGTGTATTTGCGTACAGCGAGAACTTCAAGTAGTTTCCAGGTAGTAATTTGTGGTATAGTTTTCCCTCACTGCGTTTGCTGAAAGCGGGCTTAATAAACTTCCTTTTTGAGATACTGAATAGCAGTTCGTGGCGTATAGTTCTACTGTAGTGATTTGACTCAACCTCATACTCTATTACTTTCTCACTCATTCCTTTTCACCCTCAAACTCTTCTAAGAACGTCTGTATTGTTTTGTTCTCAAAGAAGATATGGCCGATTCCCTGGATCCATACTGTGAGATCATTTTTCTCATTGAAAGAGGCATAGAATGGAATATGCTTTTTGCCTATTCTTAAGAATCCTTTTATTCCATTCGAATCCCTTACTGCCCACACCACCTTAAGTTCTTCTCTATTTACTAACATCTGGCTGTTAAAATTAATAAACTCCTCGAATCTAGCAAATATCTTATTTATGATTTCCTTCTCACTCATTCTTCCTCACCTTTTTGCGGTAAACTCCCCAGTTTACCGTTAACTATTTGTCTAAAACTTCTCAATAGCGTAGAATCTCTTTTCTCTTCGATTAATTGTAACTGCTTTTCATAATAGCGTAATTTTGTTCCAACTTCTGCTTCATCATACTCCATTTTATTATTTAAGTAGAATTCTAAACTCTCTATTACTTCTTTCAATTCTCTGTGAATCCTTATTGCTGCTCTATCTGCAGCTATTAGTTTCTGAGCCTTATAGGCCAGGGCATAAGCTTTCTCTAAGTGTTGTTGTAAAGTAGAAGTAGTTTCAGTCATTCCTCCTCCCCTCCTGCATATTTAAATAGATAATCATCAATTGCATCCTTTAACGCCTCCAATACCTGTACCTCATCTCTACTGTCTTGTACCTCCTCTAAGACCATGTCAAATATCCTTAACGCCCTTTCTCTAGGAAATTTCACGTTTATGAAAAGCTGTGCGGAATAGCTGAAATGATAGGAATAAAATGTTAGGTATGTGTATGTTAATTATATTCATGGCACGAGCTTACTGGTAGTAATAACTGTTTTTGAAATTGGGAATTAAAGTTCTTACAAAAAGATTATCATTATATTTTAACAGTGTTTAACGTTTTATATAAGGCTTAAAATATGCAGAATTTTTAAATATAATAAAAAAGATAAGATTGTGGAAGCTACATACGAGTTTGAAACTACGGAAAGCCCTGAGACCGTGAAGGAGTACTTAGCTAATCCTTATAACTTAATGAAATACGTTCCTAATTTTAAGGATTTGAAAGAGACAGAAGACGGATGGGAGCTTGATGTTCATTGGTTATTTACCATTAAATTGAGAATTATAAGAATAGTTACAGAGAATGAGATAAGTTATTTAATAAAGAAGAGTGAAGGAATGATAAAATTGAACGCTAACTTGAGGTTTATAATTTTACCCACTAAAGGTATAACTAAAGTAAATCTGGTCTTCTTTTACCAAGGGCCTTTTGAGCGTTTTGCAAAGAGACAGGCAGATGAGTTTTACAAGAGGGGTGTGAAATTATTTGAAGAAGACTTAAAGAAAAGGGCAGTTGTTCAAACGGCTCAAGGTCAAGAAATTCCAGTTTATACCATGAGGACAATCCTAGCTAAGAAAATTCAAAAAGATGAGCTAGAAGACATATTGGAAGACGCCATGGTAAAGAGTGTAGATAGAATGATCGTTCTCATTTTATCTGATGGTAAGAATAACGTTCAACTAACCTTCAATAAAGGAGACGTAATTTCTCAAAAAGGAGATTTGAATTCTCTACAAGGTGAGGTAACTGTTATAATGAAATCTCCTTAATAATATACGTTAATAGAATCTAATTTAGGCAAAACTTTTGCTACAATACCTCTTATAAGTGAGTACCAAAGTTTTGAAGGTAATCTTTCATTTCTAGCCTCTATTTCACTGTCAATACTTTGTGTTTTTATCTTCATTGACATTGCAATTCTTTTAATTCCATAAACACATTCAGCGAAAACTGGACAAGTTGGGCAAGCGTATTTACTGGATGACATATCTATTGAGATAATTTGCTTACCATTGAGGTAAATTATACCATCATCGAATTTCAATTCTTTTTCACCTTTAACGAAAGGCAGAATTAGCTTAAAAGCAAGAGCATTGTCTTCTATTAAGCCAAGTTTCTTCATTGAATCTAAGATATAGTAATAATAACTTTTGCTCAAGCCCAGCTTTTCCCTATCGTCGCTGGCCATTACCTTCAAATAAATATCAGAGGTTAATTTATTGAAAGTCTCCCTACTAACTATTATTGCTTTACCGCTGTCTTTTACTGGTCTATCCGTCGTTATAATTCTATAATCGCACATCTTAAGATGAAATTCTCGTATAAATCTAAAAGGATTTCTAAGAAAAGTCCAAGGTATATACTATTAACGACCTTTAACACTTTTATTTAAGATTATGAATAAAAGTAAAAAATTATTCTAACTTAAACTCCTAGACGAAATATTTTAATAATTTCATGATGGCTTCATAACTTTTCTTTCTACAATCTATTCCATCGTAACCCTTCCTGTTTAGTACTGAAAAGAACCTACAACCGCCAAGGCATAGAGGCATATAAGGACAATCTTTACATTTCTTCCACAAATTTAAGGCCCTTTCGCCGGAAAGCTTCTCGTAAATTACTACATCTCCGTCCTCAGTAAGGTAACCCTTTACGTAAAGGGGATTTCCTGTAAAAGCCCAACAAGGGTAAATATTTCCGAAAGGATCTACTACAATATCCTCATCAAAGTAAGCAACGCATAAACCTAACCTAAATACGTCTTGAGGTATTTCAAAACCTTCATCCTTAGCAGTTTCCCATAATTTTACAAGAATCTCTCCTTCTTCGTCTTTAGGGAACGTGTAGTCCCAGTATTCGTTCCTAAATACGTTATCGTGAACTAAATGCGGGTCAAGCCTAACTTTAGTTATGCCGTTTTGCTTTAAATCCCTCAAAAGGTCTCTAAAGGAATCCAGGTTATTTACGTCTATATTAACCCTAAGGACAACATTTACTTCATCTTGGATTTCCTTTAAGTTCTTTAAAATTATATCGTAAGATCCTTTTCCTCCAACGAAATACCTCCTCTTATCGTGAACTTCCCTAGGGCCGTCTAAAGTTATTTGCACGTGAGTTAAACCTAGGCTCTTCAATTCGTCAAAAACGTGTCTAGTTAAGAGCGAACCGTTTGTCACTATACTGAAAGAATACTTTAAATCCGAAAGTTGAGTGGAAATTTCCTTGATTCTTCTTAGCTCTAATAAAGGCTCTCCGCCGAAATAAGTTACCCTAACTTTCCTACCGTTTGCGTGAGTTCTGACGTATTTTATAAATCCTCTCACTACTTTATCGCTTACAGAGGAATTATTCCTAAAAGCCTTTTGAAAACAGTAAACGCAATCAAAATTACATCTATAAGTCAGTACTAGTGTTGGCTCTAACACTTCTTTCTTAAATTTTTGTAAGAACTCATCAAATGTTGCGGAAAATCCTTCTTCTATTATATCTTTTAATTCTTCCGGCACTTCACCTTTTTTCAACTTCTCTATTTCCTCGTGGGTCAATCTTATTGCATAGCCCGTTAACGTATTAAACATGGTTTTATAATCGTCAAGAAAAATATTGTATTTAGATAACATTTTATTTCTCCCTCCTACTTATTCTCCCCAAGAGGGAGAGTATCCGCACCTTCCTATTTTCCTTTCCAGTTTAACTACTTTCCTCTGCATATGAAGAGATAGCAGGGGTTAATCTTATCTTTAGAGAATTATAGTCTAAGGAGATATATGTGAAACCTTGTTAAACAAATTATCAAAATTCCGTCAATTATTACCTTCTCACGTTTCATCGTTTTCTTGGATATATAAAATTCTTTGCATAATTTCTTTATTTTATTAAAATAAACTAAATATAAACATAGAGAGTTATGAAGAAAAAAGGAATAAAGATGGTTAAGTATTTATTTCTTGGAATATTTTGTGGTATGGTCTTCCTTCTAGTATTGTTTTTCCGTACGTTGTTGTTTCTTTGTAGTCTCTGCTTAGTATGAATTTTTTGAAGGATTCTAAATCCTTCCATTCGCTGTAAATTAAGTATTCTCTTGGGTCGTCTACTCTTTTATATAGTTTTGCGTCAATAAAACCAATGTCGGAATTCTTTAGTATTGAAACTACCTTTGAGAATGTTTCCTCAAATTCCTTCTCGTGACCCTCCTTTACCCTATAATAAAGACCAACATTTATCATAAATAGTAAATATGAGAAAAAAGTAAAATATCTTATTCGTAGGACTCATTTGGCTTCTTATATACTATGTAATGATATAGTGAGACTGCTTCACCCCACATTACAAATATTAAACCTAGGTCAACTCCGAACATATTGGACTCATATCCAGTTGGCGGTATTGTCCACAATGTGACCATTAACACTAAGCTTAATACGAACAACACTACAATGATGTATTGGGCAAACTTCTTCTTCATCTCAAGCTTGCTCACTTCAGGAGATGGAGTAGACGAAGTTTGTTGTTGTTCCATGCGTAGTATTATTGGTGCGATTCTTTTTGCTCCTATTACGAAGAGCGAGGCTATTGGTAATAGTACTGCTAATGTGATTGGTGAAGGATAGTTAACGAATTCAGCTAAGCCTCCAACGAACAATAATGATATTATTACAAATCCTAATATCGCTAATGGTGCTAAGGCTTTTCCTAGATGTAGGAATGAATGCTTAACTCTTGGTTCTTCACTGCTCTTTTTGCTTGGCAATATCCATAATCCAATAGCTACTATAACTGCAGGAGGTAGTAGAGCAACTACTTGGCACTTGAAAGCTACCGGAACACCAGGTGCAATATCTCCCCATAATGTAGTTTGTATTAGATATATTATCATTAGTATACCGATACCTACGAATATCTTCCTACTGAGTGGATGTAGTTCTTCAGATCTGTCTAGGAATGGCAATAGAATTAAATACACTAAAGGAATAATCGCACCTATCGATAAGTCTAATAGTACATTACTACTAAAGTCCGCAATCTTGTAGAAGAATAGGAAGAACCATGGCGGATAAGTTGTAACTGTAGCAGCTAGTGGACTTGTTGGCGGAGGTGCAGGTTTTGGATTCAAGAATGGATTATAATATTGAGGTAAGCCGTTTAAGTACGCTAGTGCATTCGGTATAATAAGTATGAATCCCCATGTCATTAATATTAATGATAACATGTAAACAAAATTCCTAGGCCACCATGGATTAAACTTCATCCATTCTTCTCTGGTGTAAACTGCTGGAGCCTTACTTTTTACTTTTCTAGAAGGCATCATTCCGTAAGATTCTGCAAGGAAGAAGTGGAATACGAATAGCAAGCCGATTAATGCAACAAAGATTATGTGCCAGGCTAGAACTCTACCGTATTGTCCATTATCGTAATTTCCAAACAAGAATGGAACTAGCCACTGCATTCCGGGGATGGATTCTATTATACCTGCTCCTACGTCTACTGCACTTGTAGCTAAGACGTCGCCTATTAAACTGTAACCGAAGAACGAAGCACCCATAGTTAGTACTAAGAGAAATACTCCTAGTATCCATAGTAGCTCTCTTGGTTTTTTATAGGCTCCAACAAAATAATTCCTAAACATGTGAATATATGCCAAAATAATCATTGCATACGCTCCATATAAGTGACTATAGAGAACTACAGAACCATAAGGAACTTGATTTATAATAAATTGCGTTGAGTTGTAACCGTTATCTGGGTCGTAATATAAGAGTAAAATAAGTCCCGATATTACAGTGTACATAAAAGCAGCTGCCACTAATGCACCTAACCAATCACTAACATGATACATATAATCTGGAGTTCTAAAAAACGGTAACTCATCTAATTTTAGTCTTTCATTAAACCAGTTTGAGACCCTTTTTGACATGCTCATTAATTCTCACCCTAACTACTACTAAATGGGTTCTCGGTTTCTTTCACTGTAGTCTTAGTTCCTACAGAAGATCCAAAGCTTGATTCTAAGTCACTCTTAGGATCTTTGGAAGGTACTCCATTAGACCCTGTAGGATATACTCCTACTCCAATACTGCCTACTGCATATAAGTAATCAGTAGAACTGTCCCATTCTAGGATCGTTGCAGGAAGAGGCCTCACGGTCGGCCCAGTTAGTACTGCAGCACCGTGATAAGGATCATAGGTAGAACCGTGACAGTCGCAATGGAATATTGCTGGTATGTGATTGCTTTGTGCCGCTGCCACTGCTTGTGGAGTTAATGTGTCAGGCTCTGGTGCAGATTCTTGCGCAGAATTAACGTGATTGGGAGGATAGAAGTGTATATACGGTGGTTGGCAACCTAGGTGTTGACATATTGCACTATAAGATACTATTGAACCGTAAGGTCCTACTCCTCCCGGCCAAGTATATTTATCCCCAGTTTGAGGTACTACTACAGTAGCTGGAGGCAATTTAACAGGTTTCCCAGAAGAATCTCCTAGGTTAAGCAAGAAGTTAGGTTCTCCGGTTAACGGATATTCGTAAATTGTGATTATTGGGCTATTAACTGGTATCTTAGAAGCTAAAATTGGAGATCCTGAGGAATCGACTAGGAGAGACTTTGGAAAACCGCTTATGGCTGCGACTTCTGGTGGTTGTAAAACTCTAAGTCCTGGAATCAAACCTACAACTGCGGCTGCTCCTATTCCTATTACTAAGCCTTTAAGGAATCTCCTTCTTCCTTCATCGATTCCTCCTAAGTTTTTATCTACGTAGTTAAATAAATAGTCGTCTCCTTTCTTGACGAATTCTCGGGAGTCGAACTTTGTTTTTGGATTCCTCATTTTAGCTAAGAGTTTATTTATGAAGTAAAAGTCACTGGGAGAAAGTATAGGTTTCTCGTCTTTGTTTAGTTTAAACTTTATCATTATGGTCAACAAAAAATTCGTATCTTAAGTATTAAGGCTTAAACGTTGGACTAATTTCTTTAAATCGTCCATGATAGTTCTTTCGTTACCAATTTCTCTATAATTTAGGATAGAAAATCCTATGAAAGGTGCTAGCAAATAAAGTAATAAGTGAAATCCAGTTATTGCTTGAAATGCGGTAGTTATTATTATAAAGTATCCTAACCCTGCATATCCATTGCCCTTAATTGCTAGTAGGAGGATTGTATAGATTGATACACTTAGTGCAAGAAGGAGTATTGGCAAATTGTAGGGATTATATAGCGCTATCCCAAAAGCCGAAGGGATAACCATGTTCATTATTATTTCCAAGAACCTATTATTAATCACCAGAAAGTATAATGGAAGGAACACGAATAAGCCCGGAATTGCAGCTATATAAGACATCATTGCCCTTTTTGATATTATCTTATTGTAGATTATGGCGTAAATAATTACTCCTAGTAATGAAGCTATAAAGATAAATGAGTAACATATTGCTAAATCTCCGTGCAAAAAGATTGTGTCAATTCCTGCATAAGTTGTAAGAGTAACCATTGCGAGCGTTGGCAAAAATAGGAGTGACCTTCTATTAGATTTTATTGTAACCTCTATAAGTGACGCAATACCGAGCAATGCTAGCACTATTTCTATGAAGGACCAGTAAGGAGAGAGAGAATAATTATGAATTAAGTTTAAAGAAGGAGATACTAAGAGCGCTATTCCTAAAGGTAACAAAGATCTTACCTTATTAGAAAGTACTACTGCCACAAGGCCCAAGAATACTGCTTCCATGTAAAGCCCTGTAACACCTAGATAATTCATTAACCCTTCATAAGGGAAAGTGATAGGGAGGTAAGAAATGGGGAAAATAAACTCAAAAAGAAAGGCTAAAGAAGAGGATATTGCTAAAAAAATTGAAAATATTTTAATGTAACTCAAGACGCATCACTTTCTATACACAATCCATATTATTGCTAAAGCAACAACTGCTACCACTACTCCAACTACTGTCACTGTCATTAATGTTGGGCTTATTACGAGTGGTGGAGGTGGCGTTGGATGAGATGCTGTGGATAGTGCCAAGGTTACGAATGGAGTTACTATTGATTTATCAAATAACGTCTCTCCTTCTCTTCCCTGCCATACTGCAAAAGCTACATAGTAAGTGGTATTAAGTGCTATCTGAGGTTCATATTTTGCTATATTAGATGGTACAGTTAGTGATCTAACGTATTCTACTGTCCAGTAACCGTTGCACCATTTTGCACCGGTTCTTATCATGAACAAAGAGCCGTTAAGTCCGCTGCTTTGCACTGGATTATACCAAATTCCTGCACAATCCACTTCATACATGTTAGTATTATTAGTATAAAGTGGAACAGCAAATCCTCCACAATCTGGGTCTGTATAAGGCAATCCAGTCAATGATTCGTTAGCCCATAAGTGGACTTTGAATGCCGGATCGTAAGTTGCGTTGTTCCAAGTTGCTCCAGATACCCACATCCATATATTTGCCGATCCGCCAGGCATCTTGAAGGATCCGCCAGCAACTGATAAGTTATATCCATCATAAACTTGGCCCGCATATTTACCTCCTATATTCATGCCGTCCATAGTAGGCGTTCCGGTTCCCATATACCACATCATTGCTACTCTGTCAGGATAGTACCAAGTGGAATTAGTGTAATAACCGTAGAATAGACCATTGCAATAGAAGATGTATTCCATCGGCCTGAGCGAGTGATAAAATAATATTGTTCCATTAGATAATACTCGAATTTGACTACCGTTTGGAGCTAAAACTGTTACTCCTTTGTAGGAGAAAGCTAACCTTCCGCTCTCACTTTTACCATTAACTATTGAAACGTAGCTGGTACAGTTAGTTAACAACTTATAAGTAGTTCCGGGCATTAGTTCAATTATTCTAAACAAACCTGGTCCAGTAGCAGATGGATATAATGCACCAGCTGCTGCGGACCAAGCTCCGAACGCTGGATTTGGAGCCGGCCATTTGACTAGGATGAAAATATCACTTCCGTTCCAAGCTGCTTTAACAAGTATATAATGCGTTAAACCTGAGGTCGGAGCATTTGGAATATTTGCAGTTAATGATAAATTAACCCAGGGTATATCGCTCCAAAAACTGCAGCTCCCTGGATTTGCAAGATTAGCTGAGCCTACTACTTTATATGCTACTATTGTTGGAGAGCTTTGAGCTAGAGGTACATTTTCGAAAGCTAACATTATTGAAAATAACATTGCAACAAGAGCTATTAACAAGGGGATCTTTTTCCTCATTTTAAATTCACATGATGAAAAGCGTTCTTCTACGTAATAAGGATAAAACGTTGGACTGATTATTTTGATGAGATAGTTTAAAGTTATTATAATTTTTATAAAAAACACAATATAAAAAATATTCAATATAACGATTAAAATTATTTAAAGGATAATATCTTTAGAGAGGCAATTTTTTCTCCAAATTCCTTTTTCAAAGAATCTATTATTAACTTCCACTCCTCCCTAGGATTTTCCTTAATTAAAGGTATATCGCGGTCTTTGGCTATCGTCTTTATAGCGTAAATGCATTGAGAAAAGATTGGACAAGAACTGCAAGTTAGTTTATCTGATTCCATATTAATATAAAACAATTCCTTATCTTTTCTATAAAGAAGACCGTCAGTAAACCAAATTCCTTCATTGCTGGCCTTGAAGGGTAATACTGCACTAAAGGATATAGCGTTCTCCATTAATAGGCCAGCTTCTCTTAATTTATCAACAATAAGGTAAAAATAGCTTTTACTTAAATTCCCTTTATCATGTGTAGATAAAACGTACATGAACTTTTCATCAGCAAGTTTTTCAAATAGCTCTTTCCTCAAGAGCACTACTTTGTCATCGAGGATTGGTCTCTCAACCTTTCCAAATTTTAAATCACACATAATTAATCAATAATTTATAGAATTTTAACCTAAAAAACCGTCCTTCATTACAGATATATATAGCAAATTAACTCTGTTAATTTTCAAATAGGCTATTATTTTTATAAATTTTTTAACTTATTTAGGCAATCAAACCTTTTAGCACTATATACTTAAAATAAGAGAGTTATGATACTTAATTTAGGCAAAATTTATAAACTACGATGAAAAGTTATATTTTAAGGCGAGAAGATGTTTGCGTTACAACCTAGTGATATAGCAATAATAATAATTGTCGCTCTTGTGTTATTCTTTGGTACTAGTAAGATTCCTGAGTTGTTTAGGTCTATGGGTAAGGCTGTTGGTGAGTTTAAGAAGGGTAGGCTTGAGGCTGAATTAGAGATGCAACAAATGCAACAACAAAATCAACCTCAAGTTCAGAATCAAGCTGATAAGGCTGCAGAGTTAGAGAGGCAGATTCAAGAATTGCAAAAACAATTGGAGCAGTTAAAGAGTCAAAAACAACAACAGCAACAATAATAAAGGAATTAGTTTTAATTTTAGTTTAAATTAATTTTTATTTTGTTGTTATGGTGAGTTAAATGTTAGGTAACATATCAGATACGGCAATTATAATACTTGTAGCTATACTCTTATTGGCAGGACAGAAGGACGTCGCTGGTACAGTGAGAAATTTAGGTAAAACTCTAGAAGAAATGAGAAGGCGTCAAAATGAATTTAAAGAAGAACTAATGAGAGAATTGAACGAAACCGGTGAAGTTACTAATTCTATTAAGAAAGATTTTTCAGACGAACCAATTATTAGACCTTATCATCAACCTACTCAGGATTATAAGATTAAACAACTTGAGGAGGAAATAAAAAGATTGCAAAGCGAGTTAGAGAGGTTGAAGAATAGTGACAGAAAGAACTGAACTACAAAAGGACGAAGAAAGGCCTCTGCTCTCTCATTTGGCAGAATTAGCTATTAGGTTAAGGAGAGCTTTTATTACACTCTTTGTAGCATTTATAATATTCTTCGCTTTTGGATACACTACGATCTCAGTTTCTGGCCATGTTGTTCCCATAATTTATCCAAATTTGTTTCATAGCTTTTCGGACGAGCTGATGTTATTTTTTATCCATCATGAACTTCCGCCTCAGCTTAAGTTACTAAACTTGAACCCTTTTGACCCGCTTTACGCTTCGGCTTATGTTTCTTTTTATATGTCGATATTCATATCCTTACCGATTTTTCTTAAAGAATTCTGGGGCTTTGTTTCACCAGGTTTATATGAGCATGAAAAGAGATTGATAAAATATACTATTACTCCAGCAATTTTGCTTTTTGCTGCTGGTTCTCTTTTTGCTTATTTTATAATAGTTCCTTTAATGATGAAGTTCGTAGTTTTATATACTACAGCCTTGGGTGTTGAGCCGACGCTTAGTTTAAGAGCCTTCGTCTCAACAGTAGTTTCCCTTATGATGGTCACCGGAATAGCCTTCGAGTACCCATTAGTAATGGCTTCATTAACTTATATTAAGGTTGTGAAGGCTGATAGTTGGAAGAAGAATTGGAGATGGGGTGTGATGGGAGCTTTTATTATAGCCTGGATTATTTCTCCCGGAACAACGGGAGGAGTAATTGAAACTACAATAGGAGTTATACTCTCAGTATTGTACTTCGTAGGAGTCGCTTCAGCGAAAATAATAGAAAAAAGATCATTTAGAAATACTAAAATTTAGTCCTTCTTGTATTCCATTGGAATATACGTCTTTTTATGTTTTAAGTCCAATTTTAACAAGGAGAATGATAAAAATATACTTTCTAAATCTTTAATTTTATAAAATATGAGGAAAATCTTCTACATATGATGGAAGTAGAATTTTTAATTTTATTACTTATCTCTAGCATTATTGCAGGATTTTTAGGGTCTTTGACTGGATTAGGTGGGGCTACAGTTCTAGTGCCGATTTATACGCTTTTCCTAGGAATACCTATGGCTTATGCAACTGGTGCCAGTTTAATATCCACTATTGCAACATCTAGCGGTGCGGCTAGTGCTTACATAAAGGATAGAATTACAAACGTGAGGATAGGAATGTCTTTAGAAATAGCAACTACTGGAGGTGCAATAATAGGTTCTTTGCTTGCCCACTGGATTTATGAACATCGCTTAGTCTTTATTCTCTTCATCGTCTTTGGCGTAGTGATTTTATCTTCTGTTTATCCTCAAATAGAGAAAAGCTCTCTTGAATTACCAAAGCCAATGAAACCAGACTGGACTACTAGGATCTTTCAACTTTACGGTGAATATTACGACCTTACACTAAGGCAGGAGGTAAAATATTATGGAGTTAGATGGTGGTTAGGGGAAATAGTGATGTTCTTTGCAGGGTTAATTTCTGGTTTACTGGGAATAGGCAGTGGAGCATTGAAGGTAATAGGAATGGATTGGGCTATGAACCTACCGTTGAAGGTGAGCACTACTACGAGCAATTTCATGATAGGAGTAACTGCTGCCACCAGCAGTTCATTATATTGGTTATTTGGATATATTGAGCCCGCTTTAGCAGGTATAACAGCAGTAGGCGTTATTATTGGTTCATATCTTGGCACAAAAGTTTTAGTAAAGACCAGAAATACTAAGCTTAGGTTAATTTTCATCTTAATATTGATATTTTTAGGAATAGAGATGATTATTAGGGGTGTATCATTATGGACATGAACGATGTCATTGGATACGCTCTTAGGATAGGTGTATTAATTAGCATTTCACTGATAATAATAGGCTTTATTTTACTATCTGCAACTTCACAATTTTCTGAACTTATGTCGCCAAATTCGAGGTTTAACACGTCAGTAGTTAAGCCTGAGGAAGTATTTAGGGGAATTAGGAAAGGTAACGGAGTTGATTTCATACTTTTAGGTTTAATGGTGTTAATAGCAACACCAGTGGTCAGGGTAGTTCTAGGAATAATACAGTTCGCTATGCAGAGAAACATAATCTACGTAATTATAACGTTAATAGTGCTATTTAACTTATTGTTAGCAATATTTATTTTGCCTCTCATAATATGAAATTTTTATTTAACCTCTCCTGCAATATATGCCTCAATACCTATTCTCCTAAATCTTTCAAGGAAATCACGCACTTTGTTCTCCTTGCCGATTACTATTGCATTGAACTCTCCTAATGGATTTTCTTGCATCATATCAAGGATATATTGAGGTAAAGAATAAACCTTTATTTTATCTAACTTAAACTTCATTTTATACATATTCTCGATTTCTTTTATACCTCTGATTCCCATTTCCGTTATAAATATTGCTAAGTTAGTATTTTCAGACTTAACTAAAAATGAACTACTTGAGACAATACTTAGAGTGAAGAACTCAGCCTACCTAGTTTTTACATACCTTTACAATACTTAGCCGAGATAATGGAAAGGAGGTTTATTTAATTTAAAAAATATAAACCTCCTTTCCTTCTTTTTTATATGGTTCGTTTAATCATATCCTGCATGGATTATAGGCTAAGTCAAGAAGTTATGAATAGAGTAAAAGACGAAAACGATATCATAATAAGGAACGCAGGAGCAAACATTTACGAGTTAAAAGACAGACTCAAAGGAATAAATGCAGACGAAGTCGTATTTTTACCTCATACAGACTGTGCAGCAATGAAGTTAGTTAACTCCGCAATAAAGGATGGAAAGGACGTAGACAAAGAAATTGAAGAGAAACTCGTATCACAGTTCAGAGGTAAGGAGTTCTCCTCACTTCAGGAGCTGGAAAAATTGAATGCAGAAATTGGAGAGAAAATGCTAAAGGAGATCTTTCCAAACGCTAAAATAACCACGGAGTTAATAGATGTAAATAAAATAAAGATTCCTCAGAAAAAGACTAGGTACTATTTACTAAAGCCTCAGACAAGATATAACGACGAAATTATAGGCTCTTACGTTATCCAAGCATTTGACAAGGAAGACGTTACTGCAGACATAAAGATTGCAGAAAGTTTAGGATTAAAGCTAGAGAAAAGCGAGCTAGGCTAATTATCTCACGCTAAGATAATGAGTCACCATGGGGTCAATTATTTTATAAATACCTCTTTCTTCTCTTTCAACATAGCCATATCTGATTAGCTGTTTCAATCCTCTTTGCACGCTCCATTCGTTCTCGCCAAGGTCTTTGGGAGAACCAGTTCCACCTAGTTTTGCTAACTTTCTTAACACGCTTCTTGCGGTTGGAGATAGCTTATTTAGATCCCCTTCTATTGCCGAAATAACGTTATCGTCAAAAGGTAAAGAAGAGAGGGTTTTCTCCACCTCGCCTTCTAACTCAACCTTTATTCCGACTAAATTCAACCAAGCAGGAAATCCGTCCACATATTCAACAATTTTTTCTATATCTTCTTCACTTACCTTTACTCCGTCCGTCTCAAATCCCTTCCTTAAGAACTCCTTCGAAGTTTCCCTGTTGAAAGGATTAACTCTGATGCTGTAAAAATATTGATAAAATGGTTGATTTTTAGAACTCATTATTTCTTTTAACATTCCTACAGCCGAACCGGATATTACGTAAGATACCCTTTTCTGAAACTGCCACTTACTCCTCATTACGTGAAAGATTTCCGGAACTGCTTGTTTTGCAAAGTTTAGATACTGAAATTCGTCTATTGCAATTACAATTCTTATGTTAAACTTTTCAGCCAAGAGCTCAGGAAGTTCTAATGCTCGTGAAAACTCTTCCGAAAGATCTTTTCCCTTCTCTCCTTTATCTAAGACAGTAACGCTTCTACGTAACTACTCGTTATTTTTAATCACTTCTAAATATCGTTTTGACTAAGTAATGTTTATATAGTATTACCGAAGTAGTTTTTATTGATGATCCCCCTATCTGATGACGGGCACTGCTCACGAGGTTTGGGGAGTGATAAAAGTGTGGATGGGAGGGTAATGGTGTTTCCCTCGACCAGCCCCAAGGACTTAAGGGTGACTGTGTATGATCCCTTGAGAGGGGTGCCCGCGGCGGAATTAAAAGTAAGGATAAAATACGCCACGGGTAAACACTACCTCTATTAATCCTGAAACTTCTGGTATATTGAGAGATATTTTAACCGCTCCCAATAAGTCCCTAAGCACTTTTAAATAACTTTTAACTTTCTCTTCAAGTTTGAAGGCATAACCAGAGAAAGGATGCAAGGATAGGATTACCTTACTAACGTATGCTGACAAGAACTCGGTAAAGTTAAATCCCTTCTCTCCCTTTAGGAAATCCTCTGCCGAAATAAGGACGTAAGGTAAATTTGACTTCTTAAGTGAGGCTAAAAGTATTGAAGTTTTGCCTATTCTTCTAGGCCCCACTAGGCTGACTGGCTGTCCTCCTCGCATAAGCTTAATTAAAGTTGAAATTTCCTCATCTCTATCGAAAGGATTTTCAGTTGGTGGGCCATAGGTGAACCACATTTTGCTGGTACCAGCAAATAGTTGGTACCAGCAAATTTATTCTTTTATATGCACATACAATATACTTTAATTGTTCGCTCTCTATATGTAGAACTATTTACATGTTTCAGTAAGAGTTTAATATCAAATATAAATCTTACTTTTAATAATGATTACATAAACTAGTAAGAATATTTAAAGGAAATTTAATAAAACGGTGTTCTAGATAAAATAATTTACAGTTAAATATCTTCCATACTTAACAATATATAAGGAAAAAAGAGGTAGGAATTTTCAGTCTTTTTCTCGCTATTCTCCAAGCTGTAGCTTATTTTTATGTTGAATTTCTCCTCTATGTTTGCTTCCCATATGGTTTTTCCTTGTATTTCTTCTACCTTTATTTCCCTCTCGTTTACCTTCTTTTTTCTTCCTTTTCTTTCCTTGTGGAATAGGCATTTTTCTCCCTCTCTCTGGAATTCGTTAATCCATCTTTGCTCTTGTGAACTTGTAGTATTTTTGCTATTTCGCTAATTTTCATTCCTTCCAAGTGTAGTAGTATTGCCCTAGCTTTTGTCTCGTTTAGGTTCTTGGGCTTCTTGCTAATTAGCTTCCTTATCTCCCTTTTTAAGGTCCTTAGCACACTCAGCCCAACAGCTCCCATTACTAACACTAGATTTAACTCCCTTTTAGCCCCCGTTGCAGCTATTATGAAAAAGACTATAACTTTTCAATACAAAGTTTAAATACTGTGATGTCGAATATATTGTATGGTAAAACGTGTTTTATTAAAATGTGAATTATGTGGACAGGTATTTGCTAGTAATTCTTTATATTATCAACATAAGGTTCTTCAACATTCCGATTATAAACCGATTGTAAAGGAAGATGGATATGAATGTCCTATATGTCACGAAAAAAGAAAAAGATTAGAAC
>Ga0326758_100054_pt1 | contig 53653 bp, 35 predicted proteins | sample GCRJH_S_FD_207221 | JGI IMG/M metagenome (GOLD analysis project Ga0326758, IMG submission 207221) | Hot spring sediment microbial communities from Geyser Creek Basin, Yellowstone National Park, WY, United States - GCR.JH_S | ecosystem: Environmental > Aquatic > Thermal springs > Near-boiling... | reverse complement strand
ATTGTTGTGAAAATCTCCTTCGCTGCTGTAAACCCCATGTGTTTATAGAGGACCTAACTCCTTTTCAATTTAAGGGAAAACTAGTGCCGCGGCCGGGATTTGAACCCGGGTCACGGGCTCGAGAGGCTAGGTAGCGTTTCAGAGGAACGTTGAAAAGAAACGTTTCCCGTTGCACGTTGAAGTAGAAGTAGACCATATATCAAAAAGAAAGGTAGAACAAAATGATAGCAGAAATCGGTCACTGTTTCACAGCGTTAAACTGGGGAGTTCAACCCCTCAGGGATTCGCTGGCACGTGCTACTTGCAGCACACGTCTCTACATATTTCTAATCTGAGGATTCCCTCCAGGAGGTCTTCCCCTCCTCATGGCTGGGTTTAACTGGGGAGTTAAGGGTCACTCAGCCCCCTAGTCCCCGTAACCCCCTCGTGTTGCATATTCTCCTCACTTCACCTTTTCTCACATGGGGATATGCAATCAACCCCCCTAAAGCACACGGTTGAGGTCAAGCTTCACCCCCGTGACGCACGTGGTGCAAGTAAGAACGGCTGGGAACTAACCTATATACTAACCTAAAGAGAAAGAAAGAGATATTTTGTGGACCGCCGTGCGGGAACGGCAACGGGAACGCATCGGGTTGTGAAGGGGTTATGCACCCTCGGCGAAGGGGGAAAAGAACGGTCTCTCCTTCGGCTTGGAGGGGTTTTTCACTCAACGCCTAACTCCTCCTTAATGCTACTCTTTAGGCAATATTTGCGGTACTTCCTGCCTCCGAAGGATCCCCACCCCCTCGTGATTATTCCTTGCCTTGCCATGAGGGAGAGGTACACCTTCAGGATATCCCGCTTCACCTTCGTGTATTTCTCTAGCTCCTCGAGGCTTAAGCAGTGCTTGCGGGCTAGCACGATTAGGATCCTATCCCGGATTCTTAATTTGCCCTCCAACCCTCGTTGAATTCCCTTAACCAGGATTAAAACTGTTTTTACCCCCGTAGGGGGATCCAAAAATTGAGAACTGGACCCTTCCCCCTCAGGGTTAAGGACTTTTTTACCCTATTTTCGGGATTGCGGGGGCTGGCTCTTTTGATCTGAAAACCCCGTCGTCCGATCAGGGTTAAACGGGGCGTACCGTGCTGCTAGCAGCCAGCTAGTCTTAGAATGTTAGTGTGCTACATAACGGGTAGATTCCAGCAATAAACTGGGGAGTTTATGCAGATAACTCCCCAGTTAAACCCTCCAACTCAATCTTTTCCCATTAATATTATTTATTCTAATTTGGCGTAACACATAAAAGAGACGGATGCTCTTACGGACCCATTACGTCTTCTCAACGGGCATACTAACGTTTCTAGGCAGTCTGATCACTCGGGACCCCTTCGGCGCTCTGGTTTTCGCTGGGATCGTTTCGGTTCTGGCCAACACATTGATAGACCAGCTTGGACACGAAATGGTTGAGATTGAAGGGAAGTACCTGCCGAGAAGGACGCCTTTGACCCACACGTGGTTCAGGTCGATCCTGTGGGGGTCTATCGTTACTGCAGTCGTTGCGTTATTCGCTTACTTCGCCCTGCACAGCTCCTATTACCACTATAGCTACCACTACAGCTATTTCCAACTGAGAGAGCTGTTCACGTTGGCCGTAATCTACGGAGTCCTGGTCGGCCCGACCCACATGTTCCTGGACGTCTTCACGGAGAGGGGGATTTACGTTAAGAGGAACGGCAGGTGGGTGAGATACGCCCTGGCCCACTTCAGGTACAACGATCCCCTCGCCAACGGCCTGGCAGTACTGGGCGGGATGTTACTGTTGTTTACGGCCCTCAAGATTTGAGGATTAACTGGGGAGTTAACAAAGGAAGGGGGTTAGGGGGCGAAAACCCTCGCCGTCGCCAACAGTTTACGATAAGCCGTGAAGTTTATATACTTTGTATGTAAGTTTAATTACAATGCTGAAGCCTAAGGAAGTGTGCCAAAAACTAGGAATATCGTACCGCACACTACAAAACTACGTTAAGAAAGGATACATTCAACCAGTAATATTACAGAGTGGAAAATGGAGGTTCAGAGAAGAGGATGTCGAAAGACTCATGGGGATCGTTAGGAAGAGGAAAGTAGTATTATACGCTAGAGTATCATCAAACACGCAGAAAGACGATTTAGTAAACCAAGTAAAATACCTAGAGGAGAACGTTAAGGACTACGACCAAGTAATAACAGACGTTGGTTCTGGATTAAACATGAAGAGGAAAGGATTCCTCAAGCTATTGAGGATGATACTAAACAACGAAGTATCGAAAGTCGTCATAGCCTACCCAGACAGGCTGGTAAGATTCGGCCTCGAGATAATTGAAGAAGTGTGCAAAGCACACAACTGCGAGCTCGTGGTATTAAATGAGGAGGACAAAACACCAGAGCAGGAACTAGTCGAAGATCTGATCTCTATACTGGTGTCATTTAGCGGAAAGTTGTACGGTATGAGGAGCCGTAAATATGAGAAGGTGAAGAAATGTGTCGAAGAGCTTAAGGCTTAAATCGTTCCAACCAGGGGAGGAATACGTTTACCTAACGTACTCTCTGAAGAACAATAAGAAGGAGGAAACGAAAATACTACTAGAGAACTACAGAGTCTTATTGCAGAAGGCTTTAGACTGGTTATGGGAGAGGACTAAGATTGAGAAAAAAGAAGTGAAAGGTAAGAAAGTCAAAATAACCTTGCCTAAGAAAAAGGAAGTGTACAAGATATTAAGAGATGAGCTTGAGAAGATTAACAATCTAGCTTCGCATTACGTTGACAAGGCAATAAACGACGCTTACTCAATCTTGAATGGTTGGAGGAGGAGGGCTGAAAAAGGACAAGCGTCATTAAGGAAACCTAGATTGAAGAAGGTTTACGTTAGGGTAAAGTCTACACTTAGAAAGGTTGAGGGTGAGAGTGTAAGGATTACAGTAAAACCTTATGAGTATATTACCTTCTCTTGGTCTCGCACTTGGTTCTCTAGACGGGTTGAAGGACTTGAGTTGGGTGAGCCCATAATTAAGGAAGATAAAGTTCACCTACCATTCCGTTACAAGTTACCTTGGTTTACTCCCCTTGACTTTCTATCTATTGATAGTAACTTGTACACATTAGACGCTTACGACGGTGATAAGTTCGTCACTTTCTCCTTGAAGGAGTTGTATAGTCTAAAATTCGGTATGGAGTTGAAGAAGAGTAGAATACAATCTTTCGCTTCAAAGCACGGTAGGAAGGGGAAGGTATTGTTGAGGAAGTACTCCCATCGTGAGAGGAATCGTGTGGTGGATTATATTCACAAGTTCGTGAACAAGTTGCTGGAGATGTATCCTCTCACTATGTTTGCTGTTGAAAAGTTGAATAAACAAGAGATGTTTGAGGATGCTGATGACAAGCTATCTAAGAAAATCTCAAGGACTGTGTGGAGGACAATTCACCGAGTGCTAAAGTACAAGGCTCCCTTATACGGTTCCTTTGTTAAGGAGGTGAGCCCGCACCTAACATCTAAGTCCTGCCCCAGATGTGGATGGGTTTCCCGAAAGGTCGGCAGGACTTTTAGGTGTGGGAGGTGCGGGCTCACTCTGAATAGGCAACTGAACGCGTCTCTAAACATATACCTCAGGATGTGCGGGTTTCCCCACATCCGTGATATTCCGCGGATGTGGGTCGGGGTTATCCCGCTAAAGGGGCGGAGGGGTATGAACGGAGCGATGCCCCGTGACTCTGGTGAAGCCCAAGGGCTGAGAATCGGATACAAATTCGTGAAAATTCAATGAAGCCCAAACCCCCTTTAGGGCAAGGAGGAAGTCGGATAAAATGTTTAGCTAAAGTTTAGGTTCTCACATCACCATATCGTGTACCCAAGGATTTCGGAAGAATTCGTGTAGAAGGTCACCGCAATAAATTCGTTTTGCTTGAGGATGTACACTAACTGGTAAAGCTGAGGCAAATCCCCTTCGGCCTGGTAGACGAAGTACTGTTGCTTATTATAATCCACGCTCGTGAACACTGGCAAGATAACGCTCTTAGAGGAGGATCCATTATATGCCGTTATCACCATATAGAGGACGAACAATTTCGAGTTCGGTGACGTATAATAGGCGTAGGTAGGGAAACCAACGGTAGGATAACCAGTGGGGAATTGGTTGAAGTAACCGCTAATTCTGAAGTATATTTCACCGTTTTTCAACGTCACCAACTCGTTCCCCTGAGTAGAATTGGTCAGGTTGAAGCTGAATGCGATCGAGGTTCTCAAAACGGGGATGGAGACGTTTGAGGGGGCCGAAGTGTTGGTCGGTGTGCTCACAGTTTTGGTCGTGTTGGAAAAGGCGTTCGCCTCGTTGTTGGACGAGGTAGTAGAAGCGTTGGGTTGGTGGTGGGCCGCTATCAGAAAGCCAGCTACCCCTATCGCTACTAGAATAATAATGAGCACCAATCTAGGGTCGATTCTCCTCTTCTTCTCGGAAGGCCCATTCGGGTTCGAGTTCGGAGCGGCCATTTCGTCAAAGGGTGTTTTTAAAAGCCTTAACACAGGGAGGGGCGAACCCAAATGGGCGTTAGGAGAGCCTCAGTTTTAGCGATAGGGATAGTGATAGTTCTGGCGTTTATGGCTAGCTTTGCCAATATCCAGGTACCTCAACTGAATTATGGGAACGTTCAGGTAGGAGGTGGAGGAATTTCTCTGCCTTACAGCGTCTTAGGGCCAAAATCCACTTATAATGAGACTATAATTTTAGCTCCTTCCATCCAGGATCTAGAATACGTCAAGGGAAGTTACAGTAATGCACCACCGCCTTACTACAATTTGAGCAACAAATCGGTACCAGTCTTCTTCAACTTCTCGAAACCCGAAAGCGATTTGCTCAGCCTCTTCCTCGACGCCCTAGCGTGGAACGCTAGCGAAGTAACTCCCAAAGCTTATGGTGATTTGTTGAGCATAGCTTCTTCTGCTTACGTCAACGTCACTAGTTATAAGGACGTCACACTACAGCCGTTCTCGTTGAACGCAAAAGACACAGAGAACTACTCGAAATGGGAAATAATTATAAAGTACGCTAAGACTTTCCAGGCCCCTGACGGGTTCCAGCCCAGCTGGAGCTACCCTCCTTCCGATAACGTAACGGTAGGTTCCCTAAATTACCGAATAATTAACGAGACTTCTGTGCAAACTGAAGTGAATTTGACGTACACAAACAAAACTTATTTGTACAACGAACTCAGGCAAGTGAAGGGTAACGTCGTTTATGTTTACGAGTACTACGCTATGGAAGTTTCAGGCACAGCTTACCTCTACGCCAACAACACGCTAATAGGCTCTCAGAGCTTCGACTATACCTTCTACTGGCAAGGAGGGTCTGAAAGCAACACCATACACGGGTATACTAATGTGCCCCCAGGAGTTTCGGTAGAAGTTTATGGGAGTTACCAAATAAGCACCAGTGCTGGCTATACTTCTTATCAGAATACCACTAACGGTACGACGTACGTTTACTACATCTACTACCCTGAAGGCCCCTCAGTATCGACGCAGGGTTACACGTTCTACTGGTACGAATATAACGTAACCCTTCCTCTAAGCGTCAAGGTATTCAACGGTACTAACCCTACAACTTACTTAAACAACAACGCGTATTTCAACAGGAACATTAACTTTACACTGACGTACACCGTATGGAGCTCCTCACCTCAAAGCTACTCGGAAATCGTGGTTACGAGAGACGTTATCCAGGTCGGGAACTATACCGTGACCAGGACTTGGAACGCGGGGTCGGCGATTATCGAGCCCGAATCAGTGACGTGGCAGATCGGGAACGCGATCTATTACTACCTCGACTTTAGCGACCAGTACAACTTCGCCAGTCCTCCACATTGGATCTTCCAGAACATGACCTACAACAAGTCGGCGGCCGTTTCGTGGTTCTACCTGGAGCAGAACGCCTCTCTGGCACACGCACTCTACTCGTTCATAATGAAGACGATAAACAGGAGCGACCTTCAGTATTGGAAGTTCGAGTACTTCGTTCTAGCCGATGAGTTCGTGATGTACTCATTCAACACGACTAATACTGTATATAATAACACGCTAGAACTAGAGAGCTTCTTCGAGAACTGGAGCCTGGTTAACGCCAGTATACTGAACCTCTCAACGTGGCCCAAGTCCAAGTACTTCAACGGCACTCTGATCTTCTTCAACGTCTCCAGGATCCCTACTATATATAATTCTACGATATACTTTAATGTGAGTGGGGATTACGAGGTCTACCTCACCGACGTCTACAACGGCTTGTACTACCACAAGTGGTTAAAGATGCCATTCGGGAACGAGTACTACTACTCCTACCCTCCCCTGAACAAGACCATCTACTTCTACCTCAACTCCACCAACTCGTCGATCCCCTACGTGGGAGAAACGTTGGGCTTCGAGACAGCCGACTACGTCCCCTACATTTACTATGCGACTTTCCAGAAACCGACGCCTGTAATGGAAGAGATAACGGCTATCTGGAACGGCACAACCTGGCTAGCTTAAACTTTACAAAAAATGGGGGTTAAGGGGGCGAAAACCCTCGCCCTTTTTCGATCTCCTCCCTCAAGCCCTTCACATACAATATTATCGCTACTAAAGAATAAGGAATATAATATATCGGGATATGGTCTATCACTATGTATTCAGAACCCCACTGGTAGGGGAGCTGGAACTTGGAAACCCAGTAGAAGGCGTCCTCCAACACAGAATATAACAAGAAATTAGCTATCCAAATCTTTAAGTTCCTATCGAAACCAGCGATCAGTCCTACTAGGAAGACCAGGACGTGATAAGGGGAAATGAGGTTGCCGCCATAAGTAAGGTTGACGTAGTAAGCTTCTAATATCGCATAGACCGCACTTATCGCTATCGTCCTAGCAACGCTTTCTCTAATTCGCACGTGGTTCCCCTCCTCTTTTTTCAAGGGGTTAGCACATCTCGTTATCATGTTCTAATTTAGAATTCATGTTTTTTGATAAATAAGCTTTGTGTTCAACTTAGTGATTTATAAGGTAAGAAAAAAATGTCTAGGCGATATGGGGGAAGAGTGTGGTGTCGTGAGGAACCCTGAGGGGTTTTTAGTGAACAGTTGCACAGGGGAAGTGGTCGACTTCGATAACTACTCTTATCAGGACTACTCAGGATTGGAGTATTACGAGAGGAAGAGCTCCTTAAAGAGGGCAGAAAGGGGGCCGAGAAAGGAAATCAAGAACACGAAGAAGGTAATATTGAACTATTTACTTTCAGTCATGACGGAAGAGGAGAAGGACAAATTCTACAAAATTTTAAATGAAATAGAGAAACACAGGAAACCCGACGCCGCTTTACTTTTAGCATTATACGAGTACATAATAACGAAGGAAGGGAAAGTGGTGACTAGGGACTATGTCAAGTTCCTGAAAATAAAGGGAGCAGGCAAATACGCCATCAGGCAGAGGAAGAAGCTCCTGAGGCAAGTAATCAAAGAAGACCCAGTCATAGACTACATAAACTCCCTCGACCCAGGGAAGAGGGAAGAAGCACTAAAGCTTTACGAGATATTAAAGAAAAAGGGCATAATTTACGGTAGGGCTGAGACCAGGAAAAGGATTTTGTTGGAGTACCTCAATGACGAGGAGAAGAAAAAAGAGCTCTTGGAAGACTATTACGTAGAGGAATTAATCAAGTGGAATTTCAATTACGTTACCATCTTTTAGCTCGCTTAGGTACCCTCTAAATATGGCCTCTATCACGTCGTCGCGTAGGTCGTAAACCACGTACGCCTTCCCAGACCTGACGTACTTCACGTAGTAAGCGTCCAAGATGGCTATTACTTGGATTTCGGGCACGTTGTCTTTACTGAACACTAGGGCCCCAGAGGGGAGCTTCTCTGTCCTGAACCCCAGTTCTGTCGCCTTTCTCTTTAACACACTTATACTCCTGTCCTCCATTTGGCCTTCTCCTCCTCTGTCAATATCACTTGGATGAACGTCTTAACGGAGCCTGTCTTCAGTATCCCCTGGCCAGTCTGGCTATTCAGCACGTAGTACACTTCCTCGTCCGAAAGCCTGGCCAACTCCTTCAAGTCCTGGGTTGCGGTGTCCTCTTGCTTCAGTATAAGCTTGGTGTCCGCCAACTGGAATATGTCCCTACTGTACTCGTTCTTGTTGTAATCACTTACGAGCTGTGTTATCGTTATTATTCCAGTGCCCAGGTTCCTGGCGGTCTTGTAGATCTGAGATATAATCCTGGCAATTGAAGGGTAAACCAAGAGTGTGTGCGCCTCGTCGATTATTATCACCTTCTTCATCCCCCTAGGTAGTTTGTTTATCTGGGCCCAAGCTAAGAGGATCAGTAAAGTGGCCGCTAACCTCTTGTGCCTGTTGTCGTCGGTCTTGAGCCCGAGTAATATCGTCCTCTTCTTTAGGAGCTCAGTAGGGGTTTCCCCAAAATAGATTAGTTTGTCGGGGTTAGTAGTCATGTTTAAGAGGTAAGCCTCTAAATCTTCCAAATTTTCATTCTTTAGATTTAGTTTTTTCAACTCATCTAAGTCATCTTTTATGTTCTTTAAAAGTTCTGAAATAGTTCTGGACTTTTCCATGTAGTTCGCCATCAGGCCCCTCAGCTTCGTGGGGATCTGGTAGAGGTCGACCAGGAAGTCGGTCACGTCACCTAAGTTTACCCCCCCTTCCCTAGCTAGGGCTATCGGGTCGAGGCCCATCTCTTGGCCATACTCCCACACTATGCTGAATATGCCAGGGTCGCCCTCGAAGAACCTGTTGAAGTTGGCCAGAGGGTCGATGACGAATACGTATATGTCGTCCTTGTATATCTTCCTCAAGCGGTCTACAAGTAAGGCGGTAGTAGTCGTCTTTCCAGCACCAGTAGTCCCAGAAATTATCCAGTGGGGGTTGCTCCTCCCGTTTACCCTCGAGAACGGGTTTACGACTATTGGGGCACCCGTCTCGTCTACTCCTATGAATATACCTCTGTCCTCTACTATGTTAGTCGCGGCTAACGGGTAAAGCTTGGCTACCGAAATCGTCGAGCTGAAACGTTTAGAGAACCTAGCGGAGAACTCGTATATCTCTTTTTGGAGAGAACGCGAGTTGGGAGAGTCGACCAGTACCCCCGCTTCGGTTAACTGGGGAGTTAACTCCTGAATAGCCACCTCGAGCTCTTGGGGGCTCCTAGTGTGGACGACGTAGAACACCTGGAACTCGAGGGGTTCAGCACCGAACTCGTCGAAGTCCTTCTTCAACGTCAGGGCTTGTGCACGCAACGCCTCGAGCTCGGCGACCACGTTCCCGAACCTAGCCGCCTTCATTATCTTACTGTCTATGCTACTTATGTAGTTCCTCATTTTTTCCTTGTTCACAGTTGAAAATTTGATAGCTATCTCGACCATCTCTGGCCTGACCCTTCTAAAGACTGGGGCTGACAAAGCCCCTTCCAATATCACAGTGGAGAAAGCGTAAGCGATGAACCCCCTCGCGTAAGTGCCCTGGTCTGTAACGATGTAGTTCTTCCCGAACTCTTGGATCGAAGGCCTCTTAGGTTCCTCTGTCTTGTCTAATACTTTGATCTCTTGTAGTGACTTTAAGTACGCGGACGTGGTGTAGATCTGATATTTGTTCCCCAAGAACTCATAAACACCGCTCTTACGTTGGACGTAAATCATCCCTTTTTTCGCATATCCTAAAAGAGACGCCAGGTTGAACAGTTCCTTCCTCCTTTCTTCTACATCGAGCAAGAAGTACGGCGTCGTAGGGAGTCTGTACCAGTTGTAGTCCTCCTGGAGCCTAAATTTCATCGGTTAGACGAGTTTTTAAAATGGGGAAACCCGAGGGGGATTGGAAAGGAGGAAGGTCGCGTATATATTGCTCTTAATGCTCACGGTACCAGGCTTAGCGTTACCAGTAGCTGCCCAAACTAACCCTGTCCAGAGCTTCGCTAACAATCTTCTGGCGATACTTCCTCCAGTCCTATTCGTGTTGAGCCTGCTCGCGTTGAGCAAAGCGGACTACGAATACGCGTTCACCTTGTTGATAGCGGCAGTGGTAGCGACGGCAGGGCTTGGGGCCTTCCAGGGGAATGTTAGCTATTATGGGTTGTTGTTCTACCATTTACCAGTTACGATAGTAGGGCCGACCACGACCACAGTCAATAGCTCTGTCTCCTATCACGTCGTAACTGGCCAACTGCCGTCTGGATGGGCTGTACAGAGTACGAACTATGTCTGGCTAATATACTATAATTCGTCTATTTGTGTGTACAATTCTTCATCTGGGCACGTAAACACGAGCTACGTCACTGGCGTGGATTCTTCACAGGATTCCTTATCGTTCACGCCCACACAAGTAGGGACTTATCTAGTAACATATGGCGTAGTAGAATACGCAAACGTCTCAGGGTATACAGGCGTCGCTTTAGGGGGTTCGGGGGCGTCGTTACAAGTCAACCCACCTCCCTCACCATTGGACTGGATAACTGGATCGATAGAGTCGGCGTTATCTAGCTTCGTGGCTACTTACCTTGGTTCAGTATTGGACTCTTTCTCACTTTTAGGCCAAGCAGTCTTCGACGTGTTGAGCTACGCTTTGACCTTACCTACTGTAAGTGGCCTGACAGGGGGTATCGTAAAAAATACGTACAATGAACTCGTGCAAATATCTATAGGCTTGTCGTTATTATTTCTAGCTGGGAGCGTCGCCTACAACGCTTTGAAGCTCAACTACACAGACTTAATCGACATAGCTAGTGACTTATTCTATAAGATAGGGGTATGGGCGTTATTTACTTTCGGTGGACTAGAAATATATAATTACGTAGCGATATTCTTAAACAGTTTGATTTACGAAATAATAAATCCAGTTCTGCCCCTGTTGGGCCTGGAAGTCGAGCAAGCATCAGGGATTTACCTAGGCCTTGGACTAGCAGGTAATGGCGTCCCGTTCGGCTTCGGAAGAGCTCTAGGGAATTTCGTAGGAGACTTATTTAGTGCGATGGTGTTCTTCGCCACGCTCGTAATCATTAGATATTTCTTGATATTAGCGATAGTCACGCTAATCCCGCTTTTGGCTACTCTATGGGTCTTCGAATGGACTAGAGGGATAGCTAACATGTTAGTTGACGTTTTAGTGGGCCTCGCACTGGCGGGGTTGTTGAACACAATAATCCTAACACTAGTCGTCACGTCTTTCACGAGTTTCCTTTTCCTTCTGTTACCACTGATAGCCGACTTAGGGACGATAATTTCTCTAGTAATGTCGTTAGTCGCGATAAGGCCACACGAACGCCTGAGCTTCTCGCCGAGGAGAGGAAGTAGTTCGTCGTCCCAACCGACGCAAACACCTACCTCTCAGACCGTAATAGCCCAAGTGCCCGCGTCACAGGCCATGACAGTATATGGGGGGAGTGAAGCGGGAGAAAAGGTGTATTACATGTGATACCTTTTTTTTTGGTTGTTTTCTTTAATATATTTATCAAATATAGGCACTAAGCGGTATGGGTTTAATACGTGCGTGAGGAGTATAGACGACCCATCCTTCTTGATGAACTGGACAGTACCGAGCTTCATTATCCCAGTAGATGCGTATTCAGGGTCTATCTTCCTCCACGCGATATACCTGGCCAGAGAAACTGGTAATGTTGAAATGGGTACTATTTGTGCCGACAGGCTATTAGGATTCATGTCGAGTTCGGTCACGGAAAGTATCCTATATTCCTTAACCTCGTCCCACTTGAACAGGTAAGGCTTGCCAGGTATATCGTAATAAAGCCCTTTTTCGTCATAAAAAACGTCCTTGAACGCCGCAGGTCTAGCTACGAAATTCGTCATGTGCTTGTAGGGGTAATAAGCAAGGTACGCCCCCCCTATCGCTATTGCCAAAGATATTAATGAAATCAATGTTTTCCCGCCCAACAGGAACCCTACGAAAAAGAGTAACCCGTTGAATAGCAAGAACAGCCCTACACCCATTATTGCGAGGTACTTTCCCCTCACGCTCTCCTACCTCCAATAATTTTCTCCTTCGTTATAAAATATAAACGTTACAGTCCGCTTTCCTGAAAATTAACGAGACCACACGTTTCGGATAACCGCCTTGCAAAACGGTTGCACTCGTGAAAATTAACGAATGCAAGACTTATTAGTTCATTAACGATATCTCGTCCTAATGTACGTGATCCAAGCGGAGAAAAGGGAAGCTGAGATGTTAATGAAAATCGCGAAGAGGAACAAGGACTTGAAGTTACTGAAGGCGATATTCGTGACAGACAACGAGAAGCTCGTCGCCGCCCTGATACGGCACTACAACGTCACAGTCTTGAAGCAAGACCTGTTAATTTGACCACGACAAACGCTATCAGTAGCCCCGCTATCACGCTGAGGCCGACTAGCACCCCGACGTTTACTCCCCCCGCGTAGAGTTCAGACTGGATAGCGTACAGCACGGCGGTCAGAGAAAACGTCGAGACCGATAGTTCCAACTCGTTTTCGTATCTCTCGAAGTAATACCTGATCGCCCCGCTAAGCCCCCCCTCTTTGGGCCTTTTCCCCCTCCCTTTCTGGTTCGGCGTCAATAAGTCCTTGACGAAGGCCACGAATTGGTAGTAGAAGGGCACGCTTTTCTCGTTGTAAGACAGGACGAAGAACGCCAACATGAAGGGTATCATGGCGTATACCACCTCTTGTTTCAGGAGTAGGACTGTGCCGACGAGTAGGCTCGGGAATATGACCAATAGCTCTTTCATACTCACAGTTCTTATCAACATCGGGAAACTCTTCTCGTCGACCCCCGAAATGGTCTTGAGGTAGCCGAACTCGAGCCTCCTCGCTTTCACAAGGTGGGGGGTTTTAAAAAAAGGGACTAACCGATGAACAGGGCGGAGCTGAAGGGAAGGCTCGCCAGGGTCGCGGCCAAGGTAGCGCAGAAGTTCAGGAAGGGCAACCACGAAAATGGGCTAATTGGCGTACTCGGCGGTGGGGCACTAGTTGGCGTCGGGTGGGCTGGCTGGCTTGGGTACCCAGTAAGTAATCTAATAAACACTCTGAGTTATAATTCGTCTTTGGCGAATCAATACGGTAGCTTCGCGAACGAAGTCGGTGTACTTCTTGGCGCGGTCGGCATAGTACTAGGCCTGAACGAGTACAGGAAGTGGAGGTTAAGAAAGCAGATCCTGAACGAATAACTTAATTAAGTTATTCTTTTTTTGGTAATATTCTTCTCTCTCCCTCACCCAATCTGGCGGGTGCGAATCGAGGATCCAGGCCTTCAGCCTTTCGACCCTCGACTTCGGCCTCTCCGCGCCACTCTCGTACTTCACGTTGTATCTGTAGTACGCGTAGAGGTCGGCGTCCCTCTCCGTCTTCCACCACAAGAACTTCCCCAATACGACGGCGGGGACCAGGACTATCTTCGCCAACGGCAACAGGGCCGCGACGGCGACCATCAGGGCGTAAACGTAGTTGAACTGTCTGGCGTGCCCTTCCTCGTGCCTCAGGATTCTCTCGTCTATCTTGTCGGAGAGAAAAACTATAGTGTTCCTGAAGAACAGAGAGTTGAGCGTCACAGCGTTCTCCTCGCCCCTGTCCAGAACCCTCAAGCTTATCTTCCCCTCCTTCCCCAGCTCCTTACTGCTGAAATACAGGTAGCCGTGAACCCCCTCGTAGAGCCCGACGACAAACAAAACGTTGAAGGCCGACAGGAACCAGTCCATCAGTTAGCCCCAGCTTTAAAACGCCATAAAGCTGGGGTAAACAGATTTGAGGGCCCTCCAGTCCCTGGTCTTGGTCTCGGCCCTGGCGGCGTTATTGGGCGTAACAACTGCGATGGCCCAAACTCAGCAACCCGCACAGGGGATACCAGCTCCTCCCCCGAACTTGTTCCAGTTGATATTGGACTACGTGGCGTTGGCCTACAACTGGCTCGTAGGCGTTATACAGGGCGTCCTGCAATCGACCCTCCTGAGGCAAGACCCTCAACTGGCAGGAGAATACGCTAACATCGTAACTTGGCTGGTGTCCCTTACCGCGTTGTATATCGTTCTTACGTTCGCTGAGGCGTTAAGGAAATTCATAGGGTACGCCATTGCTTTAGGTTGGGCCTTCCTGTTGCTCTTAATGTTCCTAGCCCGTTAAACCGTTTTTCAATTTTTTGCATTAAACTGGGGAGTTTATAAAAAATGGGGGTTAAGGGGGCGTAAAGCCTCGCCCTTCAGGGCGGGGTAGCTCACAACGAATTTTCGTTGATGAATATGGTTGAGGGCTAAGTCCCTACACTCGATCATGATTGAACGTAAAATGAATGAAATGAGAGTGTAGGGACAAACGGAGCTGAGCCCTTTTTTAAACGACGCTCTTATGAAGCGATGCATGTTCTGGAAGAGGGAGGAGTCGATAAGGTATTACGAGCTTTTCCCGAAGATCGAGTACGGCAGCTCTTTCAACGTCGTCAACTCGCTGGGGCACGTCTTCGAAATCATCTACCATAGGGACAATGAACTGGTGCACCTCTTCGCCTACACGAACTCCCAAATAGAAGTTCTGAGGAAGGACTTTGGCGTTAAAGAGGGCGTAGAAGTCCCCACCCCGAAATTCGTGGGAAGAATTCTGTTTAAGAACGAAAAGGACTTCTACTGGGGTGCCGAGTTCAACGACTTCAACAACTTCCTGACGAAGCTGTTGCCTGGGGAACAGCTGAGGCTGTGGTTGGTGCTCGAGCCGAGGCTGAACGACATATTCCTCAGGTATGCGGATAAACTGAAGAGGAACCAGGCACCAGCGGGGAGGAGACAGAGGGAAGTCCTGGCCTCGAGGCTGGAGCAGTTCGCCAAGGACAACGTGTACTACCTCCAGCCCTACGTCCTCTCGGACGACAAGGGGAGGGTAAAGGAGCTAACTAAGGAGCTTCAGCAATACATCCTGACTAATTCAAGAAAATTAAAATTAGAAATAAAGAAGACTGACAAATGGGAAGACAGGTTACCGAGGGTAACCAGGTTCCACGTGTTGAAGCTAAAGAGGTGGCTTTGGATAGACGAGGACAAAATAAGTAAGGTCGCCGTAATCCCGAACCCTTCGGTAATCAAAGTCAAGTTCATCAGGAGTGCCCAACTGCCCATCATGCCCATTAATAGGAACGACATAACGATAGGCCATTTGGAGGACGGGACGCCGTTCAGGCTGGATCTGGACGACTTCTTCAGGCACGTCTACATAGTAGGTGCTACAGGGAGCGGTAAGTCGACGACGATCGCTAAGCTAGTAGTAGAACTGAGGAAGCTGGCAGGTAAGAGGAAGGCACAAGTGGTTATAGACCCTAACCACGACTTAGCTAGGGATTTGAGCGTCTATGCGGATTATTACTTCGACGCCTCAATCCCTAACTTCTCGGTCAATCCCCTCCAGTTGCCCAGAGTCTATGAAAAGAAAGAAGATAACATCAGCTTAGGCGTTTCAATTTCACTAGCTATTCTAGAGAAACTTTTAGGTTTAGTGGAGACCGCGGTTAACGTGAAGTACATCTTCCAGGTTCTCCTCAGCAACTTATACCGAAAGACGGACAACCCCACGCTTGCCGACATGTATGAGCTAGTTTTAGCATTGAGGAACGACGAGCTAGACTTAGACACGGACGACGAGATTTTCGAGAAGGAAGTCGAGGCTCTACAACAGATGCCAGCTCAGTCCTTCATATCTTTGCTCTCGAGGCTTAAGCCATTCGTCGAGAACAGGGTTCTGAACGCCGTAACGAGTTCCTCTACCATCAATTGGGACGAAATACTTCAGGACAATGCCGTTATCTTATTCGACGTCAACAAAGGAAAATTAGGGGAAATCCCGTCCTACCTGGTACAGGCCTCCGTCATAACTTCGTTATTCTATTGGGTGTTACAAAGGTCTCTGAAGTCGTCGGACAGGATGCCGATAATCACTTACATCGACGAGTTCCAGAACGTCGCTCACTTGCCTTATATTAAGGAAATACTCGCGGAAGCCAGGAAGTACGGGTTGCATTTGGTCATGGCCAACCAGAACCTGGCACAGCTGGAGGAGGCTGGTGTCCTCGAGCACGTCCTCAGCAACACCAACGTCAAGTTCATAATGGCACAGTCGAGCCCGAGGGGCCAGGAGCTGGCGATAAAGCTGGACAAGGCATTCTCGGAGGAACTACAGGAGATAGTCCCCAACCTTTCTGTCGGCGAGGCCGTCGTGTTCCTGAGGGGTCGCCCAGGGGAGAAGACAGCCCCAGTCAAGGTGATCGTCGAGAAGGTCAATGATGTAGGGAACGAGGAGACCGCTAGACAGCTGGCAATTAAGACCGCGGAAAAGTATGCCCCAAAGGAGTCTAGCCAGAAGAAGGACACGAAGGCGATGCTCAACCCAGTGCTCCGCTATTGCGAAGTGCCCAAGCCGCTGGAGCAGTATATCCTATATTATATATGGAAATCCGAGGGGCACGCGGCGTTCCAAGCAGATCTACTAAAAGATATGGGGATAGACAGAGAAAGGCTCAGATCGATTATAGCCCAACTACAGCAAGACGGATACATAACTACAGAAAAAATTGGGAATAAATTGAAATTGCAATACAACCGCGGGCTGTTCAGGCTGAAGGGCGTCGTCGACAACGAATTGGGGAAGAAGATAGCGATGAAGGTCATGGTCAACTACCTCAAACAAGGCTACACGGTGACGAGGGGCAAGCAAGAGGGAGATATTAGGCCAGACTTTATCGCATTCCCCTTCGACAAGTCCACTTTCAGGCCGAAATATTCTGAGGCCGTAGCCGTCGAAATAGAGAGCCCGAATGAGATAGAAGTCCATCCTGAGCAAGTCAGAAGAAATATGCAAAAGTATATCCCTATTCAGAATCTGTTCAAGGAGATCCATGTGTGGACTTCTGAGGAGAAATTCGATAAATTGAAAGAAATCTACGATTCGTTTATGAATGATAGCTCCATCCCTGCCGAGTATAAATCAAAAGTCAAAATCTTCTCTGTAAAAATCAGGCGAAAAGAAGATCAAAAAGCTGAAAAAGCTCAGAAACCTGAGGACTTAACTGGGGAGTTAAACGGCAAAGGGAAGGAGGGAGAGAAGCCCGAAAGTACAGCCAAACAAATAGCCCAGGGAGCTCCAAGCAATGAGGATAAGCAGCAAGCGGTCCAGGGAGCTGCTGCTAATGTAACTGGGGGTAAACTGGGGAGTTTATCGCTCAAGGGCTTAGCCATAGAGGTCCTTATAGAGGACAAAGATTACGGGCTGATAAGGATAGGAGACAAGCAATTCAAGATCCTCAGGTCGGATTTGGAGTTCCTCAAGTCAGTGGCCAAAGATCCAGAGCTCCTGGACGACGTAAAGCTGAAGGAAAACATGATATTGCTTCAAGCGGCTGGGGCTAAGAAAAGTATCTTACTAGGCCCTGCGTAATAACCTATCCTTTACTTTTTCCAAGTTCTCTGGGAGTAAATACCACGTGTACCTCTCATCTCCAACTATTTTCGCCCTCAAAATTATCTTATCCTTCGCCATCTTCCATATAATCCTCCTCAGGTACTGAGTCTCGTGAGTTACTTTATAGTACTCTTTAGCAGCTTCGCACTCAAAAATCAACTGGAGAACTAAGTCCTTCTCGTTCATTAACTCGTTTTTCTTTAATATTTCAATAATACAATTTTGTACTTTCGCTCTGAAAGACTTCACTTTTTCTGGATATACTAACAGTAAATAATCATCATTTTTCTTCTTCTCTACTTTCTGCTTCTTATTTTTCTTTTCTTCTTTCTCCTTTTCATTTACATTCTCTTCATTAGAAAAGGTATGCTGTTTTGGATTCGTGTTATTTTCATTTAACTGAGGTTGGTTTTGAACTGACAGGTTGTTAACTTCCTCTCCCATTATTCCTCATCCTAATAGTAGTAAATATTTAAAAACCCCTTATATCCCAACTATGCAAATTTTATACCTCAGCAAAAAGGATTATTCAATATTGGAATTAACGCGGCTATTGTATGACTTTATGATGCGGATATTTTACTTCGTGCTACGAACATGCAACTTCGCGCACCGCATTTCATCTATACCCCCCACCAACTCGTTTTTTCTCAGCCTCCTTTCACAAAATTCAACACACCGACCAACTCGGGCTCCCGCCCGACCCCTTTTCAGAATTTCCCTATCCGCCCTCCCGCGGCTCACCTCTTCTCTAACCATTTCTTCTCACCCCCTCCCGCTCTTCTCTTCTAGCCTAGGTCTAGATCTCTCCTCACCTCTTCTCTAACCATTCTCTTCTCCGACTAGACCCCCATCTCCTCTTTTATCTGACCCATTCTCATCATCATCTCCACTTATCTCCGATAAACCCCCCAAACCTCATCTCTGTTCTTCTGGTCGATATCTCTTCACTTCTTTACCCGACCGACCCCCCTTCCCGATAACACACGTCCGATCTATTCTCTAGGCCTCCTCTCTCCTCTTCCGCCCGCCTGGCCGACCCCCGCTACTCTCCTCTTCTCTCCTCTCTCCTCATCTGCCCAGCCCCGACCTCTACCCGGTCCCGCTACCCGCTTCTCTTGCGTCCCGCTCTGATCACGCGGACCTATTCGCGGTCCTAAGTTGCGCCAAGCCTCTCCTCTTCTCTGTTCGGCACACGACTCGCCCACGGGCATACCCTTCGCCCTTACGGGCACCCACATCGCCCGTGGGCAGACAGTTCGCCTGGATCTCCCCTCTCCTCCCTATGGCCGCAAATATCCCTGGCCCTGCTAGGACCCCCAGGCCCGATTCTGTCCCGTGCCTTCGCCGTGCGCTGCAGTTACCCCAGAGTCCAGCCGTTTTGTCTCGCCGCCACGCTCTTCTGCGCCGCCCGCTCTGCGCAACCGCCTGGGCCCTTCCGAATCTGTTGCCCGCGGCTCGTCTGTGCTCTATCCCTGCCGCCCGCCTCGCCCCCGACCCTGACCCTGGCCGTGACGGGGTGATGAAGCGGAAAAGGAAGGCGGGCGGGCGGGGGCGGCGGCGAGGGCGGGCGGGGTGCGCTGGCCCAGGCGTGGGTCGCAGTATATTCGAGGTGAATATACCCGAAGCTGAATGGGATAGTGCAAATATATTCGTCGAGCCATTGTATTCGTGTTCTTTCTATTTATCTTAATCAAATACCGACCTCATTCTCGTGAAGACTTAAATAATATTATGGCAAAAACGTACATGTGAGCCAGGCCAAACTCAGGAGGAAGAAAAGAAGTAGGTACGAGATAATACACGACGTCTTGGATCAATGTCAGACCGGATCAAAGAAAACCTGGGTGATGTACAGGGCCAATCTGTCTTACGATCTAACGACTAATTATCTCAATGAACTCGAGAAGTTGGGCCTCGTGGAGAACAAAGAAGGTCTATATCAAATAACTGAGAATGGCAAACAATTGCTTGAGCTCCTTAAGAAATGGAAGGAGAAGAAGGCCGAACTGGACGACGTAGCTAAGAAGATTAAGGAAGTCCTCCCTGAGGAAGGAAGGAGAGAGAGGAAGGCTAAGGAGGTTCAGGCCGAAGGAGTCAATCAGGTAGCTAATTGAGATGGGCTGAGGGGGCCTAATGAATCAGGTGCAAATAGTTCAGAATAATTTTGTGTTGCCTTCAGGCAAAGAGCTCACGCTCCTCGACGTGCTCAGCTTCTGCTATGGCTTGTCTGAGACTGACGTCCGGATCCTGATGGCGCTCCTCAGGTCGAGTCCGAAGTCGACTGACGATCTGAGCCAAGAGCTCCAGCTCAGCAAGAGCATAGTCAACATAAGCCTCAATAAGCTGCTAGGCTTGGGGCTGGTGAAGAGGATCAAGGAAACGGGGAACAAGGCTGGGAGGCCCAGGCACATCTATTTCGTGCCTGGTTTCGACGAGCTCAAGGGTAAGCTGGTTAAGGAAATCGAGGACTGTACGGATAGTATAAGAAATCTGATAATGACGCAATTTCAGTCTGTTTTGGCCTGACTTTTAGTAGGATTAAACTGGGGAGTTTATTCAAAGAATTAGTTTAACCTTGCAACTGCCTGCCTGGTGTGCGGACCTAGGAGCGGATTTTTTGCATTAAACTGGGGAGTTTATTCAAAATTTATAAAACTTTCGCTACAAAGAAAATTTTAGGGCGATGATGAGGGTGCGGCGAAGCTGAGGACATGAGGACGACTCCCAAAGCTGAGCCTAGAAAAGTTGAATTTTTCTCGTTAAACTGGGGAGTTTAAGAAGCCAACTGCTTTTTTATGTGTCTCTTGCACTTTATTGCTAGGGTTACTGGTTTTGATAATCGAGGACAGAATTTATCGCTTAATTAAGTTATTACTTTACACGGCTAAGGAAGAGAACACAACGGTCACCCCGACCAAGCTTCAGAAGATTTTCTTTTTGCTCGAGAAGGAAAAAGGCGTCGATTTAGGACTTGAGTTTAAGCCCTGGTTCTTCGGTCCATACAGTGAAAAGTTGCAAGAGTTTATCGACGCATTGATCGAAATAGGAGAGGTTGATACCGAGGATGAAGAGGAAGTAAGGGATCCACTAAGCGGGGAAGTGATAGCGTACAAGTCGCATTACGTTTTGAAGAGCGAGTTCACGCCTAGTGAAGAGGATAAGGAGATCGAGGCGTTCTTCAGGGAATGGGTGAAGAAGGACAGATCTGAGATCCTGCGCTATGTCTACAATAAATATCCTGAATACGGCAAATACACCATAATAAGGGATAAGGTTCTAAGTCGGTCATCGAAGTAAGGGGATTAACTGGGGAGTTAAAGGCAGGTAATGAGAGAAGGGGGTTTCCTCTCAGTAGGGCTTCTCGCAGTAACTTCATACTCCTTATCATATTATTCCTATTGTTATTCTAACAAACTACTTACCAGTATACTAGGCAGGAGCTAGGTCGGCCCTAGATGTGTTCACGTTCTTAATAACGGCTTCTACCCTATCGTTTTCTCTTTACAGAGAACGTTAGTTTAGTAAAAATTTCTGTTCATTCCCTCAGAAATTGTAAAGCCGATCTGTTCATGCGGGGTTTTAGTTTCTTTTAGTCTAGATAAACTAATCCGAATACACCGCCTAGCCCAGGAAATTTTAGGGTTTTTTGCATTAAACTGGGGAGTTTAACCGATTTTTTGTTCTACTTTTAGCGGGATTTTTTGCCTTAAACTGGGGAGTTCAACGGTGCTTTGAATATTTATTACTAAAGTGAGAAAAAAGGTCGATAGAATTAGTCATGTTCAGAGCTGGGCTCCTTGGCCCTCGGGATACTTGGGCTTGAGCGCCCAGGCCTCGAGGAGATGAATAGGGATGTCGAAACCGAACCCTTCAATTACGCCCTTCAGGAACGAGAATATCTTATCGAATTTGAGCGTGAACTTCGTGGCTTGTACCAGCTTCTCGAGCCTCTTCAGTAGCTTGGAATAGATCCAGGCGAAGACTTCTTCCTTATTGTGGAATATTGGTACCTTGTGCTTCTCCAATTCCTCCCTAGCTCCAGGGGTGGCCCTGTCGATTACTAGTGCTGGGAAGACGTGGTATCCCTTGGCCCTCAGCTTGCTCACCACTTTATAGATAGAATTGAGCTTGAACCTGACCTGGGAAGGCGTTAGCGGCTTTGACGTCTGATAAGAGAAATAAACGATGAGGGCGGTCTTGCGCTCCTTCTTCGTCCAGTCCTCTGTCCACGGGTCCTGCATAGTGATTACTAGAACCTTGTTTCCATACCCGTCCAGCGCCCAGTCGATATCTCCCTTCTCGTCTCTTATCCTGGACTTGAGCCAGGCTGGGAGCATGTCGTACTCGACTATGCTTCTTACCCCGAAGATGGCCTTCTTTAGGGCGTCTACCCTATCTATCAGTTCGTTCTTAATCTCGAGGATCTTTTTGATTATTTCCTCCTTGCCCATAGCGGACCCCTAGCCCGTCCTTCAGACTTTCGGCCGAGAGCTTCAGGTACAAGAGGGCGACGAAGACGGCTACGACGAGGGCGATCCCTAGAAATATATTTGAAAAATATCCCGACGACGACATGGCTGCCATCCCGCAATTAAGTAGTTAGTGTAGCGCCCGCGTCTGTATGATTCTGATTGTTCTCCCTCAGGATTTCAATTAGTTTTCTCCCCTTTTCCGTCAGGCCCACTATTTTCCTCGGTATGCCGTTGCGTCCTACGTCGTACTTTATTTCTATGAGTCCTAGTTTTTCCATGGAAGGTACTACCGTGTTGTAGAGGGCAGTGGAGCTGATCCCAGATTCTTTTTGTAGGTCCATTAAAGGCTTCGGGCCCTGGTAGATCCTCTCTAACACCTCCACCACGTGCGCGAACCTTAAGGGATTAGTCCGCCTCTTCATTATATTCTACCTTAGAAGTCATGTCTTCTGATTAATAAGTTTTGTGCTATAGCTAATGATTTAAAAGGTGGACAAAAAATTATCTAAATGATGACTTACCAACTAGAAGGTAAGAGAATCATGCCCCGGGACTTGTCGAACCCCCTAAGGTGCGAGCACTTATTTAGGATCCTCTCGGCACTAGAGGAACCCTGCTCTTTATCCGAATTATTGGAGAAATCTAGGGTAAGCCCTGGCATATATTATACTACGATAGAAAAGAATTTACTACAATTGGGACTTATAAAATACGAAGAAAGGGGGAGGAGCACGGTAGTCTCCCTTACCGATAAGGGGAAAAAATTGCTTGAGACCTTTAAGGAAATCGGCTTCTCGAAGATCGCGGAGATCCGTTAGTCCTTTTTCTGCTCCTCAGAAACGAAAAGCCGTAGGTCTAGTTCCCTTTCTATATTTTCTAATTCATTTTCTAGTATGTTGAACGACTTCTCGTCTAGCCGGGTAACCAGCCTTTCCCTTAGTTTTAGTATAACGTATTTGGCCCCGAGATAGTAGTCATGGTTCATGCCGTAGAAATTAACTGATAAAAAGGAGGGGCTGGGGATCGAATTACAAAGAGAGGGGTTAAGGGGGAGGGTTCCCTCCTAGAGGACTCATCGTTCCCACCATCTGTTCGGGATTACATCTCTCATTTGAGGGGCTCATTGATATAATTCAATAAACTTGGTTTCCTTAATGCTATTAGTCTTTCTCTATGTTGAGGAATATATTGGCTAAAATCGATTTTCTTAGTTTCGAACCCCTCTTTTTTGAGCGAATTAACTAAAGGTTCGGCGTAAACGTTTTCGTAGAACGCGTAAACTGGCTTAACGGAATTAACAATTCTTAGGTATTCCTGAGTTAGCTCATCCGTCCCTGCATACAATCTGAAGTTCCTAAAAGCGTTGAGTGGAGTGTAGTCTTCGCATGGCGGTGAGCCAGTAACTATATCGAATTTTTCGGAGGGCTCGTATTTCCTAATATCTACATTAAGGATATTATACTCAAACTCGTCACCGTACTTTTTCAACTCCTTGAATATCATATTCAGTACTTTGACCTTTCTAGCATCTATTTCTACGGCTTCAACGTAAAGGGGCTGAGGGAAGAAATAAAGAAATGAGCCGATAGACCAGCCACCGATGCCAGCGAAGAGATCCAGCATCGTTTTGCCCCTTATCCGATTATCCTTGAAGATATGATAAACGACGAAAGGAGGAACAGCGTCCGCTAGATAATCTATTAGGTCACTTTTAGACAATCTATAAAGAAGAAACGGAGGAAACGTTTGCATCCATAACGCTAGATTTTCATCGAATCGCTTGTTATATCTAGAATCCCTCCTCCAGATTCCAGTTACCGTATTTATCATTCTAGCCTCGACCTCCTCCCTGCCCTGAAGGGCAAGGGTTTCCGCCCCCTAACCCTCATTTTATAATTTCGGGCTTTTTGACTTTTAAGTTAGGTGTGGGAAACCAAAAAGTTTAAATATTGATTTCTACCTTAGAAGATGATAGGGAAGGCGAAATGGCGGTGGTGGAACAAAAGGCGAACCCCCCAGTTGAAGGGGAGGAGGAGATAATTCATCTTTTTTCCAAAGTTGTAGAGTCTCTATCTAGAGAAGCGAGGGAAGAGTTCGCCGAAATATTCAGTGACGAATTGAAAGGCCTGATCTCCCCGACGGCCATCTCGAAAGCGAAGAAAGGGAGGATCCACTTGTCTAACGAGACGATCATCAATGTAGCCCTAGTCAGCCCGAGGGCCCGCAAATGGGTCCTGAGGAAGGCCAAGGAGGAGGCGTTAGAGACGCTGGAGATCGTCGAGCGCCTCGAGAAAATGGAGAAGGAGAATGAGCTGACCCTTGAGGACTGGGAGGAGGTGGAGGAGGAATGACCAGAAAGCTCTACTTAGTAAGGCTGGAATGCCTAAACCCCATTGCGGGAGGGCCAGATGAAATAAGCTTCGCGTACGTTTGGGCGGACAGCGAGGAGGAGGCAAAAAGGGAAGCTTCCGACAGGATGTGCTTTGCCATAGACGCTACCGAGGTGAAGAAGGAGTACGGTCCTACAGGAGGAAGACGAAGAGGAGGAGGCTGAGAACGAATGAGCGAGCTCCTCCAGGAGAGAATCCTCCACATCCATTTGTTGGGTCCAGAGGACGAGGAGGCACGCAGGGAGATAGCAGCCCTCAAGCGGAGGATAAGCAGCACCATCTCAGCGCTAGCCGTCGCACGCGGCAGCCTGATCCTGAGAGTCTGGCTTACAAGAAATCAAGAAAAGATCCTCCTGAATTCGGCTAGGCGTTTCAGGAGGCTCCTCGTGTGGCTCGAGTGGTGATAATGGTGAAGGTCGTCACGTTCAAACTCCCAGAGGAGCTGTTGAAAGAGCTTGATGCTTATGCGATGAACCACAGGCTGTCAAGGAGCGATGTAATCCGGGAGGCTCTCGAGTACTTTCTAGAGAGGAACTATGCGAAAAGGAGGGAAATTATATGAACGTCAACGACATCATTAAGGAGAACGAGGATCTACGAAGGCGATACATAAAGGCCAAAGAGGCCATCGGAAAGCTCGAGCGAAAAATCGAGAAGCTCGAGAGGGAGAACGAGGCCCTCAGGAAGCAAAATGAAAAACTTAGGAAGAAGAATAAGATCCTAATGAGGGCCATCGAGATTGCCGCCCAAATTAAGGACTATGACGCCCAAACCAGGCACCTGAGGGCAGTCCTAGAGAAACTGAGGAAAACTGGGGAGTTTAAGGGGTGAAAGTAATGGAAATCCAGCAGCTGCTCATCCCGAAGGTCACGGTCTCGAAGATGAAGAAGAAGAACGGGGTGATCTATTACGCCTACCTACCCCAGAGCTTCACCGATTACTTAGAGGCCAGGAAGTGGAACGTAACGGCAGTTGTTAATAAGAAGGAAATTCCCTTAGGCCCCCGGTCTCCCTTCAGGCACGGTAAGAACCTGATCGTAACCCTGCCTTTAGCTTACAAGGACCTCTGGGAGTCCCTCCTCGGCTCCCAAATCGACCTGATCTTTTCGAAGATCTAAAGCAATTTAGGGGCATGTTTGTCGTATATTTGCTGCAATTCTATATCGGAGATTACAAAGTAGTGTTGTTGCAATATCTTGAACTGTTCCGGAGGAGCCCTCCCCTGGAGCAGGTTGATTATCATCGGCGAAACCCCTTGTTTTAACATATATGACGCCCAGAAGCTCCTCACATCGTAGAGCCTGATCTCCTTCCCCAGCGCTTTCCTCATCGCTTCTTTTATAGAGGCCCTCATGTCTGAAAGCTGGAAGGGAAATAGTTTCTCCTTCCACTTCTCCACGTCCTGGCCAATCTGTCTCACGGCGTACTCGTATTTCCGCACGAACTCCGCCCTGTAAGGCAGGTAGACCTCCCTGAGCCAATTAGCGGTCTCGGGGTGGACGAAAGTGATATACGCCCTCTTGGTCTCGCTCTCCTTCATCAGCCTGATTATCCTGTGCTCCAGGTCCAGCTGACTCATAGTTATGCTGTAGACTTCCCCGGTCCTCAGCCCCGTCTCGCACAGCAAAAGGAAGTACGCTTTGGCTCCCAGGTGCTCTATCGCGTTAAACACCTTCTTCAACACCTCGATGCTGAGGTTCTCAGGCCTGTGCTTGTACTTGCCCTTAGGCACGGTAAAGGAGGAGTAAAGTAAATGCGCCAGGGCTGGGTTCTTCTCCCTCACGACCGTTTTAATGAAAAGCTTCAACGAGTTCGCCGTATGCCTCGCGATGTTCGGCGTTTCCGCCCCCGCGATCACTTCCCTGATCCCGTCTGGCGAGAGCTCATAGCCCAGTTCCGCTAACGCTCTCCTTAAGTACCTGAGGCGCATGTCCTTAGTGCTTTTGGACTTGTCACTAAGCAAAGTCTCGAACTTCTTTACGTCCTCCTCACTGACGATATAGGTGTTAGTGGTAGTCCTCAGGTAGTCCCCCATGTACTGGTAAAGAAGCGTCAGGAAGAAGTTGCGGAACCCTTCGTCCCTCAAGGCCTTTATCACGACGCTCAGCGCAACGGTCGGGTCCACTTCTACGGTCCTAAAGCCGTAAAGCACGTCACTTAGTTCTTCTAAATTAAGCATTTCTGTAGCTGCAGCTATCACGTTATCTGGGACTTTCCTCACCTTGCCCGAAACGTACCTATATAGGGTGCTCCTGTCCACGCCCAGCTCTCGTGCAACGTAGCTCAGCCCGTATTTCTCTATAACTTTTCTCAAAATTCGGATTTTTTGTTCGTCACTGAGCTTATTTACGTCGACCCTTGCCATAGTATCGTGTTCTATTATTAGGCAGTGACGCTGTTGCAAAAATATCCTTCGCCGTTGCAAATCCCTTATCTATCTAGAGAACGTTTTTCGCTTCCATTAAGGGAAAACTAGTGCCGCGGCCGGGATTTGAACCCGGGTCACGGGCTCGAGAGGCTAGGTAGCGTTTCAGAGGAACGTTGAAAAGAAACGTTTCCCGTTGCACGTTGAAGTAGAAGTAGACCATATATCAAAAAGAAAGGTAGAACAAAATGATAGCAGAAATCGGTCACTGTTTCACAGCGTTAAACTGGGGAGTTCAACCCCTCAGGGATTCGCTGGCACGTGCTACTTGCAGCACACGTCTCTACATATTTCTAATCTGAGGATTCCCTCCAGGAGGTCTTCCCCTCCTCATGGCTGGGTTTAACTGGGGAGTTAAGGGTCACTCAGCCCCCTAGTCCCCGTAACCCCCTCGTGTTGCATATTCTCCTCACTTCACCTTTTCTCACATGGGGATATGCAATCAACCCCCCTAAAGCACACGGTTGAGGTCAAGCTTCACCCCCGTGACGCACGTGGTGCAAGTAAGAACGGCTGGGAACTAACCTATATACTAACCTAAAGAGAAAGAAAGAGATATTTTGTGGACCGCCGTGCGGGAACGGCAACGGGAACGCATCGGGTTGTGAAGGGGTTATGCACCCTCGGCGAAGGGGGAAAAGAACGGTCTCTCCTTCGGCTTGGAGGGGTTTTTCACTCAACGCCTAACTCCTCCTTAATGCTACTCTTTAGGCAATATTTGCGGTACTTCCTGCCTCCGAAGGATCCCCACCCCCTCGTGATTATTCCTTGCCTTGCCATGAGGGAGAGGTACACCTTCAGGATATCCCGCTTCACCTTCGTGTATTTCTCTAGCTCCTCGAGGCTTAAGCAGTGCTTGCGGGCTAGCACGATTAGGATCCTATCCCGGATTCTTAATTTGCCCTCCAACCCTCGTTGAATTCCCTTAACCAGGATTAAAACTGTTTTTACCCCCGTAGGGGGATCCAAAAATTGAGAACTGGACCCTTCCCCCTCAGGGTTAAGGACTTTTTTACCCTATTTTCGGGATTGCGGGGGCTGGCTCTTTTGATCTGAAAACCCCGTCGTCCGATCAGGGTTAAACGGGGCGTACCGTGCTGCTAGCAGCCAGCTAGTCTTAGAATGTTAGTGTGCTACATAACGGGTAGATTCCAGCAATAAACTGGGGAGTTTATGCAGATAACTCCCCAGTTAAACCCTCCAACTCAATCTTTTCCCATTAATATTATTTATTCTAATTTGGCGTAACACATAAAAGAGACGGATGCTCTTACGGACCCATTACGTCTTCTCAACGGGCATACTAACGTTTCTAGGCAGTCTGATCACTCGGGACCCCTTCGGCGCTCTGGTTTTCGCTGGGATCGTTTCGGTTCTGGCCAACACATTGATAGACCAGCTTGGACACGAAATGGTTGAGATTGAAGGGAAGTACCTGCCGAGAAGGACGCCTTTGACCCACACGTGGTTCAGGTCGATCCTGTGGGGGTCTATCGTTACTGCAGTCGTTGCGTTATTCGCTTACTTCGCCCTGCACAGCTCCTATTACCACTATAGCTACCACTACAGCTATTTCCAACTGAGAGAGCTGTTCACGTTGGCCGTAATCTACGGAGTCCTGGTCGGCCCGACCCACATGTTCCTGGACGTCTTCACGGAGAGGGGGATTTACGTTAAGAGGAACGGCAGGTGGGTGAGATACGCCCTGGCCCACTTCAGGTACAACGATCCCCTCGCCAACGGCCTGGCAGTACTGGGCGGGATGTTACTGTTGTTTACGGCCCTCAAGATTTGAGGATTAACTGGGGAGTTAACAAAGGAAGGGGGTTAGGGGGCGAAAACCCTCGCCGTCGCCAACAGTTTACGATAAGCCGTGAAGTTTATATACTTTGTATGTAAGTTTAATTACAATGCTGAAGCCTAAGGAAGTGTGCCAAAAACTAGGAATATCGTACCGCACACTACAAAACTACGTTAAGAAAGGATACATTCAACCAGTAATATTACAGAGTGGAAAATGGAGGTTCAGAGAAGAGGATGTCGAAAGACTCATGGGGATCGTTAGGAAGAGGAAAGTAGTATTATACGCTAGAGTATCATCAAACACGCAGAAAGACGATTTAGTAAACCAAGTAAAATACCTAGAGGAGAACGTTAAGGACTACGACCAAGTAATAACAGACGTTGGTTCTGGATTAAACATGAAGAGGAAAGGATTCCTCAAGCTATTGAGGATGATACTAAACAACGAAGTATCGAAAGTCGTCATAGCCTACCCAGACAGGCTGGTAAGATTCGGCCTCGAGATAATTGAAGAAGTGTGCAAAGCACACAACTGCGAGCTCGTGGTATTAAATGAGGAGGACAAAACACCAGAGCAGGAACTAGTCGAAGATCTGATCTCTATACTGGTGTCATTTAGCGGAAAGTTGTACGGTATGAGGAGCCGTAAATATGAGAAGGTGAAGAAATGTGTCGAAGAGCTTAAGGCTTAAATCGTTCCAACCAGGGGAGGAATACGTTTACCTAACGTACTCTCTGAAGAACAATAAGAAGGAGGAAACGAAAATACTACTAGAGAACTACAGAGTCTTATTGCAGAAGGCTTTAGACTGGTTATGGGAGAGGACTAAGATTGAGAAAAAAGAAGTGAAAGGTAAGAAAGTCAAAATAACCTTGCCTAAGAAAAAGGAAGTGTACAAGATATTAAGAGATGAGCTTGAGAAGATTAACAATCTAGCTTCGCATTACGTTGACAAGGCAATAAACGACGCTTACTCAATCTTGAATGGTTGGAGGAGGAGGGCTGAAAAAGGACAAGCGTCATTAAGGAAACCTAGATTGAAGAAGGTTTACGTTAGGGTAAAGTCTACACTTAGAAAGGTTGAGGGTGAGAGTGTAAGGATTACAGTAAAACCTTATGAGTATATTACCTTCTCTTGGTCTCGCACTTGGTTCTCTAGACGGGTTGAAGGACTTGAGTTGGGTGAGCCCATAATTAAGGAAGATAAAGTTCACCTACCATTCCGTTACAAGTTACCTTGGTTTACTCCCCTTGACTTTCTATCTATTGATAGTAACTTGTACACATTAGACGCTTACGACGGTGATAAGTTCGTCACTTTCTCCTTGAAGGAGTTGTATAGTCTAAAATTCGGTATGGAGTTGAAGAAGAGTAGAATACAATCTTTCGCTTCAAAGCACGGTAGGAAGGGGAAGGTATTGTTGAGGAAGTACTCCCATCGTGAGAGGAATCGTGTGGTGGATTATATTCACAAGTTCGTGAACAAGTTGCTGGAGATGTATCCTCTCACTATGTTTGCTGTTGAAAAGTTGAATAAACAAGAGATGTTTGAGGATGCTGATGACAAGCTATCTAAGAAAATCTCAAGGACTGTGTGGAGGACAATTCACCGAGTGCTAAAGTACAAGGCTCCCTTATACGGTTCCTTTGTTAAGGAGGTGAGCCCGCACCTAACATCTAAGTCCTGCCCCAGATGTGGATGGGTTTCCCGAAAGGTCGGCAGGACTTTTAGGTGTGGGAGGTGCGGGCTCACTCTGAATAGGCAACTGAACGCGTCTCTAAACATATACCTCAGGATGTGCGGGTTTCCCCACATCCGTGATATTCCGCGGATGTGGGTCGGGGTTATCCCGCTAAAGGGGCGGAGGGGTATGAACGGAGCGATGCCCCGTGACTCTGGTGAAGCCCAAGGGCTGAGAATCGGATACAAATTCGTGAAAATTCAATGAAGCCCAAACCCCCTTTAGGGCAAGGAGGAAGTCGGATAAAATGTTTAGCTAAAGTTTAGGTTCTCACATCACCATATCGTGTACCCAAGGATTTCGGAAGAATTCGTGTAGAAGGTCACCGCAATAAATTCGTTTTGCTTGAGGATGTACACTAACTGGTAAAGCTGAGGCAAATCCCCTTCGGCCTGGTAGACGAAGTACTGTTGCTTATTATAATCCACGCTCGTGAACACTGGCAAGATAACGCTCTTAGAGGAGGATCCATTATATGCCGTTATCACCATATAGAGGACGAACAATTTCGAGTTCGGTGACGTATAATAGGCGTAGGTAGGGAAACCAACGGTAGGATAACCAGTGGGGAATTGGTTGAAGTAACCGCTAATTCTGAAGTATATTTCACCGTTTTTCAACGTCACCAACTCGTTCCCCTGAGTAGAATTGGTCAGGTTGAAGCTGAATGCGATCGAGGTTCTCAAAACGGGGATGGAGACGTTTGAGGGGGCCGAAGTGTTGGTCGGTGTGCTCACAGTTTTGGTCGTGTTGGAAAAGGCGTTCGCCTCGTTGTTGGACGAGGTAGTAGAAGCGTTGGGTTGGTGGTGGGCCGCTATCAGAAAGCCAGCTACCCCTATCGCTACTAGAATAATAATGAGCACCAATCTAGGGTCGATTCTCCTCTTCTTCTCGGAAGGCCCATTCGGGTTCGAGTTCGGAGCGGCCATTTCGTCAAAGGGTGTTTTTAAAAGCCTTAACACAGGGAGGGGCGAACCCAAATGGGCGTTAGGAGAGCCTCAGTTTTAGCGATAGGGATAGTGATAGTTCTGGCGTTTATGGCTAGCTTTGCCAATATCCAGGTACCTCAACTGAATTATGGGAACGTTCAGGTAGGAGGTGGAGGAATTTCTCTGCCTTACAGCGTCTTAGGGCCAAAATCCACTTATAATGAGACTATAATTTTAGCTCCTTCCATCCAGGATCTAGAATACGTCAAGGGAAGTTACAGTAATGCACCACCGCCTTACTACAATTTGAGCAACAAATCGGTACCAGTCTTCTTCAACTTCTCGAAACCCGAAAGCGATTTGCTCAGCCTCTTCCTCGACGCCCTAGCGTGGAACGCTAGCGAAGTAACTCCCAAAGCTTATGGTGATTTGTTGAGCATAGCTTCTTCTGCTTACGTCAACGTCACTAGTTATAAGGACGTCACACTACAGCCGTTCTCGTTGAACGCAAAAGACACAGAGAACTACTCGAAATGGGAAATAATTATAAAGTACGCTAAGACTTTCCAGGCCCCTGACGGGTTCCAGCCCAGCTGGAGCTACCCTCCTTCCGATAACGTAACGGTAGGTTCCCTAAATTACCGAATAATTAACGAGACTTCTGTGCAAACTGAAGTGAATTTGACGTACACAAACAAAACTTATTTGTACAACGAACTCAGGCAAGTGAAGGGTAACGTCGTTTATGTTTACGAGTACTACGCTATGGAAGTTTCAGGCACAGCTTACCTCTACGCCAACAACACGCTAATAGGCTCTCAGAGCTTCGACTATACCTTCTACTGGCAAGGAGGGTCTGAAAGCAACACCATACACGGGTATACTAATGTGCCCCCAGGAGTTTCGGTAGAAGTTTATGGGAGTTACCAAATAAGCACCAGTGCTGGCTATACTTCTTATCAGAATACCACTAACGGTACGACGTACGTTTACTACATCTACTACCCTGAAGGCCCCTCAGTATCGACGCAGGGTTACACGTTCTACTGGTACGAATATAACGTAACCCTTCCTCTAAGCGTCAAGGTATTCAACGGTACTAACCCTACAACTTACTTAAACAACAACGCGTATTTCAACAGGAACATTAACTTTACACTGACGTACACCGTATGGAGCTCCTCACCTCAAAGCTACTCGGAAATCGTGGTTACGAGAGACGTTATCCAGGTCGGGAACTATACCGTGACCAGGACTTGGAACGCGGGGTCGGCGATTATCGAGCCCGAATCAGTGACGTGGCAGATCGGGAACGCGATCTATTACTACCTCGACTTTAGCGACCAGTACAACTTCGCCAGTCCTCCACATTGGATCTTCCAGAACATGACCTACAACAAGTCGGCGGCCGTTTCGTGGTTCTACCTGGAGCAGAACGCCTCTCTGGCACACGCACTCTACTCGTTCATAATGAAGACGATAAACAGGAGCGACCTTCAGTATTGGAAGTTCGAGTACTTCGTTCTAGCCGATGAGTTCGTGATGTACTCATTCAACACGACTAATACTGTATATAATAACACGCTAGAACTAGAGAGCTTCTTCGAGAACTGGAGCCTGGTTAACGCCAGTATACTGAACCTCTCAACGTGGCCCAAGTCCAAGTACTTCAACGGCACTCTGATCTTCTTCAACGTCTCCAGGATCCCTACTATATATAATTCTACGATATACTTTAATGTGAGTGGGGATTACGAGGTCTACCTCACCGACGTCTACAACGGCTTGTACTACCACAAGTGGTTAAAGATGCCATTCGGGAACGAGTACTACTACTCCTACCCTCCCCTGAACAAGACCATCTACTTCTACCTCAACTCCACCAACTCGTCGATCCCCTACGTGGGAGAAACGTTGGGCTTCGAGACAGCCGACTACGTCCCCTACATTTACTATGCGACTTTCCAGAAACCGACGCCTGTAATGGAAGAGATAACGGCTATCTGGAACGGCACAACCTGGCTAGCTTAAACTTTACAAAAAATGGGGGTTAAGGGGGCGAAAACCCTCGCCCTTTTTCGATCTCCTCCCTCAAGCCCTTCACATACAATATTATCGCTACTAAAGAATAAGGAATATAATATATCGGGATATGGTCTATCACTATGTATTCAGAACCCCACTGGTAGGGGAGCTGGAACTTGGAAACCCAGTAGAAGGCGTCCTCCAACACAGAATATAACAAGAAATTAGCTATCCAAATCTTTAAGTTCCTATCGAAACCAGCGATCAGTCCTACTAGGAAGACCAGGACGTGATAAGGGGAAATGAGGTTGCCGCCATAAGTAAGGTTGACGTAGTAAGCTTCTAATATCGCATAGACCGCACTTATCGCTATCGTCCTAGCAACGCTTTCTCTAATTCGCACGTGGTTCCCCTCCTCTTTTTTCAAGGGGTTAGCACATCTCGTTATCATGTTCTAATTTAGAATTCATGTTTTTTGATAAATAAGCTTTGTGTTCAACTTAGTGATTTATAAGGTAAGAAAAAAATGTCTAGGCGATATGGGGGAAGAGTGTGGTGTCGTGAGGAACCCTGAGGGGTTTTTAGTGAACAGTTGCACAGGGGAAGTGGTCGACTTCGATAACTACTCTTATCAGGACTACTCAGGATTGGAGTATTACGAGAGGAAGAGCTCCTTAAAGAGGGCAGAAAGGGGGCCGAGAAAGGAAATCAAGAACACGAAGAAGGTAATATTGAACTATTTACTTTCAGTCATGACGGAAGAGGAGAAGGACAAATTCTACAAAATTTTAAATGAAATAGAGAAACACAGGAAACCCGACGCCGCTTTACTTTTAGCATTATACGAGTACATAATAACGAAGGAAGGGAAAGTGGTGACTAGGGACTATGTCAAGTTCCTGAAAATAAAGGGAGCAGGCAAATACGCCATCAGGCAGAGGAAGAAGCTCCTGAGGCAAGTAATCAAAGAAGACCCAGTCATAGACTACATAAACTCCCTCGACCCAGGGAAGAGGGAAGAAGCACTAAAGCTTTACGAGATATTAAAGAAAAAGGGCATAATTTACGGTAGGGCTGAGACCAGGAAAAGGATTTTGTTGGAGTACCTCAATGACGAGGAGAAGAAAAAAGAGCTCTTGGAAGACTATTACGTAGAGGAATTAATCAAGTGGAATTTCAATTACGTTACCATCTTTTAGCTCGCTTAGGTACCCTCTAAATATGGCCTCTATCACGTCGTCGCGTAGGTCGTAAACCACGTACGCCTTCCCAGACCTGACGTACTTCACGTAGTAAGCGTCCAAGATGGCTATTACTTGGATTTCGGGCACGTTGTCTTTACTGAACACTAGGGCCCCAGAGGGGAGCTTCTCTGTCCTGAACCCCAGTTCTGTCGCCTTTCTCTTTAACACACTTATACTCCTGTCCTCCATTTGGCCTTCTCCTCCTCTGTCAATATCACTTGGATGAACGTCTTAACGGAGCCTGTCTTCAGTATCCCCTGGCCAGTCTGGCTATTCAGCACGTAGTACACTTCCTCGTCCGAAAGCCTGGCCAACTCCTTCAAGTCCTGGGTTGCGGTGTCCTCTTGCTTCAGTATAAGCTTGGTGTCCGCCAACTGGAATATGTCCCTACTGTACTCGTTCTTGTTGTAATCACTTACGAGCTGTGTTATCGTTATTATTCCAGTGCCCAGGTTCCTGGCGGTCTTGTAGATCTGAGATATAATCCTGGCAATTGAAGGGTAAACCAAGAGTGTGTGCGCCTCGTCGATTATTATCACCTTCTTCATCCCCCTAGGTAGTTTGTTTATCTGGGCCCAAGCTAAGAGGATCAGTAAAGTGGCCGCTAACCTCTTGTGCCTGTTGTCGTCGGTCTTGAGCCCGAGTAATATCGTCCTCTTCTTTAGGAGCTCAGTAGGGGTTTCCCCAAAATAGATTAGTTTGTCGGGGTTAGTAGTCATGTTTAAGAGGTAAGCCTCTAAATCTTCCAAATTTTCATTCTTTAGATTTAGTTTTTTCAACTCATCTAAGTCATCTTTTATGTTCTTTAAAAGTTCTGAAATAGTTCTGGACTTTTCCATGTAGTTCGCCATCAGGCCCCTCAGCTTCGTGGGGATCTGGTAGAGGTCGACCAGGAAGTCGGTCACGTCACCTAAGTTTACCCCCCCTTCCCTAGCTAGGGCTATCGGGTCGAGGCCCATCTCTTGGCCATACTCCCACACTATGCTGAATATGCCAGGGTCGCCCTCGAAGAACCTGTTGAAGTTGGCCAGAGGGTCGATGACGAATACGTATATGTCGTCCTTGTATATCTTCCTCAAGCGGTCTACAAGTAAGGCGGTAGTAGTCGTCTTTCCAGCACCAGTAGTCCCAGAAATTATCCAGTGGGGGTTGCTCCTCCCGTTTACCCTCGAGAACGGGTTTACGACTATTGGGGCACCCGTCTCGTCTACTCCTATGAATATACCTCTGTCCTCTACTATGTTAGTCGCGGCTAACGGGTAAAGCTTGGCTACCGAAATCGTCGAGCTGAAACGTTTAGAGAACCTAGCGGAGAACTCGTATATCTCTTTTTGGAGAGAACGCGAGTTGGGAGAGTCGACCAGTACCCCCGCTTCGGTTAACTGGGGAGTTAACTCCTGAATAGCCACCTCGAGCTCTTGGGGGCTCCTAGTGTGGACGACGTAGAACACCTGGAACTCGAGGGGTTCAGCACCGAACTCGTCGAAGTCCTTCTTCAACGTCAGGGCTTGTGCACGCAACGCCTCGAGCTCGGCGACCACGTTCCCGAACCTAGCCGCCTTCATTATCTTACTGTCTATGCTACTTATGTAGTTCCTCATTTTTTCCTTGTTCACAGTTGAAAATTTGATAGCTATCTCGACCATCTCTGGCCTGACCCTTCTAAAGACTGGGGCTGACAAAGCCCCTTCCAATATCACAGTGGAGAAAGCGTAAGCGATGAACCCCCTCGCGTAAGTGCCCTGGTCTGTAACGATGTAGTTCTTCCCGAACTCTTGGATCGAAGGCCTCTTAGGTTCCTCTGTCTTGTCTAATACTTTGATCTCTTGTAGTGACTTTAAGTACGCGGACGTGGTGTAGATCTGATATTTGTTCCCCAAGAACTCATAAACACCGCTCTTACGTTGGACGTAAATCATCCCTTTTTTCGCATATCCTAAAAGAGACGCCAGGTTGAACAGTTCCTTCCTCCTTTCTTCTACATCGAGCAAGAAGTACGGCGTCGTAGGGAGTCTGTACCAGTTGTAGTCCTCCTGGAGCCTAAATTTCATCGGTTAGACGAGTTTTTAAAATGGGGAAACCCGAGGGGGATTGGAAAGGAGGAAGGTCGCGTATATATTGCTCTTAATGCTCACGGTACCAGGCTTAGCGTTACCAGTAGCTGCCCAAACTAACCCTGTCCAGAGCTTCGCTAACAATCTTCTGGCGATACTTCCTCCAGTCCTATTCGTGTTGAGCCTGCTCGCGTTGAGCAAAGCGGACTACGAATACGCGTTCACCTTGTTGATAGCGGCAGTGGTAGCGACGGCAGGGCTTGGGGCCTTCCAGGGGAATGTTAGCTATTATGGGTTGTTGTTCTACCATTTACCAGTTACGATAGTAGGGCCGACCACGACCACAGTCAATAGCTCTGTCTCCTATCACGTCGTAACTGGCCAACTGCCGTCTGGATGGGCTGTACAGAGTACGAACTATGTCTGGCTAATATACTATAATTCGTCTATTTGTGTGTACAATTCTTCATCTGGGCACGTAAACACGAGCTACGTCACTGGCGTGGATTCTTCACAGGATTCCTTATCGTTCACGCCCACACAAGTAGGGACTTATCTAGTAACATATGGCGTAGTAGAATACGCAAACGTCTCAGGGTATACAGGCGTCGCTTTAGGGGGTTCGGGGGCGTCGTTACAAGTCAACCCACCTCCCTCACCATTGGACTGGATAACTGGATCGATAGAGTCGGCGTTATCTAGCTTCGTGGCTACTTACCTTGGTTCAGTATTGGACTCTTTCTCACTTTTAGGCCAAGCAGTCTTCGACGTGTTGAGCTACGCTTTGACCTTACCTACTGTAAGTGGCCTGACAGGGGGTATCGTAAAAAATACGTACAATGAACTCGTGCAAATATCTATAGGCTTGTCGTTATTATTTCTAGCTGGGAGCGTCGCCTACAACGCTTTGAAGCTCAACTACACAGACTTAATCGACATAGCTAGTGACTTATTCTATAAGATAGGGGTATGGGCGTTATTTACTTTCGGTGGACTAGAAATATATAATTACGTAGCGATATTCTTAAACAGTTTGATTTACGAAATAATAAATCCAGTTCTGCCCCTGTTGGGCCTGGAAGTCGAGCAAGCATCAGGGATTTACCTAGGCCTTGGACTAGCAGGTAATGGCGTCCCGTTCGGCTTCGGAAGAGCTCTAGGGAATTTCGTAGGAGACTTATTTAGTGCGATGGTGTTCTTCGCCACGCTCGTAATCATTAGATATTTCTTGATATTAGCGATAGTCACGCTAATCCCGCTTTTGGCTACTCTATGGGTCTTCGAATGGACTAGAGGGATAGCTAACATGTTAGTTGACGTTTTAGTGGGCCTCGCACTGGCGGGGTTGTTGAACACAATAATCCTAACACTAGTCGTCACGTCTTTCACGAGTTTCCTTTTCCTTCTGTTACCACTGATAGCCGACTTAGGGACGATAATTTCTCTAGTAATGTCGTTAGTCGCGATAAGGCCACACGAACGCCTGAGCTTCTCGCCGAGGAGAGGAAGTAGTTCGTCGTCCCAACCGACGCAAACACCTACCTCTCAGACCGTAATAGCCCAAGTGCCCGCGTCACAGGCCATGACAGTATATGGGGGGAGTGAAGCGGGAGAAAAGGTGTATTACATGTGATACCTTTTTTTTTGGTTGTTTTCTTTAATATATTTATCAAATATAGGCACTAAGCGGTATGGGTTTAATACGTGCGTGAGGAGTATAGACGACCCATCCTTCTTGATGAACTGGACAGTACCGAGCTTCATTATCCCAGTAGATGCGTATTCAGGGTCTATCTTCCTCCACGCGATATACCTGGCCAGAGAAACTGGTAATGTTGAAATGGGTACTATTTGTGCCGACAGGCTATTAGGATTCATGTCGAGTTCGGTCACGGAAAGTATCCTATATTCCTTAACCTCGTCCCACTTGAACAGGTAAGGCTTGCCAGGTATATCGTAATAAAGCCCTTTTTCGTCATAAAAAACGTCCTTGAACGCCGCAGGTCTAGCTACGAAATTCGTCATGTGCTTGTAGGGGTAATAAGCAAGGTACGCCCCCCCTATCGCTATTGCCAAAGATATTAATGAAATCAATGTTTTCCCGCCCAACAGGAACCCTACGAAAAAGAGTAACCCGTTGAATAGCAAGAACAGCCCTACACCCATTATTGCGAGGTACTTTCCCCTCACGCTCTCCTACCTCCAATAATTTTCTCCTTCGTTATAAAATATAAACGTTACAGTCCGCTTTCCTGAAAATTAACGAGACCACACGTTTCGGATAACCGCCTTGCAAAACGGTTGCACTCGTGAAAATTAACGAATGCAAGACTTATTAGTTCATTAACGATATCTCGTCCTAATGTACGTGATCCAAGCGGAGAAAAGGGAAGCTGAGATGTTAATGAAAATCGCGAAGAGGAACAAGGACTTGAAGTTACTGAAGGCGATATTCGTGACAGACAACGAGAAGCTCGTCGCCGCCCTGATACGGCACTACAACGTCACAGTCTTGAAGCAAGACCTGTTAATTTGACCACGACAAACGCTATCAGTAGCCCCGCTATCACGCTGAGGCCGACTAGCACCCCGACGTTTACTCCCCCCGCGTAGAGTTCAGACTGGATAGCGTACAGCACGGCGGTCAGAGAAAACGTCGAGACCGATAGTTCCAACTCGTTTTCGTATCTCTCGAAGTAATACCTGATCGCCCCGCTAAGCCCCCCCTCTTTGGGCCTTTTCCCCCTCCCTTTCTGGTTCGGCGTCAATAAGTCCTTGACGAAGGCCACGAATTGGTAGTAGAAGGGCACGCTTTTCTCGTTGTAAGACAGGACGAAGAACGCCAACATGAAGGGTATCATGGCGTATACCACCTCTTGTTTCAGGAGTAGGACTGTGCCGACGAGTAGGCTCGGGAATATGACCAATAGCTCTTTCATACTCACAGTTCTTATCAACATCGGGAAACTCTTCTCGTCGACCCCCGAAATGGTCTTGAGGTAGCCGAACTCGAGCCTCCTCGCTTTCACAAGGTGGGGGGTTTTAAAAAAAGGGACTAACCGATGAACAGGGCGGAGCTGAAGGGAAGGCTCGCCAGGGTCGCGGCCAAGGTAGCGCAGAAGTTCAGGAAGGGCAACCACGAAAATGGGCTAATTGGCGTACTCGGCGGTGGGGCACTAGTTGGCGTCGGGTGGGCTGGCTGGCTTGGGTACCCAGTAAGTAATCTAATAAACACTCTGAGTTATAATTCGTCTTTGGCGAATCAATACGGTAGCTTCGCGAACGAAGTCGGTGTACTTCTTGGCGCGGTCGGCATAGTACTAGGCCTGAACGAGTACAGGAAGTGGAGGTTAAGAAAGCAGATCCTGAACGAATAACTTAATTAAGTTATTCTTTTTTTGGTAATATTCTTCTCTCTCCCTCACCCAATCTGGCGGGTGCGAATCGAGGATCCAGGCCTTCAGCCTTTCGACCCTCGACTTCGGCCTCTCCGCGCCACTCTCGTACTTCACGTTGTATCTGTAGTACGCGTAGAGGTCGGCGTCCCTCTCCGTCTTCCACCACAAGAACTTCCCCAATACGACGGCGGGGACCAGGACTATCTTCGCCAACGGCAACAGGGCCGCGACGGCGACCATCAGGGCGTAAACGTAGTTGAACTGTCTGGCGTGCCCTTCCTCGTGCCTCAGGATTCTCTCGTCTATCTTGTCGGAGAGAAAAACTATAGTGTTCCTGAAGAACAGAGAGTTGAGCGTCACAGCGTTCTCCTCGCCCCTGTCCAGAACCCTCAAGCTTATCTTCCCCTCCTTCCCCAGCTCCTTACTGCTGAAATACAGGTAGCCGTGAACCCCCTCGTAGAGCCCGACGACAAACAAAACGTTGAAGGCCGACAGGAACCAGTCCATCAGTTAGCCCCAGCTTTAAAACGCCATAAAGCTGGGGTAAACAGATTTGAGGGCCCTCCAGTCCCTGGTCTTGGTCTCGGCCCTGGCGGCGTTATTGGGCGTAACAACTGCGATGGCCCAAACTCAGCAACCCGCACAGGGGATACCAGCTCCTCCCCCGAACTTGTTCCAGTTGATATTGGACTACGTGGCGTTGGCCTACAACTGGCTCGTAGGCGTTATACAGGGCGTCCTGCAATCGACCCTCCTGAGGCAAGACCCTCAACTGGCAGGAGAATACGCTAACATCGTAACTTGGCTGGTGTCCCTTACCGCGTTGTATATCGTTCTTACGTTCGCTGAGGCGTTAAGGAAATTCATAGGGTACGCCATTGCTTTAGGTTGGGCCTTCCTGTTGCTCTTAATGTTCCTAGCCCGTTAAACCGTTTTTCAATTTTTTGCATTAAACTGGGGAGTTTATAAAAAATGGGGGTTAAGGGGGCGTAAAGCCTCGCCCTTCAGGGCGGGGTAGCTCACAACGAATTTTCGTTGATGAATATGGTTGAGGGCTAAGTCCCTACACTCGATCATGATTGAACGTAAAATGAATGAAATGAGAGTGTAGGGACAAACGGAGCTGAGCCCTTTTTTAAACGACGCTCTTATGAAGCGATGCATGTTCTGGAAGAGGGAGGAGTCGATAAGGTATTACGAGCTTTTCCCGAAGATCGAGTACGGCAGCTCTTTCAACGTCGTCAACTCGCTGGGGCACGTCTTCGAAATCATCTACCATAGGGACAATGAACTGGTGCACCTCTTCGCCTACACGAACTCCCAAATAGAAGTTCTGAGGAAGGACTTTGGCGTTAAAGAGGGCGTAGAAGTCCCCACCCCGAAATTCGTGGGAAGAATTCTGTTTAAGAACGAAAAGGACTTCTACTGGGGTGCCGAGTTCAACGACTTCAACAACTTCCTGACGAAGCTGTTGCCTGGGGAACAGCTGAGGCTGTGGTTGGTGCTCGAGCCGAGGCTGAACGACATATTCCTCAGGTATGCGGATAAACTGAAGAGGAACCAGGCACCAGCGGGGAGGAGACAGAGGGAAGTCCTGGCCTCGAGGCTGGAGCAGTTCGCCAAGGACAACGTGTACTACCTCCAGCCCTACGTCCTCTCGGACGACAAGGGGAGGGTAAAGGAGCTAACTAAGGAGCTTCAGCAATACATCCTGACTAATTCAAGAAAATTAAAATTAGAAATAAAGAAGACTGACAAATGGGAAGACAGGTTACCGAGGGTAACCAGGTTCCACGTGTTGAAGCTAAAGAGGTGGCTTTGGATAGACGAGGACAAAATAAGTAAGGTCGCCGTAATCCCGAACCCTTCGGTAATCAAAGTCAAGTTCATCAGGAGTGCCCAACTGCCCATCATGCCCATTAATAGGAACGACATAACGATAGGCCATTTGGAGGACGGGACGCCGTTCAGGCTGGATCTGGACGACTTCTTCAGGCACGTCTACATAGTAGGTGCTACAGGGAGCGGTAAGTCGACGACGATCGCTAAGCTAGTAGTAGAACTGAGGAAGCTGGCAGGTAAGAGGAAGGCACAAGTGGTTATAGACCCTAACCACGACTTAGCTAGGGATTTGAGCGTCTATGCGGATTATTACTTCGACGCCTCAATCCCTAACTTCTCGGTCAATCCCCTCCAGTTGCCCAGAGTCTATGAAAAGAAAGAAGATAACATCAGCTTAGGCGTTTCAATTTCACTAGCTATTCTAGAGAAACTTTTAGGTTTAGTGGAGACCGCGGTTAACGTGAAGTACATCTTCCAGGTTCTCCTCAGCAACTTATACCGAAAGACGGACAACCCCACGCTTGCCGACATGTATGAGCTAGTTTTAGCATTGAGGAACGACGAGCTAGACTTAGACACGGACGACGAGATTTTCGAGAAGGAAGTCGAGGCTCTACAACAGATGCCAGCTCAGTCCTTCATATCTTTGCTCTCGAGGCTTAAGCCATTCGTCGAGAACAGGGTTCTGAACGCCGTAACGAGTTCCTCTACCATCAATTGGGACGAAATACTTCAGGACAATGCCGTTATCTTATTCGACGTCAACAAAGGAAAATTAGGGGAAATCCCGTCCTACCTGGTACAGGCCTCCGTCATAACTTCGTTATTCTATTGGGTGTTACAAAGGTCTCTGAAGTCGTCGGACAGGATGCCGATAATCACTTACATCGACGAGTTCCAGAACGTCGCTCACTTGCCTTATATTAAGGAAATACTCGCGGAAGCCAGGAAGTACGGGTTGCATTTGGTCATGGCCAACCAGAACCTGGCACAGCTGGAGGAGGCTGGTGTCCTCGAGCACGTCCTCAGCAACACCAACGTCAAGTTCATAATGGCACAGTCGAGCCCGAGGGGCCAGGAGCTGGCGATAAAGCTGGACAAGGCATTCTCGGAGGAACTACAGGAGATAGTCCCCAACCTTTCTGTCGGCGAGGCCGTCGTGTTCCTGAGGGGTCGCCCAGGGGAGAAGACAGCCCCAGTCAAGGTGATCGTCGAGAAGGTCAATGATGTAGGGAACGAGGAGACCGCTAGACAGCTGGCAATTAAGACCGCGGAAAAGTATGCCCCAAAGGAGTCTAGCCAGAAGAAGGACACGAAGGCGATGCTCAACCCAGTGCTCCGCTATTGCGAAGTGCCCAAGCCGCTGGAGCAGTATATCCTATATTATATATGGAAATCCGAGGGGCACGCGGCGTTCCAAGCAGATCTACTAAAAGATATGGGGATAGACAGAGAAAGGCTCAGATCGATTATAGCCCAACTACAGCAAGACGGATACATAACTACAGAAAAAATTGGGAATAAATTGAAATTGCAATACAACCGCGGGCTGTTCAGGCTGAAGGGCGTCGTCGACAACGAATTGGGGAAGAAGATAGCGATGAAGGTCATGGTCAACTACCTCAAACAAGGCTACACGGTGACGAGGGGCAAGCAAGAGGGAGATATTAGGCCAGACTTTATCGCATTCCCCTTCGACAAGTCCACTTTCAGGCCGAAATATTCTGAGGCCGTAGCCGTCGAAATAGAGAGCCCGAATGAGATAGAAGTCCATCCTGAGCAAGTCAGAAGAAATATGCAAAAGTATATCCCTATTCAGAATCTGTTCAAGGAGATCCATGTGTGGACTTCTGAGGAGAAATTCGATAAATTGAAAGAAATCTACGATTCGTTTATGAATGATAGCTCCATCCCTGCCGAGTATAAATCAAAAGTCAAAATCTTCTCTGTAAAAATCAGGCGAAAAGAAGATCAAAAAGCTGAAAAAGCTCAGAAACCTGAGGACTTAACTGGGGAGTTAAACGGCAAAGGGAAGGAGGGAGAGAAGCCCGAAAGTACAGCCAAACAAATAGCCCAGGGAGCTCCAAGCAATGAGGATAAGCAGCAAGCGGTCCAGGGAGCTGCTGCTAATGTAACTGGGGGTAAACTGGGGAGTTTATCGCTCAAGGGCTTAGCCATAGAGGTCCTTATAGAGGACAAAGATTACGGGCTGATAAGGATAGGAGACAAGCAATTCAAGATCCTCAGGTCGGATTTGGAGTTCCTCAAGTCAGTGGCCAAAGATCCAGAGCTCCTGGACGACGTAAAGCTGAAGGAAAACATGATATTGCTTCAAGCGGCTGGGGCTAAGAAAAGTATCTTACTAGGCCCTGCGTAATAACCTATCCTTTACTTTTTCCAAGTTCTCTGGGAGTAAATACCACGTGTACCTCTCATCTCCAACTATTTTCGCCCTCAAAATTATCTTATCCTTCGCCATCTTCCATATAATCCTCCTCAGGTACTGAGTCTCGTGAGTTACTTTATAGTACTCTTTAGCAGCTTCGCACTCAAAAATCAACTGGAGAACTAAGTCCTTCTCGTTCATTAACTCGTTTTTCTTTAATATTTCAATAATACAATTTTGTACTTTCGCTCTGAAAGACTTCACTTTTTCTGGATATACTAACAGTAAATAATCATCATTTTTCTTCTTCTCTACTTTCTGCTTCTTATTTTTCTTTTCTTCTTTCTCCTTTTCATTTACATTCTCTTCATTAGAAAAGGTATGCTGTTTTGGATTCGTGTTATTTTCATTTAACTGAGGTTGGTTTTGAACTGACAGGTTGTTAACTTCCTCTCCCATTATTCCTCATCCTAATAGTAGTAAATATTTAAAAACCCCTTATATCCCAACTATGCAAATTTTATACCTCAGCAAAAAGGATTATTCAATATTGGAATTAACGCGGCTATTGTATGACTTTATGATGCGGATATTTTACTTCGTGCTACGAACATGCAACTTCGCGCACCGCATTTCATCTATACCCCCCACCAACTCGTTTTTTCTCAGCCTCCTTTCACAAAATTCAACACACCGACCAACTCGGGCTCCCGCCCGACCCCTTTTCAGAATTTCCCTATCCGCCCTCCCGCGGCTCACCTCTTCTCTAACCATTTCTTCTCACCCCCTCCCGCTCTTCTCTTCTAGCCTAGGTCTAGATCTCTCCTCACCTCTTCTCTAACCATTCTCTTCTCCGACTAGACCCCCATCTCCTCTTTTATCTGACCCATTCTCATCATCATCTCCACTTATCTCCGATAAACCCCCCAAACCTCATCTCTGTTCTTCTGGTCGATATCTCTTCACTTCTTTACCCGACCGACCCCCCTTCCCGATAACACACGTCCGATCTATTCTCTAGGCCTCCTCTCTCCTCTTCCGCCCGCCTGGCCGACCCCCGCTACTCTCCTCTTCTCTCCTCTCTCCTCATCTGCCCAGCCCCGACCTCTACCCGGTCCCGCTACCCGCTTCTCTTGCGTCCCGCTCTGATCACGCGGACCTATTCGCGGTCCTAAGTTGCGCCAAGCCTCTCCTCTTCTCTGTTCGGCACACGACTCGCCCACGGGCATACCCTTCGCCCTTACGGGCACCCACATCGCCCGTGGGCAGACAGTTCGCCTGGATCTCCCCTCTCCTCCCTATGGCCGCAAATATCCCTGGCCCTGCTAGGACCCCCAGGCCCGATTCTGTCCCGTGCCTTCGCCGTGCGCTGCAGTTACCCCAGAGTCCAGCCGTTTTGTCTCGCCGCCACGCTCTTCTGCGCCGCCCGCTCTGCGCAACCGCCTGGGCCCTTCCGAATCTGTTGCCCGCGGCTCGTCTGTGCTCTATCCCTGCCGCCCGCCTCGCCCCCGACCCTGACCCTGGCCGTGACGGGGTGATGAAGCGGAAAAGGAAGGCGGGCGGGCGGGGGCGGCGGCGAGGGCGGGCGGGGTGCGCTGGCCCAGGCGTGGGTCGCAGTATATTCGAGGTGAATATACCCGAAGCTGAATGGGATAGTGCAAATATATTCGTCGAGCCATTGTATTCGTGTTCTTTCTATTTATCTTAATCAAATACCGACCTCATTCTCGTGAAGACTTAAATAATATTATGGCAAAAACGTACATGTGAGCCAGGCCAAACTCAGGAGGAAGAAAAGAAGTAGGTACGAGATAATACACGACGTCTTGGATCAATGTCAGACCGGATCAAAGAAAACCTGGGTGATGTACAGGGCCAATCTGTCTTACGATCTAACGACTAATTATCTCAATGAACTCGAGAAGTTGGGCCTCGTGGAGAACAAAGAAGGTCTATATCAAATAACTGAGAATGGCAAACAATTGCTTGAGCTCCTTAAGAAATGGAAGGAGAAGAAGGCCGAACTGGACGACGTAGCTAAGAAGATTAAGGAAGTCCTCCCTGAGGAAGGAAGGAGAGAGAGGAAGGCTAAGGAGGTTCAGGCCGAAGGAGTCAATCAGGTAGCTAATTGAGATGGGCTGAGGGGGCCTAATGAATCAGGTGCAAATAGTTCAGAATAATTTTGTGTTGCCTTCAGGCAAAGAGCTCACGCTCCTCGACGTGCTCAGCTTCTGCTATGGCTTGTCTGAGACTGACGTCCGGATCCTGATGGCGCTCCTCAGGTCGAGTCCGAAGTCGACTGACGATCTGAGCCAAGAGCTCCAGCTCAGCAAGAGCATAGTCAACATAAGCCTCAATAAGCTGCTAGGCTTGGGGCTGGTGAAGAGGATCAAGGAAACGGGGAACAAGGCTGGGAGGCCCAGGCACATCTATTTCGTGCCTGGTTTCGACGAGCTCAAGGGTAAGCTGGTTAAGGAAATCGAGGACTGTACGGATAGTATAAGAAATCTGATAATGACGCAATTTCAGTCTGTTTTGGCCTGACTTTTAGTAGGATTAAACTGGGGAGTTTATTCAAAGAATTAGTTTAACCTTGCAACTGCCTGCCTGGTGTGCGGACCTAGGAGCGGATTTTTTGCATTAAACTGGGGAGTTTATTCAAAATTTATAAAACTTTCGCTACAAAGAAAATTTTAGGGCGATGATGAGGGTGCGGCGAAGCTGAGGACATGAGGACGACTCCCAAAGCTGAGCCTAGAAAAGTTGAATTTTTCTCGTTAAACTGGGGAGTTTAAGAAGCCAACTGCTTTTTTATGTGTCTCTTGCACTTTATTGCTAGGGTTACTGGTTTTGATAATCGAGGACAGAATTTATCGCTTAATTAAGTTATTACTTTACACGGCTAAGGAAGAGAACACAACGGTCACCCCGACCAAGCTTCAGAAGATTTTCTTTTTGCTCGAGAAGGAAAAAGGCGTCGATTTAGGACTTGAGTTTAAGCCCTGGTTCTTCGGTCCATACAGTGAAAAGTTGCAAGAGTTTATCGACGCATTGATCGAAATAGGAGAGGTTGATACCGAGGATGAAGAGGAAGTAAGGGATCCACTAAGCGGGGAAGTGATAGCGTACAAGTCGCATTACGTTTTGAAGAGCGAGTTCACGCCTAGTGAAGAGGATAAGGAGATCGAGGCGTTCTTCAGGGAATGGGTGAAGAAGGACAGATCTGAGATCCTGCGCTATGTCTACAATAAATATCCTGAATACGGCAAATACACCATAATAAGGGATAAGGTTCTAAGTCGGTCATCGAAGTAAGGGGATTAACTGGGGAGTTAAAGGCAGGTAATGAGAGAAGGGGGTTTCCTCTCAGTAGGGCTTCTCGCAGTAACTTCATACTCCTTATCATATTATTCCTATTGTTATTCTAACAAACTACTTACCAGTATACTAGGCAGGAGCTAGGTCGGCCCTAGATGTGTTCACGTTCTTAATAACGGCTTCTACCCTATCGTTTTCTCTTTACAGAGAACGTTAGTTTAGTAAAAATTTCTGTTCATTCCCTCAGAAATTGTAAAGCCGATCTGTTCATGCGGGGTTTTAGTTTCTTTTAGTCTAGATAAACTAATCCGAATACACCGCCTAGCCCAGGAAATTTTAGGGTTTTTTGCATTAAACTGGGGAGTTTAACCGATTTTTTGTTCTACTTTTAGCGGGATTTTTTGCCTTAAACTGGGGAGTTCAACGGTGCTTTGAATATTTATTACTAAAGTGAGAAAAAAGGTCGATAGAATTAGTCATGTTCAGAGCTGGGCTCCTTGGCCCTCGGGATACTTGGGCTTGAGCGCCCAGGCCTCGAGGAGATGAATAGGGATGTCGAAACCGAACCCTTCAATTACGCCCTTCAGGAACGAGAATATCTTATCGAATTTGAGCGTGAACTTCGTGGCTTGTACCAGCTTCTCGAGCCTCTTCAGTAGCTTGGAATAGATCCAGGCGAAGACTTCTTCCTTATTGTGGAATATTGGTACCTTGTGCTTCTCCAATTCCTCCCTAGCTCCAGGGGTGGCCCTGTCGATTACTAGTGCTGGGAAGACGTGGTATCCCTTGGCCCTCAGCTTGCTCACCACTTTATAGATAGAATTGAGCTTGAACCTGACCTGGGAAGGCGTTAGCGGCTTTGACGTCTGATAAGAGAAATAAACGATGAGGGCGGTCTTGCGCTCCTTCTTCGTCCAGTCCTCTGTCCACGGGTCCTGCATAGTGATTACTAGAACCTTGTTTCCATACCCGTCCAGCGCCCAGTCGATATCTCCCTTCTCGTCTCTTATCCTGGACTTGAGCCAGGCTGGGAGCATGTCGTACTCGACTATGCTTCTTACCCCGAAGATGGCCTTCTTTAGGGCGTCTACCCTATCTATCAGTTCGTTCTTAATCTCGAGGATCTTTTTGATTATTTCCTCCTTGCCCATAGCGGACCCCTAGCCCGTCCTTCAGACTTTCGGCCGAGAGCTTCAGGTACAAGAGGGCGACGAAGACGGCTACGACGAGGGCGATCCCTAGAAATATATTTGAAAAATATCCCGACGACGACATGGCTGCCATCCCGCAATTAAGTAGTTAGTGTAGCGCCCGCGTCTGTATGATTCTGATTGTTCTCCCTCAGGATTTCAATTAGTTTTCTCCCCTTTTCCGTCAGGCCCACTATTTTCCTCGGTATGCCGTTGCGTCCTACGTCGTACTTTATTTCTATGAGTCCTAGTTTTTCCATGGAAGGTACTACCGTGTTGTAGAGGGCAGTGGAGCTGATCCCAGATTCTTTTTGTAGGTCCATTAAAGGCTTCGGGCCCTGGTAGATCCTCTCTAACACCTCCACCACGTGCGCGAACCTTAAGGGATTAGTCCGCCTCTTCATTATATTCTACCTTAGAAGTCATGTCTTCTGATTAATAAGTTTTGTGCTATAGCTAATGATTTAAAAGGTGGACAAAAAATTATCTAAATGATGACTTACCAACTAGAAGGTAAGAGAATCATGCCCCGGGACTTGTCGAACCCCCTAAGGTGCGAGCACTTATTTAGGATCCTCTCGGCACTAGAGGAACCCTGCTCTTTATCCGAATTATTGGAGAAATCTAGGGTAAGCCCTGGCATATATTATACTACGATAGAAAAGAATTTACTACAATTGGGACTTATAAAATACGAAGAAAGGGGGAGGAGCACGGTAGTCTCCCTTACCGATAAGGGGAAAAAATTGCTTGAGACCTTTAAGGAAATCGGCTTCTCGAAGATCGCGGAGATCCGTTAGTCCTTTTTCTGCTCCTCAGAAACGAAAAGCCGTAGGTCTAGTTCCCTTTCTATATTTTCTAATTCATTTTCTAGTATGTTGAACGACTTCTCGTCTAGCCGGGTAACCAGCCTTTCCCTTAGTTTTAGTATAACGTATTTGGCCCCGAGATAGTAGTCATGGTTCATGCCGTAGAAATTAACTGATAAAAAGGAGGGGCTGGGGATCGAATTACAAAGAGAGGGGTTAAGGGGGAGGGTTCCCTCCTAGAGGACTCATCGTTCCCACCATCTGTTCGGGATTACATCTCTCATTTGAGGGGCTCATTGATATAATTCAATAAACTTGGTTTCCTTAATGCTATTAGTCTTTCTCTATGTTGAGGAATATATTGGCTAAAATCGATTTTCTTAGTTTCGAACCCCTCTTTTTTGAGCGAATTAACTAAAGGTTCGGCGTAAACGTTTTCGTAGAACGCGTAAACTGGCTTAACGGAATTAACAATTCTTAGGTATTCCTGAGTTAGCTCATCCGTCCCTGCATACAATCTGAAGTTCCTAAAAGCGTTGAGTGGAGTGTAGTCTTCGCATGGCGGTGAGCCAGTAACTATATCGAATTTTTCGGAGGGCTCGTATTTCCTAATATCTACATTAAGGATATTATACTCAAACTCGTCACCGTACTTTTTCAACTCCTTGAATATCATATTCAGTACTTTGACCTTTCTAGCATCTATTTCTACGGCTTCAACGTAAAGGGGCTGAGGGAAGAAATAAAGAAATGAGCCGATAGACCAGCCACCGATGCCAGCGAAGAGATCCAGCATCGTTTTGCCCCTTATCCGATTATCCTTGAAGATATGATAAACGACGAAAGGAGGAACAGCGTCCGCTAGATAATCTATTAGGTCACTTTTAGACAATCTATAAAGAAGAAACGGAGGAAACGTTTGCATCCATAACGCTAGATTTTCATCGAATCGCTTGTTATATCTAGAATCCCTCCTCCAGATTCCAGTTACCGTATTTATCATTCTAGCCTCGACCTCCTCCCTGCCCTGAAGGGCAAGGGTTTCCGCCCCCTAACCCTCATTTTATAATTTCGGGCTTTTTGACTTTTAAGTTAGGTGTGGGAAACCAAAAAGTTTAAATATTGATTTCTACCTTAGAAGATGATAGGGAAGGCGAAATGGCGGTGGTGGAACAAAAGGCGAACCCCCCAGTTGAAGGGGAGGAGGAGATAATTCATCTTTTTTCCAAAGTTGTAGAGTCTCTATCTAGAGAAGCGAGGGAAGAGTTCGCCGAAATATTCAGTGACGAATTGAAAGGCCTGATCTCCCCGACGGCCATCTCGAAAGCGAAGAAAGGGAGGATCCACTTGTCTAACGAGACGATCATCAATGTAGCCCTAGTCAGCCCGAGGGCCCGCAAATGGGTCCTGAGGAAGGCCAAGGAGGAGGCGTTAGAGACGCTGGAGATCGTCGAGCGCCTCGAGAAAATGGAGAAGGAGAATGAGCTGACCCTTGAGGACTGGGAGGAGGTGGAGGAGGAATGACCAGAAAGCTCTACTTAGTAAGGCTGGAATGCCTAAACCCCATTGCGGGAGGGCCAGATGAAATAAGCTTCGCGTACGTTTGGGCGGACAGCGAGGAGGAGGCAAAAAGGGAAGCTTCCGACAGGATGTGCTTTGCCATAGACGCTACCGAGGTGAAGAAGGAGTACGGTCCTACAGGAGGAAGACGAAGAGGAGGAGGCTGAGAACGAATGAGCGAGCTCCTCCAGGAGAGAATCCTCCACATCCATTTGTTGGGTCCAGAGGACGAGGAGGCACGCAGGGAGATAGCAGCCCTCAAGCGGAGGATAAGCAGCACCATCTCAGCGCTAGCCGTCGCACGCGGCAGCCTGATCCTGAGAGTCTGGCTTACAAGAAATCAAGAAAAGATCCTCCTGAATTCGGCTAGGCGTTTCAGGAGGCTCCTCGTGTGGCTCGAGTGGTGATAATGGTGAAGGTCGTCACGTTCAAACTCCCAGAGGAGCTGTTGAAAGAGCTTGATGCTTATGCGATGAACCACAGGCTGTCAAGGAGCGATGTAATCCGGGAGGCTCTCGAGTACTTTCTAGAGAGGAACTATGCGAAAAGGAGGGAAATTATATGAACGTCAACGACATCATTAAGGAGAACGAGGATCTACGAAGGCGATACATAAAGGCCAAAGAGGCCATCGGAAAGCTCGAGCGAAAAATCGAGAAGCTCGAGAGGGAGAACGAGGCCCTCAGGAAGCAAAATGAAAAACTTAGGAAGAAGAATAAGATCCTAATGAGGGCCATCGAGATTGCCGCCCAAATTAAGGACTATGACGCCCAAACCAGGCACCTGAGGGCAGTCCTAGAGAAACTGAGGAAAACTGGGGAGTTTAAGGGGTGAAAGTAATGGAAATCCAGCAGCTGCTCATCCCGAAGGTCACGGTCTCGAAGATGAAGAAGAAGAACGGGGTGATCTATTACGCCTACCTACCCCAGAGCTTCACCGATTACTTAGAGGCCAGGAAGTGGAACGTAACGGCAGTTGTTAATAAGAAGGAAATTCCCTTAGGCCCCCGGTCTCCCTTCAGGCACGGTAAGAACCTGATCGTAACCCTGCCTTTAGCTTACAAGGACCTCTGGGAGTCCCTCCTCGGCTCCCAAATCGACCTGATCTTTTCGAAGATCTAAAGCAATTTAGGGGCATGTTTGTCGTATATTTGCTGCAATTCTATATCGGAGATTACAAAGTAGTGTTGTTGCAATATCTTGAACTGTTCCGGAGGAGCCCTCCCCTGGAGCAGGTTGATTATCATCGGCGAAACCCCTTGTTTTAACATATATGACGCCCAGAAGCTCCTCACATCGTAGAGCCTGATCTCCTTCCCCAGCGCTTTCCTCATCGCTTCTTTTATAGAGGCCCTCATGTCTGAAAGCTGGAAGGGAAATAGTTTCTCCTTCCACTTCTCCACGTCCTGGCCAATCTGTCTCACGGCGTACTCGTATTTCCGCACGAACTCCGCCCTGTAAGGCAGGTAGACCTCCCTGAGCCAATTAGCGGTCTCGGGGTGGACGAAAGTGATATACGCCCTCTTGGTCTCGCTCTCCTTCATCAGCCTGATTATCCTGTGCTCCAGGTCCAGCTGACTCATAGTTATGCTGTAGACTTCCCCGGTCCTCAGCCCCGTCTCGCACAGCAAAAGGAAGTACGCTTTGGCTCCCAGGTGCTCTATCGCGTTAAACACCTTCTTCAACACCTCGATGCTGAGGTTCTCAGGCCTGTGCTTGTACTTGCCCTTAGGCACGGTAAAGGAGGAGTAAAGTAAATGCGCCAGGGCTGGGTTCTTCTCCCTCACGACCGTTTTAATGAAAAGCTTCAACGAGTTCGCCGTATGCCTCGCGATGTTCGGCGTTTCCGCCCCCGCGATCACTTCCCTGATCCCGTCTGGCGAGAGCTCATAGCCCAGTTCCGCTAACGCTCTCCTTAAGTACCTGAGGCGCATGTCCTTAGTGCTTTTGGACTTGTCACTAAGCAAAGTCTCGAACTTCTTTACGTCCTCCTCACTGACGATATAGGTGTTAGTGGTAGTCCTCAGGTAGTCCCCCATGTACTGGTAAAGAAGCGTCAGGAAGAAGTTGCGGAACCCTTCGTCCCTCAAGGCCTTTATCACGACGCTCAGCGCAACGGTCGGGTCCACTTCTACGGTCCTAAAGCCGTAAAGCACGTCACTTAGTTCTTCTAAATTAAGCATTTCTGTAGCTGCAGCTATCACGTTATCTGGGACTTTCCTCACCTTGCCCGAAACGTACCTATATAGGGTGCTCCTGTCCACGCCCAGCTCTCGTGCAACGTAGCTCAGCCCGTATTTCTCTATAACTTTTCTCAAAATTCGGATTTTTTGTTCGTCACTGAGCTTATTTACGTCGACCCTTGCCATAGTATCGTGTTCTATTATTAGGCAGTGACGCTGTTGCAAAAATATCCTTCGCCGTTGCAAATCCCTTATCTATCTAGAGAACGTTTTTCGCTTCCATTAAGGGAAAACTAGTGCCGCGGCCGGGATTTGAACCCGGGTCACGGGCTCGAGAGGCCCGTATCCTTTCGACCCCGCCAGGGCTGACCGGGCTAGACGACCGCGGCGTGATAGGATTCGCCCTCT
>Ga0326758_100053_pt1 | contig 53662 bp, 46 predicted proteins | sample GCRJH_S_FD_207221 | JGI IMG/M metagenome (GOLD analysis project Ga0326758, IMG submission 207221) | Hot spring sediment microbial communities from Geyser Creek Basin, Yellowstone National Park, WY, United States - GCR.JH_S | ecosystem: Environmental > Aquatic > Thermal springs > Near-boiling... | reverse complement strand
CATACTTCTCCTTAATTATGTTATCTGTTGAAAACTCAACCCTCTGCCAGTTGTTAATGACCAATGAACCACGTTCTGCCCGAGTGGCGATAATCCAACACCCGTACTTTCTAACCCACGCAAATGCGTTAATGCGTAGCATCTCAATTATGCATTGTGCAAATAATTAAAAATGTGGCACTAAACGATAAAGCTTGGTGTGTTCATTTCTGCGGTGCAGGTGGCTTCTTCGTTGGAGTTTTCGTTTGTTGATTCAATTCCATGAAATTGTTCATAAACAAGAACATAACACGGCATCACTTTGTTATATGGGTTGATGCCGTATAGCCCTAGCGACCTTGACCCTCCGCCAATGAATGGGTGTGGTTTGCCCAACCAGTTGGGGGGAGGGTTGGGATTGAGTCTGAAGCTCGATGTAGATGTAAACATTGGTTGACCGTATATGTTTGTATATACGTGATACCTAAACATTTCTGGACTTTCCCAGCATGCAAATGCGAATGGATGCGTACAGATTGAACCGAACCATAACCATAACATAACCACGCCCTCTGTTTGCCGTTCTGAACCAGCAACGACACTTGAAACCGTCGTGCGGCTACCGAATACGTAGATGTTGGGGTAGACGTATTTGAACATGTCCTCCCAATACCCGATTTTTACGATGAGGACCACATACAGAGGTGTGCTATTAAATAAAAAAGCTAGTTGTTAAATGAGCATGGTTGGTGGTTGTGGGTATGCAGTTCTGTGGCTTGTGGTGGATGGGCCTGGAGCCATTGATGTTGAAAACGTCTCAACCGTTATTTCTTGTTTGGTACCTGGTATAGTTGATATGTCGTACACAATCTTGATGCCCTCCTTGAACACCTCCTCATGGCTCTCCGGCGCTTGGTAAATCACTTCCCTAACCTCATGTGAGTGTGGCTCCATGCTTGTCGTAACATTGACTAGGACGTCCGTAACATATTTCATAGTTAATTCGCTAACCCTGAGAACCTTGGATGAAGCATTCATGTAAGTAATGCCTGGGAAAACCTGAACGAGTGGGGATGATGAGAGCGAGTACATGTCGAACTGTACTTTTTTCCTCTCCTTGTAGTGGATGTTAAACGATGCCCCATAGGCAATCCCATACATGGTGGCGAAACTTGAGACGTCAAGCATTGCCGCCCAATTTGGCTTACGCATCCGCCTCAGCATGGTCATTCCGTACCAGTCTGTAACAAACAAGAACATGACCACCGCCTACATCACTGCTGATGTTGGTTGTGCTATTGCTATGTTGGGCATGCCTCCTAGCATTTTACTTGCTGCATACGTAAGCGTTAATTCCAACATCTTCCCACCCGATATGTAGAGTGTTGCCCCTTCATATGTGCGGATTAATGAGTTGAAGAAGCCCTCATACTTGGTTAGCCTGTTGTAAGACATGGTAACCCTAGCTCCGATGTAAAGCCAAAAGGATGTGCTGTCCAGCAGGTTCGCAATAGTAAACGCCAACCCAGTGAAAAGCGCGGGAAAGCTAACACTATGCTCGTCCAACTGCATAGGCGAACTGACACGCACGCCCCACTCATCCAATGGATTGACTTGGCTCAACGAACTGACCAAGCAAGCGCACTGGAGAACCTCATTCCCAAGGCTTCCATCAAACCTTACCGCAAACACGATGAATAAATAGTGAATTAATAAAAATGCATTCACTCAAGTTTATCCTCAACGTATGAAGTTGTCCCCGTGCATCCTACAGTTAATGCCGTTCTCGGAGGCCTTGCACACGAGTAATGCGTCGTGGTATATTACAACTACGTCATAGTCCTTGAACACCTCCTTGACCAAGTCCTCGATTGAGATGTACACGCCAGGAACCGTGGAGGCGTCCTTCCTCACCCAGTCCAAAACCGTGGAACCGTTAACGTACCTCACAAGGTACCAAACATCGCACCTCTTCACTGCAAAACGGTTCTTCTCAATCATAATCCTCGGCACCCTCAGCTCGTCAAACTTAACGACCTCTGGCACAAGACTTCAAGCCTAATACGTTTTTAAAAATCTTACTAAATAATGACTGCATTCAACACCATGTGTATTGGCTTGAGCCTGGCGTGTTTCGGCACATCCGTCCTGTACTGTACAGCTGAGGAGATCTCAGCATCCTGTGGGCTTATGGCTGAGACTTCGAATCCAGGCATATTTGATTTTGAGTACCACGTACTCCACCTGCAGTTCCCGACCGATTGTTCGACGTACCAACAGTCAAAGACGTTCTTCAGCCTGTACCCGTACTTCCTCCGCTTCAATATGACGTAATGGCTATACTCAATAAACCACGCTGGCGTAGGCATGGCATACACTAAGGCATCACTGGGAAAGTACGCCGTGAACACGCCCTTCTCCCACTCGCCAATCAGCTCCGAGGCGCTGTTCACCTCAGTACCGTCGGAACCAGCAACAGCCAGGCACCTGTACAGTCTGGCGAGAAATGCGCGGGCATATACATCCTCAAGCACACCAACATTTGTGCCAACATCAAACATACCAAGCCGAGTCAAACCTTATTATAAAAAGCCCTTTTAAACTATTAGCACCGTTGGATTAGGTAGCACCCTTGCTTCTAGTTCTGAAAATATGTCTACACTAGCACTAACACTAGCACTAACTGGTATGAAAAATTCTAACTTAATACTTGTATATAATCTACTTTTGGTTAGGTATGTATTTAAATATAAAGTAAGACTATATGATGAGTGGAGGAAATAATCTATTGAAAAGCGATCTTTGGATTCTACATCAACGCCGTGTTCCGAGAAATATATACGAAGCATGAACGCTGGGTAGAATGGTGTGGTGATTGTACAACCAAACCTCAGGAACTCTGTTCCAAACTCAAGAACGTACGAAACATTTGTACCAGTATTGAAAACAATAACATGATAATTATATGTATCATAAACAGAACCTAGGGATACTCCATAGGCCTCGTACCTCTCAAAACCCCTATACACTGGGAAACAATCCAGTGCCAGTGATGAACCTGCCAATTTCTTGCCGTCATGCAAAGCTTGTCGTTCCACGTCAATACCTAGTCCAATAATTAAAAATGCCTAAAAGGCGGGGTTTGTTGATATTATGGAAAAGCTTATAAATGCCTAAGGTAAGGATGCTTCGGTTGTCAGCATGGGTCGTGTTTTAATGCTTGTTGAGGGTTTGGGTTATGGTGGTGAGGAGTACGTGTTTACCGCTAGGGACATGTGGTGCAATCCGGTGGAATTGGTAATCTTGCCGAGCATTGGTAAGAATAATCCCATAGCTCCTACGGATGATGATAGGGCAATTGCTATTGCTTCACTTATCGAGTATTTGTATGGTGATTACGACGCTGGTATTGTGATTGCCTTGGATAGGCGCGTGGAGATATTAATTGAGCACTACATAAAGAGGTTGCGCGAGCGTAGGGACTTCTGCTACCTCATACCCAGCGAGGAGGTACGGAGCAAGTGCTACGAGGTGCTTAACTCACCTGAGGAGCGACGCGCCAGGAAGTTGCTACGCTTCAACGTGGTAAGGACGAGCGCGTTTAGGGCGAGCGAGAAGGAGATAATCGACCTCATAAGGGGTTCACTGTACTTCATGGCTGGCGTGAAGCTAACCCGCAAGGAGGTAGGTTTATTAATTAGTTATATACGCAATGACTGGAGGGGAGAGACCGAGCCAGGTCAAATGGAGGGAGAGCTAAGTCCCCGAAGCACTGGCTGTACCCCTCCGCAACAATTCTTCACGGACTTCAACCTCGTCGTGTCCGTGGAGAGGAACTCTGAGTATAAGTCGGCCAGGGAGCTCAGGCGTGTCGGCAACATCCTCAAAATCGGCGTAAAGGATGTCTTACCCACGGGCTTCGACGGGGTAATAACGGCGCACGTCAGCGGAGACCCGGTGAAGTTCGTGTGGTCACTAAAGAAGCTTGTGAACTCTGGTGAATATGTACCACAATATGTGTTCAAGGTCGTGCCTGTGATGATGAATGTGAAGACTGACATTAACGACATAGTAGACGCAACAGTTAAGTTGGCAAGTAAGTACCTTGGCTCTGGCGAGACTTACAAGGTTGAGATTAGGAAGAGGGGCGTTGAGTTCGGCAAAATGGATATTGTAAGGGCAATAGCCAGGGAGATAACCAAAATGGGCAATAAAGTAAAGCTAGAGCACCCGCACAAGATAATCCAAGTAGAGGTGTTCCCAACCATCACAGGCATAAGCGTTATTGAGGAATACGACATATTCGAAACAAAAAGGTAAGACAAAATCCTTAAAAACAACACAATGCACACCACAATTGGAGGGGAGGTTGGGAGTTCCCGTATCCAAGGCGTGGGCCGAGCGTGCGGTTCACATAGTGACCGTACCCCTCCAACAAAGGGTTTATTAAACTCCTTGAAATTACACGATCGAGTACATGGACTAATGTTTAACCAATTTAACAAATGAAACAAAAGGCTGGTTAGGATTGTTCGAGTCCTTTTAAGGCTATTAGGTATGCTGATGCTGTGTGCCTGTCCAGCCCATGCTTTCTCATTAGTTCGTCGTGTTCTACCGAGTTTGTTGTTCCCCTTGGGTTTACGTAGCCAACCCTAATTGAGTACAGTGGTGCCTTCATGGTTATCTTTTCAATGATTGAACTTCTGAATACCGAGACTTTGTAATTGTAATTCTCATGCTTCCTATTGCCATTCCTAATCCACATTAACTTTAGCCTACCGAGGACCTCCGGGTTCTCCAGGAACAAGGACTTAACACCATTGTTATAAGCATAGTCCAGCATCTCATGAATCCTTGAGCTAATGATAATCCGCGCTTTATCCTTGGGAAACCCTCGGGCAATTGTTTCGCTGAACCAGAATGTCTTGTGGTCAATGAGTTTACCGTTTCTATCAACAATCGCCAAGTTAATCCTATCCACATTAACGTCAATGCCACCAAATAGTTTACCAGCATTACGCCTATACCTAGACATGTACTCATAATAAACATCCATTGGCACCGTTATGTGGATTTCACCGTGAAGCCACAATTGGTTATTCCTAACACCAACTCCGTCAATCACCACTTTACCCACATACTTAATACGCTCTGTGAGGATTGCATCAAGTAGTTCCTTGTAATTCCTCGGTATTGTGGGTTTGAGGACAACCCTACCAATTGACCCATCAAACCCAACCGTGGTGACGTGGAACTCATAATTGGGCTTTAGGGTAATATTCCTATTTGGATACTCCAACTCACTCTGTTGAAACATCAACCAGTCAGATAACTCAATGCTCCTAAAATTAACGTCTAATTCCCTACAAGACTCGTAAATACCCATCACTAGGGTCACGGCACCATCAGCATACCTACGGTTTGGGATAATTTCATATGCAAACCGCCTAAATGTATCTATCCAACCAAGCTTGGTGCCAGGCAAGGACTGATGCTGTTGAGCTAAAGACAGTATCCTATGTGTAGCTGTTTTAAACCACCATGCAGTAGACAACAGCTTTCCAGCCGCGTCTCCACTAGCATTAAACGGAAACCTAAGCGTTATGTAGCTCACGTGGGGTAAATCCCAGTTAGGTTTAAAAACCTAACCTTGGCACCTTAGTTGTACCTCTGGGTTTCCAAGACCCGTGGGGCAATGAACCCCTGGCGACAGGGCGGGAGCCACCGCGGTGAGGGGGCCCAGAGTGAGCCGCCGAGAAGGAGACGGTGGGGACAATAAGTCCCTGCCGCCTCCGGAGAAGGCGGCACTGTACCCCTCCGACAATAGTTTTATAAAAACCTGCATCTAAGGAGCAGTTGGAGGGGTGGCGGGTTGAGTTGAGCGGGTGCTTGCGTAAAAGAGACCTCCGAGCCGGTATGATGTGAATGTACCCCTCCGCCACCACCCCCCATAATCACGCATAACCGAGTTTTTGCATCCTGATTTCGCTGAGGAGTCTCTGTACGTAGTGGTGTACAATGTTTATTGTCATGATTTTCGCGAGCATTGGTTTGTCGAATTTTACGGTTCGTTTTGTTTTGTTTTTCCTTATTGTTATTGTTGATTTCTCGTCTACGTAGAAGTCAGGCACTGTGCCTACCTTCGGCACCAGCGCGTAGTACAGCTTGGTTGGCCTCTCAAGGGTTATCGTTATTGGCTGAAGGAGTGGGGACGCGTTCTCAAGGGTTATTTCGTAATCGCCATAAACCGCAGTCACGCTGGTCCTGAGGGTGCTGAGCTTCTCCCTAATTGTTAGTAGGAGCTCTTGAAATATCTTGGTGTTCGCGAGCTTGTCCAGATCGATGACGGTTATGCTGGTCTCGGTATTATACGAGCTTGAGCTGTAGTAACCACCGTAGTAACTACTCTGCACCTGGACGCCACCGACTGTACCAACTGCGACTGGAACAAACACTCCCGACGAGATGGTTCCATACACCAGAACAACCGCTGTAGTTCCTACAATGGCTATTGGATGTAGCCCTTGTGGTGACTTAACTGTAGCGGACTTAATTGCGCTCTCCCCGCCTGGCTCAACACCGTCTATATCCACTCCCACAACCAGGAGCCCGCTGTGGCCATCTCCAAATGCGTGTATGCGCACATAGCCGAACTCGTCCAGGAATGCCGACAGTGTTACGTCGCCTGTGCTGTCCACGCCGAACTCTTTGGCCAGCATACTTATTACTGCCTTGGCTTTGTCATACGAGTAGCTTGTGTGCACTACTACCTCGTAGTTGTAGCCGTTATACTCAGCCTCAGTGTACAGCCCGTGCCTGCTCAATATATCGCTTATGTGCGCAATGAATGACGTATATATCACATCACCTATTGAGGAGCCAAACACGCTGATTATGGCGTCAGGCGTGTAGTCGTCAGCCATAACTAATATATCGTCAAGCACCCTATACTTCCCCTTACTGCTTATGACTATCTCGTCTGAGGCGACATCGTGGTCATAACCAAGTGCTGACTTCACGTAGTCCTCAGTCGTTTCGTAAATATCGACGCTCGCCCCTCCCAAGTCGAGCTTTGCTATTGAGTTGATAGATGTGGGCATGTTCATTACTACGGTTGTGTAGAGACCGCCCTCGGCGCTCAGTCCAACCATTACTTTATTATTCTTGGTCTCAAAGAACGCATGCTTCTTCGACACCAAGACCTTCCCTACAGTGCTGTTCAGCACAAGCGCCTTGAAAAGCTCTGCATAGTCATCGTTCACGAATAACTCGTCTATGTCGTGATCCCCAACACTTAGCCTACCGAGGAGCACAGCCAGCCTAGAATCAACGCCCCTGGATGCCAGCCCATCTACAAGCTCCTTGCCTTGCACGCAAATAAATAAATACTAGGTTTTAAAGCATTTTGCCCACGAATTAGCAACAATACTACTCAAACGCCTCCTCCTTGACCTTAAACCGCTCGCCTGGTTCGTACAGTGCACCTGCATCTGTAAATACTTTCAATGCCTTCTTTATTGATTCCTCAACATTGTTTTTGTTTTTTGCTCCTGTGCATACGAACTTTCCTGATGAGAATATGAGCATGACTGTGTGTAACTCATTGAGCCTGTAGATGAGCCCTGGGAATTGCTCTGGCTCATAGAACGTGTCCGGGACAAGCAATGCCACCTTCTCTATGTCCACATCATACCCCAGACTACCGGATGCGACTATGTTCTGCACCTTAACATTCGGTTTCCCAGGAACCGCCACGCCGTTCTTTTCGAGCACTGTGATCAACTCGCTGACGTTCCTCTCAAGCTCCTCTTCACTTTTTGAGCCGGTTATGACCGCCTTGCCCGTACTAAACAATAGCACTGATGAGCGGTGTCTCCTAATAATCAAGCCTGGAAATGCCTCTGGGTTGTATTCAGCCCCGGCAATCCTCTCGGCAAGCCTGTCCAGGTTGATTTTAATGCCGAACTCCGCGGTGGCAACTATGTTCTCAATACGGTACGTTGGCTTTCCCATCAATTTGTAAATAAACTAGACCTTAATAAACTTTTCTGAATACGAATTACCGAGGACATACCGCCCTTATATCACTGTAGCACATGTACTTTATCCTCTTATCGTATACGTCGGTTCCGTATTTTACGCCCAGCTCCTTCATTACTTGCTTGAACTCATCACCGTCCACGTCACTGCACACAGCATATTTTATGCCCTTGTTTGTAGACTCGCCAACCAGCTTGCATATGTGCACAACCTCTATGGAGGATATCGTTCTCCTAATCGTTATTAAATACTGACCGTGCTTGACAACCTCGAACATAACTAAACACAAACCCAGAGGTTGCTAATAAATTTGGCGGTTCGTGAAGAATGGATGAAAGGATGGAAAAGAAGATTTTGAAGGTGATTTTGAGTGTTTTTATGGTTTTGGTATACTATGGGCTTATAGTCCGCCTCCGCCTCCAGCACCGCCGCCGAATGCCTTGCTTATGCTGCCGATTATTTGGAACACCATAACCAGCACTACCATTACCATCCCAAGGTTTATCATCGTATTTATTAGGCTAGTTAGGTCGATGCTCATTTTTCCACCCGATTGCGCATTCTGTGTTTAATTAAAAATGAGCCAGTGCTCTGTGTATGAGAATGCTTTTAATTTAGGCACGTGGTTAGAACTCCTCGATTTCGCTTACCTTGGTCAGTGTCCCAAGCACGTCCAGTAACTTGTTGGCTACCGCTTTGAGCTTTAACATGTACTTCTCCTCCATGCTCAACCTTTTGCTCAGCTCGTTGAAGACTACATTCTCAAGCCCGTCCTTGAACTCGTTCAGCGTATTCGCTAGGGCGTTTGTGAGTGCTTCGTTCATGATAATCGCTAGGAAGTCGTATGGGTAGTTCAAGTTTCCGTACGCCTCGAAGCGGAGCACATACTTATCCGCGCCCGATAGTGAGTTTAGCATCACGTCGAACTTGAGGAACCCGACCTTCACGTTCTCCGACATGAACTGCTTTATCGTATCTGGCTCAGGCACGTACATAGTTATTGTGTAGTATATGGCGTTTATCAGTTCAAAGCGTATGTTATCCCCGTAACGCATAACTAGCGTAATTGGCACCGGGGCATTTGTAAACTGCCTGTCGTCGCCGAAGGTTATTGAGTAGTTGTTTGAACCCCTAGCCACATACCAAATGTGTGGCGGTACGGATATGCTCTTCATATCGAGCCTGTACATCATATCGAGCAACCTCGATAATGCGTACACGTCCTCCCTAGTGATAAGCTCAACCCACCTAACCTGCCTGATCTTCGCGTCAAGCGCCTTCGCGTCCTCGCGCAGTTTGTTGAACCTGTCTATCAACTCCGGGTTCACAACCTTCACCAACTCATTAACCGCGCGCCTAATCCTTTCATAATTCGCAACAAACTCCTCCTCACTCATCACAACCAAGGCACACTTGCATTATTTAAATTTTACTGGCAATACCAAGTCTCGCACCTCCTAGGGGCGAGGAAATCTCCCAAAAAGGAGGAAACCAGTGAACTAAGATACCAATGCGCTTCCGATGAGCATCCCGACCCTGTATGGGTCTTTGTATGCTTCGTTTCTTGTGAGCACGACTTGCCTTCCAAGCCCTGCGTAGTGGTTTATGCAGTTCCTCGTCATGCCGTCCATACTGAGCTTGTCATTAACCACTACTATGCTGGTTATCCTGTGCTCGGGTATGTACCTCACCGAATCCTCGCAATCACTTACCAGCACTAGCCTTGTGTCCTCGCCCAGGTTCTCGGCAATTCTATCGCCGGCATACACCGCCACGTCTATGTTGGTTCCCCCGTCAGCCATGACGTGCTTTATAAAGTGCGGCGCCTGGTCTGGGCCAAGTACTATGTAGTTGTCCTTGAAGAAGACGTAGATGTGCCTAGTCCTAAGCATGTTGGCAAGTGTGTACAGTGACTGTGTTATCAGCCTTATGTCCAGCGTAACCATTGACGTCATCGTCGATGATGAGAAGTCCACAATCGGCACCAGGTTCAGCTCCAGCTCTCCGTACTCCCTCATCGCCAGCTCCGAATTCGCGTACTTAATCAGCATTAAGTCGTCGTCAGCGTACTCAGCGGGCTTTGCGCGAAGCATGTTGTTCCCCCTCGTGACTCCAATCACGACCGAAGACAACCTCTTGGTGCTGACTGACCCGCCGGCTTCGTATATTGCATCCATCATCCCCCTAACCATATCGTAAACCACGTCCTCAGGTATATATATGTTAACGCCGAACTGGAAGGGGCCTGTGTCTTCCTTGCTGACCGAGACGCCGTATGAAGCGCCGGGTACTACCCCCTGCTTCGCGCTGTACGTGGTTGACGGAGGCTCAGTAAGCACGTACTGCGTAAGAATGTACTCTATGTTCATCGCGTTTGTACTGCTGGCGTAGGCATTGGTAACCGATGAACCGCGCAGGAGCTCTATCAAGAACTTCAGCGCTATTGCGAATGATTTGTTGAAGTCGAGCACCGTGCCATACATTGCCCTCAGCTCCATGAACTTCGCCCACAGCTTAGTGAAAGCAATCCTCGCGCCCTCAACTACACTATCCTCAAATGACTCATCACTCAGGCTAGGCGCTACTGAGTAGAATATGAAGAATAGGCCCGTCGCAACGTCAAGCAACCCCCTGACCTCCCTAGACGCCTTCTGCAAGTCCCTAGGCAGTGCGTAGTAGAGCAGGGACCTAACATCCCCGTACGCCTTGTCCCTAGGCCTTATGTTTTTCAAGAGACCCATAGCAGGTCACGCCAGCACTCCTCCGGTATGCCCGCCTCCCTGAGCATCTTCTCTATCCTGTCCCTAGGCACATTATACCGCCTAGCGTAGTCAATCAACCACTTAGCCATAGCCCTATTCACCGGAGGACACTGACCAGGCATACCTACCACCTGGAGGAGGAAAAGGAGAAAGAAAAAAGAAAAATTTGAAGGTTTTGAGGAGGTTTTAAGTCGCTTAATGCACTACAGCGCTTATGAAGTGCTGGATACAGGACCGTATGTAGGACCAACTGGAGCACCAACACCGTAAGCCAGCCTGTAGTTGTTAATCCACTTGGTCGCGTATGTCTGCACATTCTGGGCAAACGCCTGCCAGTGCTGAACTGGCGGCGCGGTCTGTATCTGGGCTGGTGAGACGCCTAGGAACGAAGCGACACCACTAGCGTATAAGTTGTTCTGTGCGGCAAACGATATGGCAGCGATGTATCTTCCCATTGCTGTTTGAATGTTCTTCTTTCCGTGGCCGTGTCCACTTCTCCTGGCCATTTTTGGTCCCGCTTAACGTTTTCTCTAAGTATTATAAAGAAAGTAGTTGTTTTTGAACGAGAAGAGGAGAGGGGTGGGTTCGCTGTAGTAATTGAACGCTACCCCTGCTTCCACTTTACCCTAGTCTCTGTGCCACCTGGCACTGATGGCGGTACTGGCGGTGGGGCTATCCTCTTTATCAGCTCATCGACTGGCACGGGCTTTATTTCCGTGTAGGCAGTAGCCGGCGGGCAGTTGGGGTAGCACGGTGGCCTACCACCTGGCGGAGGTGGAGGCGGCGGGGGCGGCGGTGGTGGGGGTGGAGGCGGTGTGCATGTGCCACCTGGGCATGCGCATGTGCCTCCACTACAAGGACCGCCACCTGGGCATATGATTTGCCACCTGGCATTTAGTATTCTTGGTAATATATCGCAGAGGTCTTTGCTCCTTATGAACTGAGTGCACTTCTTCATGTACTCGGAGTCCAGGTTGGTTATTGAGCTCTTGTAGTTGAACCACTGTTGCTGGACTTGCGCCTGCAACTTGTCCAGCGATACCTGTGCGAGCACGGTAGCTACGTCCTTGGCGCTACCACTTAATATGAACTCCTCACAGTAAGGCGTTGCAAAACCGCAATCCCCGCGCTTGTTTCCAACCTTGACAGAGGGTGGTAGGTTCAGTGATGAGAATATTGTCTCCAGCACCTCTGATGCGAAGATTGACGCAAGCACCGTCCACTTGGCGCCTGTCTCATCGGGTGTGAATGAATCAATATTCTTCGTGTCGGTGAATAGCTCTGCTTCGTCAGGAATAAAACCGCTTATATTATCCTCTGCGCAGTCCCCGTACTTCACCTTCAGACCAGCCACATCGTACCTACGCTCAAGCGTCGCTGTCCAACAGATTGGAACTGTAGATGTATTGACGTTGAAGGTGGCGTCTAGGAAATCCACAAGCCTTGCCACCCTCAGCGTCATGTCCGGCTGGCTTGCATCCATTAACGGCTTGAAGTACATCTCGTAAAGCGTCACTATGTAACCCTGTACAGTACGTGCCGTTGAGGCTAGGTTGAGTAGCTTAATGTCTAAATCAGTGAAGTGATCAGGTGCTGGCCTTGGGTAGCCGAGGGTGGTGTAGAAGTAGCCTTCAACCATAGCCTTCCAGTCATCCTCATTGGTAACTAACTTGTCGGCCAATGAATCATACTCATTAACAAGGTCGTCAATTTTGTTGTAGAAGTCCTGGTAGAATGACTCATTGCTCGGTATATATGGCATGTTATAATTCTTGGCGTATTCGTTCAGTTCTTCATACATACACCTAAGCGCCGTCTTTGCAGACTTCAAACCACCTAGATCTCTTCTCAATATAGTCGGCACTATAACATTTACTAAGCTACTGCTACTTGGACTTGATAGCTTCCTTACGTTCGATATTGGGAGAACCAACCGTGGTACTTCCCTGCCATACATAGCCAGTATTGTCGTATTAATATAAGCGTCAGTTAGTATGTTGTGAAATATTGCGTACATCTTTATGAGCAATTCCATGGCTGTTTTCTCTGCATCGTCTCTGCGTACACCGCCGCTAACCATTACATTGACTAAGTCGTCATAAATCTTCATGCCGCCCGCAATGCGCGCCAGCCTTATCACCCTCTCTATGCTTTCTGAGGACATGTAGTATGATGTTGCGTGCAAAAATTCGTGCAATAGTGTACCCATCACCATTTGTGGTGGGTATATGAACAGATATGATGGTAATATAATTCCCTTGTTATTTCCTTCCCAAGTAGACATACCCCATGATGGTTCAGGTGTTATTGGTACAACGCCTATCCTCCTATCACCAAGGTACATGCTTGCCTCCGAATAGATTAGCCTGGAGTAGGTGTAGAAGTTAGTACCGAACACGTATGTAAAGTACCTTCTCGGTAGGGCTATTGTGTTTACCAACCCGTTGTATATATTGTCATAGCACTCCTTACTTGCACCAGCAAGCCTAGCAATATTGAGCATAACCGGCACTCTAGTCATCGGTTCAGCAAAGAGCTTCCTTAACGGCGAGAAGTCTGGGTAAGACCACTTAATCGTTTCACCATTCCATGAAAAGTCAATCTTCCCCTCCAGCACCTTGCATACTTCCGACACCTCTTGTTGCAACTCCTCCTGAGTTGTGGACTGGCTCATTGCAATATCTCAGTAAATCTAAGAATATAAAAGTTTTTAACGTAATGATAACTACGGTTTTATTATTATACTTTCGTCAGATCGGCAAGCCTGTTTATTGATTGTTCAATTAATGGTAGTACCTTGTCCTTCGTGTGCTTGTACACCTCTGCATCATCCATGAAGTCGGGGCCGTTTGCAAGCTCTGGTGTTGATTGGTACAGCGATACTAAGAATCCAAAGTAATTCAGACCAGCATTGTCCACGGCAGACTTATTGAGCGCTAATGCCTTGATTTCGGGGATGAATGTCCTTAAGAATGCGTTGGTTGAGCTCTCGTATTCTATCGGTGGGTCTGACGGCACAATGTACGTCGGCGGTACACCCACTGTTGCGTACAACACATCATACATTGTAGATATTGATGGAACCCACTCAAGCCCAACATTAACTGGCTCCATTAGTTTAATAGCCCTCAACCACTCTTCGTATGAGCTGACCTTAAAGCCACCATCGTCTATCTCATAGAGGAACCTGCCGTCTATGTTGGGCACGAGCTTGGTCGCTATGTAGGTACCGCTTATCGACGTTACGTCGGCCGCGAGCGGTGGGACAAGTAGCGATATGCCTGCCGCGAACACCGGTATCTGCGACACAATGACCAGCCCTAGTATGCCTCTGTCGTTGCCGTAGAACGATACGTAGGAGAGCAACGGCCTATACGAGTAGAGCAGTGACAGTAACCTCATGTCGTTCTCGCTCAAGAGTGAGTACAGCCCCATGAAGTACAGATACGCCGTATCGACTATTGCATCACACATGCCTGCTGGATATATGTTACACCACAGATCCCTCATCCCATGTTCGACAAACGCCCTAACCGGCCTAGGCGTGAACCACGCCCTGAGTTGGTTCGAAATTGCATTATAACACGCCTCATTATTCGCAAACTGTAATGATGAACATGCAGGGGCTGTGTAGGTCAGCGATGTGTAGAACAGCTTGCTCTGCACCATCTGGTTCAGGTAGTTGAGCACAGCGACTGGGTATGTCGCGCTTGGGTACGATAGTCCTGACAGCCTGACCGTGTACTCGTCATACGCCACAAACTTCAGGAAGTTGTCGTAGGTCGTTGAATTCTTACCGCCCTGGACGAAGATTGGGTACGCCCAGAGCGTGGTGGCTATCTTATATGTTGGCACGTAGTTCGGGTCGACGGATATCGACAGCGTAAGCACATCCTCACCTGAGCTCGGCTCCTCCCACCTGATGCACGTAACCGCGTCCACGAATGGCTTGTTGTAGTTCTGCCCCGAATAGCCGAGTTCCCTCATTGCCTCGTTTGCGCACGCCTCGTCGTACTTAGGCACCAGGCTCATCCTGTACTTCATCTCAAGCGAGTTCTTCACCTCGACGTTAATGCCGAACTGCGTCCTCAGCGCCTCCACTGCATTGTCCAGGCTCTCCTTAGGTACCATGACCGGATCCAGTATGAAGAGTACGTAGAGCTTCTCAGTATCTCCGTACTTGAAGTCCATCGCCGTAGTCCTCTCGCCGTAGTGGTCGTTCTGGTAAGTCGGTATGTGCCCGACCAATGGGTTATCATGCCCAAACAGGAACACCGGCACAAGTACGGCGTGTTGTCTGAAGTTGTCGACATTGTACTCAAGGTAGAGCACCCTGTACCCGAATGGCCTCAGTAAGTTATCGTAGTAAATAGCCACCTCCTTAGTGGCATCATAGTACTTCCTCGGCGTGAACGAGGACAGCGTAACTATCTCTCCGCCAGCATTCATATTGGCCAGGACCGCCGTGAAGCCAAACATTGCGGCGAGCTTGAGAGTTGCAAATGCGGTCAGAGGGTCAAGTATCCTGCCTGACTTGACTAGGTCGAGTATGGAGCTTATTAATCCATCAATATCACCATAGGCTGCGTGATTTACGTAGTCCGCAGACTCCTTCGTGTACCACCTGAGCTTGTAGAAGGGCGCCTGCTCCTTCCAGCCGACCCATATTATTGGGCCCGGCAGTAGTGGCGCACAAACGGAGAACTTTATCGACTCCTTTATCTGGTCCTGCGCGGGCATCCACTTCCTAACGTCCGCAGGCGATGTTGTAGTTAGTATAAGCTCGGCTGGTCGCTCGCAGTTGAAGTCCCACGGCTTATTAATGACCTCCCTCTCAATCCACTCAGCAAGCTCCTTGCCAGTGATTGGGTCTTTCGCACTGGGTTCTGGATCCTTCTTGGCTTCAGCGCCCATCACAGTAAGTCTGGTAATTAATAAAAATGTGTTATTAAGAGATATTTGAGACTATTTATATTCTGCACTTTCACGAGCTCTTGCCCCGTTTCCCCTCATGCCGGCGTCCCTAATCACCTTTCATCCCTTGTCGGGACTGCGCCCCCATCCTCGGGGCATCAGTGCTCAGACGCCCACGGGGCTGGGCGCCCGCACCTTCACAGGATTCCCCTCCGAGCGCGGGCTTGTCAGTATTTATTTTGTCCGAAATTTAAACCTTTTGTAACCAAAAGAAAGACCTAGAGTACGCCAGGGACAAAACATTATATCCGACCCCCATAGCATATTGCCCGTACAATGTTTCCTATCTTTACGAGCTCTGAAGCTTAGGTATTGGTATTGTATATGTATGGTGGTGCACGATATCCGTAACGTCGTTGCCCCTCCATACGTACTTGCTCGCCATTACGGCGTCACGCACCTCAGCGTAGACGTAGAAGTTGTTGGGCTTGCGTAGCCTCTTGGGTAGTACGAATGTTGATGGTTCTATATAACCATCCGTTAGGAAGAAGCCCATGTCGTAGTATGGTATGCCGTACTTCTCAGCGACCTGTTCAGCGGCGTAAAAGGCTGGCTCGGGCACAGTACCGCCACTAATTATGTTCAGCCGAGCCCTCCTGAGCAACTCCTTAAACGCGGTTTGTGGCAATATCTGCCTGCCGATTATGTATATGTCGCCACACTCCTGCCCAGCGCGCAGGCATTTAAGCAGGTTCCCCACGAACATGCACTTACCAAGCGGTTTCTCCTCATCTGGCGTGCACTCGCTACTGTACATTATTATCACGCCAGTAACGTCCTCGTGAGTCTTAGCCATCTTGTACAGGAATGTGAACGCGGTAGAAACTACGAAGTCCGCAAGGGACATGTCCGTGCCCTGTATGGATACGAACATTGAGCCGCTGACGTCGAGTATTAGGAAGAAGTAGTACGGTATAGCCCACTCCCTGATGGCTAGCCTGTACCTCCTGTCCAAAATGAGGGTTTCAAATTCATTGGTACTCATTTTAACCACTCATTACATGTAACTAGTAAGGTTTGGACACACCGAGCCGACCGCCACCTTCAACCTGTCATTCCATACACGTATGTACGGCCCCTCGGCACCGCCGAACGCTTCAACGAAGTATTTATACACATTCCACATGTTCGGTTTTTCCTTCAATTCTTTCTTTAACATCTCAATCGGACCTGATGCTTGTGTTGCTGCATAGTTCGATGTTTTTCTGCGCTGAAGTGTCATAGATGCTACTACATTCTCTATCATGTCGATGAACTCTTTTGCCTGAATCAAGCTTAGTAATACGCTTGAAAGTGGTTCCCCTGTACTTGTTCCGTACAGCAACGAGGTTATGATTGTTCTACTAATCTCCGGTAGTTGTTGCGCCTGTGGTTGCGCTTGTTGCTGCTGCTGTGACCGTAGTGTTTCCTCGAATAATTTAGACACTAGATATGCCCTTATTAAGTAGTAATAGTCTTCTATATGTCTCATAAGCGCATAGGCAGTTAGTGTGGACAGTGCCAAATTTATTGTGATTGCTAGGTGGTTTGCAACATCATTAGCTACATCACTATAGGTCTTCCTCTCATTAATGTTGTAAATACCATAAATGCTATCTAACATCGCAATTAACTCCTCCGTAAACAAGCTTGCATTTGGCCCTGCAATACCCAACGCCGAGATAAACAGGCCCCTTATCTTTTCCTTAATGTTCGGTATTGAAAGCAGGGCGGACAACGGCGCAAACGCCCTGCCGATATTTGCAAGGCATCCCACGACCTCTTGTATTGCACCAACCGGTCTTTCCTTCACCTTATCTGGCGACAGCGATGCGAGCAGGTTGAGCCCGAGCACCTGCATTGCGGAGAGTAACCCCCCTGACAATAACGCGAGCGCGAACTGTGCGCCATAGTCCACGCCGAGCACTGAGGATGCCCTCAGTATTATGCTCTGCATTAAGTACGTGAACACCGATGGGGACACAGTCGCGAGTCTCACCACCATGTCGTTTATCATTGCAGACACAACATCGCCGGATTTATTAATGTCGCCGACTATTTCCCCAAGGGACTTGGTCTCCGGCGATGCGAAGAGTAGCGGGTTGGACGTCACAACACGCGCCGTGTTGTACGCCGTCAGGTTGATCATGTAGCTCGCCATCTCGAAGCTCCTCGGCGTAACAAGTATGTAGTTCTCACCGTACATTTCAGGCGACCACGGTCTCTCCAGGAGAGCCATTGATTCATGGATTGTCCCAATGCCCGTCTCGCCGCCCATGGCTATCGTGCCTAGGTACATCTTCAGCAGCGTCGGCATTATGTTTGCATAGTACGTAGCCCACTCCAGGAATGAGTATGGCTGTGCATATACATAGAATATTGCGAACCTGTTCCTGAGTGGGTACGGTAGCTCCTTGGCAATTTCCGACGCCCAATCAACGTTGTTCCCAGCGGCGATTACGAATATACCGCTTGATAATTCGTGCCCCGTGGATATCCTCCTGTCCAGGACTATTTGGTACGCCGCAGCTTGCATGTAGTACGGCGCTAGGTTGAGCTCGTCAAGGAACAATATGCCGAATCCCTCGCGGAGCAACCAAGGTGGCGCGAGCCAGACGGCTTTGGTCGACTCCAAAGACCTGACTACGCTATACGGTAGCGTCAAGTACTTAAACACCTCCTCCTTGATTTTCTGTGCAGCTTGTTCTCCTCCCTTCTCGTACGTCTCGGTTTCTCCTCTCTTGCCGAAGAGCACGAGCGCCAGGTACCTGGCGGCTATGTCGCTCGGCACTCCCTTTATATCCTCAAGCTCAAGCTGGCTCAGCCTGAAGTCCAGGTAGTTGAACAGACACACCTTGGCGCCGGCGAGGGACTTCTCGAACGGCTCCTCAATGTGGGTCTCTCCATATTTGTGTATGCCTATGTTCAGGAACTCCCTGTACCTAGACAGGAAGTTGTATATGTCCCTCAACTCCTCATACACAGGGAGCGCGGTATATGGTACGTACAAGTCCCCAAGCTCTGCGTCGAATTTCATCTCGCCGTTGGCAGTTATTAGAACCCTCCTCACGCCCATAGACATAAGCGTCAAGTTCTTGTTCACTGCGAAGTAGTCACACGACGCTGGCATGTACTCGTGGCTGTAGAACTTAGTCATGTCTTTAGACACTGGGTAATTGAATTTCTGAGCGACTGTCTGGTACGGCGGTTCGAAGAGGTAGAAATAGGAGTCGAATGTCTCCACAACCTTCCTGTCGAGCCTCATCTTGATTAGGCTCTTCAATGTCTCGTACGTTATTCCCTGTTTGAATAGCCTAGCGAATGCGAAGAACAGCCCTATTATTCCCCTGCACGAACCAAGCGCGTTAATCACGTCGCTGAAGAGCGTGGTCGCCCCGCTCACCCTCATGTATTCATCTGAAATAAGCGATGTAGCCAATGTGCTCCTGAGCCTTTCGTTCATACCAAGTGTTGGAAATAACAGCTTTGCATCGCTAATTAACGCCTCGCTGTACGGTGGGAAGACATCGGTTCCGATTACCTGGTTTATCATTGCTGTTGGTATGACGAAATCCATAATGCCCGTGTACGTATTTCCCTCCTTTAGGTTTATGTTCGCAAACACAAGTGGCGACCTAACGAGCGCGAGTATCGCTATCCTCCTTATGTTCTTAATCAACGTCTCAAGCACGACATCATCAAGCTCCTTGCCCTGTGATGTCCTAGTTATACCAGACTCATCGGCAAGCACCTTCAACAACCCCCTCTCGTCCACACTGCACTTCTTCATTGCATCTTTAAATTTCGTATAGGCAATGTAGCTGAGCTGTTGCGACAGGCTGGAAAGCATGACTCCAATTGCGTCGGCCGCCTCCTCAACCGATTGGGACTTGCCGACACCAGGTGGACCTAGCATGAATGCGGATACCTTCCTCGACACTGTGAAGTACATATTAACGATTATCCCAACCATGTCCGATGCCGTCACTGACGGCGGTGATTGTAAGTACTTCGATACATCGAGAGACATCTTAATCAGCCAACCTTTAAGGGAATTAATAAAAATATTTGTTATCCTCCTGGCCTCCTCCCTTTTTTGGGGAGGTTCCTCGCCCAGCCTTCATTGGCTCCTCTGGCTGGGTTCATGGGTTTGCCCCGGGCCAGCACTGCGGGGCTTTCCTCGCTGGCCGTGAAAGTCTTTAGCATTGCGTGCAGGTACTGTACGATGGAGTATGGTATGGTCGTGTTTGATTTACCTTCGTGCTCTCCCCAATCTATCTTTTTCCTCAAGTCCCACCAAACGCCTTTGACCCAAGCCTCTGGTGTTGTTTTCCACATTATATTCACCACAGATGCATAATCCCTATCCACGTAATGTTTCTTCGGGCAGTAAAGAACGTGCCAATCATTTGTTTTCTCAAGCCTTGTGAAGTGTATTGGACATACTCTGCTGTTCCTATAGGATGATACGTGGAATATCCTCGAACCCCTCTCCAAAGCCTTGAACGGCGTCTGCTTGATCCTATGTCTCAACTCACCCCTCCCAACAGCCTCGATCATCGACTCCTGCGGGTTATCACCAAGTTCCTCGGTGATTATGATTGCTGGTGTCTTTGTCAATTCATTAGCCACATGCCTAACCCTACCAACCTTCCTACCACTCTCCCTTAGATGCTTCACACGCTTCCTGAACTCTCTCGTGTTTGTTATGTTCGTGTAATTACCGTTTGGTAATGCAAATTCGGGCTTCAACCTCTCAATAATCGCGTTCCTAACCCTCTCATACCGTCTAGCTAATCTGCCGAAGTCGGTCCTAATCATGTAGAGCTCAGGAGTTACGTGCTGCCTATTCCAATCAGCCACCTTGCCCACGGTGGTTTCGATATCAATCCTGCTAATAGCTACCGTGTTCTCGTTTATGTCGAAGACGATGATTGATTTTGGTTTCTCCTCCCTAGGTTTTATTTCGAACACGAACACTGCATACCATTTGTTTGCCTTTCTCTTAACAATCAACGTACTCGCCAACCCAGCTTCCCCAGTTAATACCCTCCACCAAAACAACCAGAAACGTTTATGTGGTCTCAACCAGACCTCAGTTCGACCATTGGGTAAGGATAGCTCAAGCCTAACCGGGGCTATGGAGTGGATAAATTGTTCATAATTCCATGCCTTCTCCGTAAACCTAATCGAGACTCTCCTAACCTCCGGGTAGGGTTTGCTCGCCAAGCCCTTCTTTCTCCTTTTAACGAATGACTTGGCGATTTGCGCTGCTTGCCTAACGGCTTGGATGATTAGTTGTGAGTTCAAGTCTTGGTACTCCCGCCTATACTTGTGATAAAACAGTCTCTGGAGCTGGGTTGCACTCGTAACATTGTTTGCGACAGCGTATTCAGTGACCTCCCTAACAATGTTGAGGTACGCTGTCTCAACAGAATAAAGTAACTTAGAAACATCCTTGGAGACCTCCAACTCAACAGCAACAGCCCTACGCAACAACAAAAACAAGAAAAAACACCCACATAAAAACCCATCTCCGTAGACCCCCACGTAGTGGGGCGACCCGCCCTAAAGGGCGAGGCTTGCCCCTGGGTCACTGCTGGGTTTTATTGGTTGTTTGTTGCCCGGATGGGTTGTTGCCCGCCTGTTCCTGCTTCTCCTGCTCTGGTTGCAGTATTGCAGTGCGTGTCTTGAGCTTTGGTATCTGTGGTTTATACCCACCTTGGCTCATTGTGTTTGCAACTGCCTTGTCTAGCTGCGCCTCGATTGGCTTGAGCATCTCGTCAATTAACATCTCTATTAATGGCCTCAGCCTATTTGCAATGCGCGCGGACGCCTCATTGATCTTTGCATAAAGCCATGCGTTAGCCTGTGATACCTGGGCCTCTGCAATGCGCGACCTGGCCTCTGCTGACAGCGATTCCCTTATTCGTTCATACTCTTCCGACCCGCTGTACACCCTCGCCAGCTCCTCCAGGAATGCCTCCCTAATTATCGGTTTCAGCTCAGTAACTAATCTCTCAACAAATGACCTCTTCACTTCATCGAGTTGCGACTGGTACGCGCGTGTGTAGACGCCTTCAACGATGCCGACCGCCTGTGATAACTCGCCTATACGCTTGCTGATTACTGAGTCGTACATTGTGCCGACGTTCATCGCCGTCTCTGAAATATCCTTAGCAGCAGCAAGCGCCTTTATTATATCGCTGACCATGAGGTTGCCGTAGGCCTCAGCCCTCCCAAGGAGGCTTGTATACTTCATTGACTCCTCGATAATCTCCGATGGATCCCTGCCGGTTACCTCCGATGTTGCATAAATCTCTATCAGAGTCTCCGGGGAAACCCTGACCTTTGCGCCCTGCCTCACCTTCATTGCTCCACGTCTACGTTGTTTCTCCTCAACCTCCGTCTCGCCAGTCCCCTCAGCATTGCTCATTGTAGTTCAGAACCAATAATCCTAATCAATAAAAATTATGTAGATTATTTTTTAAAAACGCTTAAAAACGCTATTCTTCAAGTTGCCACGTCCTCGCCATGCATTCCTTGAACTCGTCCTCGCTTTCTTTGTTTAGGCATTTGTATGACTCTATCATGCTCTGCACGTCGTCCCGTATCGCCGGCATCAACTCCTTCTCGCACTGTATGTTTCCCCTGCACTCCGCCAGCCTCTCCTGTATGTACTGCTCTGTGGATAGGTCTATTATGTAGTCTATGCCGAGCACGTACCTCTCCACCTTCTCCTCTGGGTATTCCACCGCATACACGTCTAGGTTGCCAGTCCATATGTTGATTATCCTGCCAGGTATCCACATTTTGTATGAGTCAAAGACGTTTTGGTATTCCCTTACCATATCGGCTAACTGCGGGTCGTACTGCTCAAGTATTGGCAGTAGTTCGTACCTGTTGTTTACGTATATCTCCTTTAACAGCGATACAACAATGACGATGTTCACAAGCTCCCTGGCGGACTTCAAGGCTGATTCCGCAAACACCGACTTCTCCTTGTCATTGAGCAACCCTTTGAAGAGGTATGAAACAGTTGATGAAACATCGCTCCTGTCGAATATGGACGCCAAGATGGGCTTATTCTTGAAGAGTGTGTCGACTGTCGAGCTTACGTACTCCTGTACCTCATCGTATGCTGGCACCCTTTCGCTCCTATCAACATCGTAAAGCCTCACTAAGTACTTAACGCGTACCTGCGTGTACGATGGAGATATCACCTTAGCATCGACCTGCAGTATGTACCCCCTAATCCTTATGAATATATTAGCCATCCTGTCCAGGAGCTCCCTAGCCTTGCTCAGCAACGCTTCATCAGTTATGCTCGTAAAATCAACGTTCAAATCCCCGCTCACGTTATTCACTTAAGAACAAAATGGAAAAATCCTATACAGTTTTCTTTTTTGCTTGCTCATTTAGATGTAGCACTGTAGATGTCTACCTATAGACGATGGGCTCGCAAAATCCTTGAGACATATGGCGTAAAAGTACTGAAAGGCACAGATGTTGCGAAGTTGGTGAATGTGTTGGTGAATAAATATTACTATGTCGAGAAGGTCGCTAAGAATAAATACGTATTAAGACCGCGTGTTGAGGTTATCGTCCCAGCCGTGGTAAAGTACGTACTGAGCACAAGCCATAAACTGAACATGGACCCAATACAGTTTGCTTACTCCGAATCGACAACCAAGTACCTTCAGAGCCTACTACCGTTCAGTGATGAACGGGAGGTTAGGGAAATACAGAGGCTTGTAATAGCTAAGGTCAAGGAATATTTAGGACAAGGTACAAAACCGTATTAACCTAAGGCAAGCCCGAACCTCGTCACTTGCTCCAGCGTGTATCCTTTGGCTGTTATTGAGTATATCGTCAGCGTTGTGGCTGGTTGTATGACCACCTGTAGCGAGTTAGAGAACTCTATGTTGTCCAGCGCTATTACGAATGTTGTGGTGTCCTGCGTCGGCACGTAGGATATGCCCGGCATGGGCACTGCGCCATTCATAATTGCAGAGCTTGGTATAACTGTTTGGTTGCCGTCTATCACTAGGATTAGTGAGAAGTCGTTCTGTGACGTGACTATCCTCATGCTCTCAAGCTTGCCACCAGTTGAGGTGCTGAATAGGGTTGTCGTTCCTGTCAGGTTTAACTGCGATGACGAGTAGATGTAGAAGGGCTTCTGCACCGTCTGGCGCACAGTGAATGCCTGCACCAGCACTTCGAGTAACACAATCATTCCAAGCATCTGCCCCAACGCCAATATCCCAGACGTGCCTGTCTCGGACATTGCCAATACATCTCTATAAAATAAAAAATAAAACGCTTAAAGCGTGAGTGTTTTGTTTCGATATTCGACGATTACGCCGTAGAATGTGGAGAGCCAGTCGTATTTTTCATTCATCAGTGCTTTGTTAAATGGTTGTAGTTTATCCTCTTGAAGTGGGTCTACTACTGATTTTGCCATGTACACCTTAACTCTAAGTGGTTTCTTGCCATCATTGTTAGTTTCAGATGTGTCTATCCCTATTGTTGTCATTAATTCAAGGACGTCCATGAGGCGCATGTCGGGCGACATAACGACCGCCTTGTCTGTCGGCGCTCTGAGCATCCTGCCTATGTACTGCAGAACTGTGCTCCTGGCTACAAACCTAGTATAAGTATCCTTAAACGAGTACTCACCACGCTCATTCGTTTTGAACCTGTCAAGTACACGCATATGCTGAACCCTCCAACTGGTCATAGCTGGGTTCGGCATCCTGTCTATAACCATTGCACCACCACCGTATAGATCGTAGCCCCTGTTTACCTTGCTTGTTATTACTACGAAGTTTGGATCGTATTTCCTCCTGAACGTCAACAATATGTTCATCGTATCCTTCGATACATCAGTTACACTACCGCCTGGCGAAATCTTCAGCGAGACATCGCCAAAGAGTAGATAGACATCTACGCCTAGTAGGTTAGCCACGTCTACTAAGTTCAGCGTGGCTAACTCCGCTATTCTTGACGACCTGTGCATAGTCCTCAGAAGCATTTCGCCGAAGCTGTTCGAGCTCAGTATGCCGATAACCCTTGACGAACCTATTTCCTCTTTCTCATACTTCTGCTTTACATACTTGTGCGCAAGCACAATTAACCTAAGGTATGCCGATACGTAGTTTGCAATATCGATCAGGACAGACATGTCCGTCTTGTATAGGTCGTCTTCCGTCATTTTCTTTTTAGCAAGCATCTTTATGTACTTGCCTGGGTATTTGTACGTCATTACGTCCCTATCGTTCGGTATTATAACGTATCCGTACAACTCATCCCTACTCTGTATGTACCTTACCTTCTTCGCACCAAATATCTCGTGCGCCATCTGCTCCGGCAGTGGTGTAGCTGTCATGTGTATGAGGATGCTTGAGGATGCACCAGCTACATGCGTGAACAACTTATGGAAACGCGCTATTGTTAGTATATCCTCCTTGGCATCATTATCACGAACCAACACCAACCTATCCGTTGCTAACTCCCTTAAGTACTGCACCTCGTTGTACAATCTCTTGACTTCCCTATACGCATGTAAAGCATCTTTGTCTACGTTTATCAACAATTCAAGTTTGTCGGCAAGGCTTTTAATCAATAACTCAATATCATATACTTTATCTAATGGAAGCACGTTCTTTACAGAAGTCTTAAAAAAGGTCACCAAGTTTTGAGACTCAGCGAGCTCACCATGCCTGGCAGACAACGCCTCAAGTTCGTCGTAAAAACTATGCGGTATCCTTATGTGTGGGTATGTCCTCTCAATGAACTCGTCAATCTCATCAATCGTCATCGCAATGGAGACGGGTAACTTGCCATTCCTAAGCATCGCCAGCCACTCCTCATACGTCATAACAAGTATTAGAGGACGTGATGAATGGAACATCCCGTAGAACTGACCCATATAATCGCACATGTGAATGCCATAGTTTGTCGGTCCTTGTTTTGAATCATCCTTGTTAGGCATAGGAGGCGGTTCCTTCCTGATAATGACCCTGACGCGCGAGCCGAGCGCCGCTTGATACTCGATTATTTCTGTGTTGTTCTTCAATTCATTTTCAAGCGCATCCCTTAACCTGCCATCGGCATTGTATGCCAGCTTCAGAGTCTTTGTCGAGCCATGCATGTTGGATAATGCGTCATGTATGCTCTCTATCTCCCTTACTAATGCGTCGGTTAGTTGCACCTTGTTAATTGGGATGAACGAACTACCTGACTCAAAGTCGGTCTGTCCCCGCGTTGCTGAGAATAGTACATAATTTGGGTCTGCAATGAACTTAACTAATCGCTTATTTATGGTAGTTACTACAGGCATTTCTGTACAGTATAGGCCCGGCTCATCAGCGCGCACTATCTTGTCAGGTAATGAGAAATATGGACATACATAGTTCCTTTTGCCTATAATCAACACAATATCTGCAATAACGCCTGCGTACCCGTCTGGCGTGGGTATCGCAACAGCATACTTGCGTGTAAAATCCTCCGCTATTTGTTGTGCTAGTGATGATAATGGTACGATCATTGTACCCACAACAACATTACCTTGATTTTGGTTAAACACCGTAGGTTTTAGGAAATTCCTGTCCTGAAGTATTGATTTGTATGCGTCGTCAAATAAAATCTTCGATATTATGTTCGTCATTGCAACGAGCGATATCATTGTTTTACCAACGCCTGGTGGTTCGTATATAATGTTTATGTCGGTCTTATCAATCGATTGCTTCGCGCCCTCCAGGATTGACTTGACTAGCATACTAACAACCTTACACTGCCCAGGCCTTGGCCTCATAGGCGTGAAATCTGTACTTGACTGTCCTCGCTCCAAAATAGTCCAGTACACTTCACCGTAACTTGGGTCTTCCTCGCCGCAGTCATATAGCTTAACAATTTTGTTGAACGTAACCCACTCGCGGAGCAGGTCGATCGGATCCTTCTGATTCTGATCCTGTTTCTTCCCCTCCACTTCATCAGCATCGCTGAACCCAGGCATTCAATAATGGTATACGCATCTAAATAAAAAGTTTACTACAACAAGTACACCGCCAAACTACGGAACACCACACCAAGTGTGTGATCATTGCTTGGTTTTAAGTTTTACCTTTACCGGACACGTATCGTTGAACCGTTATCTTGACCATGTTGGATGCGAATGACGCGGCTAGCGCCTCTGTTGCTAGTACTGTCAGGGCAGTGGCTAGGTTGACTGGCGTTGGTTGGGTTATCTTCGGCGGTGGTGTTGGGAGCAACGGTATTACTGGAGTTAGGTTATACCCATTGGCGGCGGCCATGTTGAGCGCCTGGTACAGTGGTGACACAGCCCAGACGTTGCCGCTCGTTGTTCCACCGACAAGTATGCCAGCAAGCGAGCCAGATGGCGTAAACACAGGCGAGCCGGAGTCACCAGGCATTATGGAGCCCGTTGACGACTGCACCAACATCATACAGTTCAGCGTCGCCGGGCCTTGGTCATAGCTTATACTGAGCGTGGCGCATGTATCGAACACGGTCCCTTGCTGAACACCTGTTGTTGCCCCGACCAGTACGATGCTCATTCCGTTATAGTAGTCAGACGAGCTCCTTAGGTAGTTGTTGAGCTGTCCGTAGCCAATTACTGATATTTCATAATTCGTATTCGTAACCTTAGCTATTGCGAAGTCGCTCATGTACTCCTGCCCCGGCACTATGTTTACAAACCACGTTAACTCCGCAATCGTGTCATTCGGCGCTTGCCCACCGTACAGTGGCCCTGGTTGTGTAATTGGATTACCTACCGAGCCCAAATTAAGTAGGTTAAAGACGTGTGAATTGGAGGCTATGTACAACACGTTGTTTTGGTCAACGTAGAAGTAGTTCAGGGTGCCCGACGACGGTATTGATACTGCCGCGTTGCCCACACTTACCCCTGCTGGAAACGGCCTGTACCTCGTGCAGTAAACGCATAGGTAGCCCTGTGTTGATGATGCACCCGTTAAATTCTTCGGCGTAAGTACCATGGACTTCACAGTACCGCCTATCTCAATTACATCGGTCGGTATCCCGCCTATCTCCTCAGGTATGCCGCCACCGACTAATTGCTTCTTGTTGATTTTCCGCAATACGTAAAACCTAATTGACGGCTGTGAAAACACTACCTTACCACCCTTAATCTTGGGCCTGAGGTAATTACTGAATCCGATTACCCCATTGATTCCTATGAATTTCTTCGCTTCCCTAATTATTTCCTCATCCAACGGCTGAAGCTCACCAATACTACTCCTCAGAAGCAAATTGAGCAGACTACTTCCGGCACTCATTTCATGAAAAACAAACCCAAACAAATAAAAACAAAGTTGATATAGATAACTGGCAAACCTCGCCCTAATGGGCGAGAAAGGGTCAGAGACCGAATTCTATTTTACTTAGCTTCTCCACATCATCCCTACAAGCAAGAGCTAATTCTGGAGTGACGTTCAAGCTCCTCAGTACTGCGGCTACGACGAATGTCGCAACTCTTGTAGGCTCCAGCTCAACGGATGAACCGCACTCGCCCATGATTGTTTCAGTGAACCACTTGTACAGAAGCCTGCCTGCGACCATCGCCATTGCTATCCTAGTGCATGGGCCGGCCACGGCGGTCATCGCCATATCCCTATTGCCACTGAGTGCCATCGACCAATTATGGACAAACGGCGTGGTGATTGCATACTGTACATACTCATAAGCCAGCGCCGGTAGATTCTCCGGCAATTCTTCGCAAATCGGTGGTGGCACGGTCGGCGCCACCCACGGTTGCTCACTCCTGCGTTCCGCCTCCCTGCGCAACCGCTCTCGCTCCCCCTCTCCTGCCTGTTGTATGAGAGCTATTTTGAAGCCCCTGGTTATGCTTGACTGCCTTATTGCGTTGTATGCGTCTGGGTCAATGTACCTGAGGGCCCTTGCAACGTACGCCTCCTCGCCACTTGCCTGTTGTTGCACCATTAACCTAAACGCTTGGCTGATCATCGTCAAACTCATTAATTGAGTCATTATATTCCCAAGTGCCTCAAGCGCGGCCACTGCGTCAAGCGCCATTTTAACCACCCCCTCAGCCTAGCGAGAACGCGACTGGTGTACCGACCAATTGGGCGGGTGTTACTGAGTAGACTATCTGCATTGCATAGACGACAGTGTATAAACCGATCATTGCGCCCATCAGCGACATCATCATTGTGATGACACGCCTAATGTTAGTACCGCCCTCCTGTTGCGCTGGGCGCATCCTAATGGCTCTAGGTGGTGTTGCCTTAGCTGGCTTGGTTTGTTGCGCCACCTTCTGCGGCGTAGAGGTGGGCCTGGCCTGTTGCTGTGTCGGCGCTACTGCTTGAGTAGGTGCTACGGTGCTTGCATTTTGAGCCGTTTCCCGAGCCCTCTTTAGGTCTGCGATGGGCATCGCTATAATTGTCGTCTGTAAATAAAAATTTTTTAGAACAAATAAACATGTGATGTTTTAATTAGGCTCAGCGGTAGCTGACCGATAATGCTGTAGATGATACTTGCACAGGCGGTGTTAGGTTGAGCGGTACTAACGCCTGTATTGTATATGGGCTCGCCCTTTGCGAGTTAGTGAACCCGAACTGTAGCTTATCAACCCAGCTCAACGTGGCTGTGGCAAACCAGCTAGACTGTGGCGTGTAGAATTCATAAAGCGATGCGGTTGTTGTGGATGAAGATGACGTAAAGGTCACCGTAGTAGCCGTGTTTGCATTAAAGGCGAAGCATGCCTGGTAAACACCGCCTCCGCTGTATGATGTAGCCACTGGAACCGTTATACTCTGCCCAGCTATTGTTATTGTTGCACTAAACGGTGTAGTATCGCTTAAGTGCAGAATCACGAGGCCTGGGTTCTGCAACTGATACGCCTGGCCCTGAACAAGTGATGCAGACACGTCCGGCGTAGCGGACGTTGTAGATGTTGTGTTGGCCAGGGAACTTAGGTTCAGCGAGATTACGCCACTTGCTTGTCCGCCAACTATTGAGTACGAAGACTGGACAGATTGATTAAGCACGCTTAGCGTCACTATCTCGGAAAGCACATTAGACGCGGTCTGCTGAAGGGTGAACTGCATGCTCGGCACGAAACATGCCGTATTGCCGTTAATCAACACCACGGTTGGTAAGACCTGTGTGAATGCAGGGGCCGCCATGGTTCTCACCTCCTAAGGCTGGCTATTGCCTGGCGTATAGTCCAGGCTAAACCAAACACTATGAAGGTGAACGCAATAACTACAGCCATTGTCGCAAGCACTGTTTGATATATTGCAAGACCTGTGAAGAACGACATTGCAAAGCCTATGAAGCCTAGAACTATTACCCCAATCATCACGGCGCTAAACACGGTCTTGGTCACGTTCATAAATACGCTACTTGTGGCTCCTGCGGTCCTCTGTACTAATTCAACAACCTGTGGTAATCCCAGGTCCTTTATTGCGTATGTATCAAGCCTCATCACGAATTATGTGTTTAATTAAATATAAATTCCCCATTAACCCCACTCGTACACGCTTTTATTTTTAACCTAACAACATGAAGCGTGAACATTGGATATGTAGAAACGATAGTAGGTGCAGTAATTGTGATTGCCTACGTATTCGTAACACTGTACGTAGCATGGAATGCCGACCCCTTTACATACTTGACAATCACCATAATAACAGTATCCATAATAATGTTCATAAACAACTTGTTTAGGCTTCTTAGGGCTCGCCAGGTTGCTCAATAATGCTTGCGAATCTGTTAAGCCTTATTGCCAGCTCGATCGGATCTACACAATCGTGCTTTACATCCTTGCTACACACACGGATTACTTTTGCTGATTCACTAGGTGGTTGGCTGACTGTTGCTACGTCCTTGCAACCAATTATTTCCCAGTCAATTGAGTACAGCTCGATTGGCGATAGTGAACCACCATGTGTTGTCAATGCGTCACATGGTACGTTAATTACCACACGCGGTCTTGTATAGACTACTTCGTTGTTGATAAATATTGAACCGCCAGGCGATAGGTATCGGATATACTTATCAATAAGGCTTGGCAAGTCTTGTCTCTTAGGGCTTAATATTATTGCGTTATACGTATCTGGAATCAGCATTGCCTGGGATGTTTCACAGCCAGCGACATCCTCTGTAGTGAAGCAGGATGTGTACTTAATCCCGAAGTCCCTTAGGTAATCCGTTATTGATGAATAACTGTGGACGGACGGTAGCCCAACCCTCCAATCAAGACCTGCAAGCAGGTTTCTTTGAATGAGTAAATAAAGTAAACGCCTACCCATACCAATTACGCAAACACAACACGTAATAGCTCATCTAGGAATTCTGGGAATGGGGTTGAAGTTATGCCTTGCGGGTTGAAGTATATGATGTATCTAAAGAACCCGCTTATCTCAATCAGTCTCTTAAAGTCCTTAAACTTCATGGTGCCGCCCTTCGATTTGTCCGCTATGTACTTCATAACACGCACAAGAGGTGTTGGCTCTCCCTCGGACATGAAGCCCAGGATTCCTAGTAGCGCAGTTGTTTGGTTGAACGGAGCTATATAAAGTATCGACCTTTGGAACATGTAGGGAACGGCAAGCAGAGAATTGTTGGGATTTACACACCCTGTATTAAGCCCTGCAAACTTAACTAGCGAGGCTATTGGGGTTACGTTGTATGATGAGTAGAACACTGATGAAAAATCAGGAGGCACTGCAAAAACATATATCTCGGGTATCCTAACTACTCGATAGCGCTTAGCGAACTCGACAGGTAGTGGTGATGTCAATAATTGATTGAGCTGTGTAGATACTTGCTCAAGCAAGACCTTGCCAAACGGTATAGTACCGAGACCCTCCGGTAGCGATACGTTAACGTTCTTCACCATATCCTCGAACATGACGCCGCCGCTGAGCACCCAGCTCTTTAATGGCTCAATAAAGTTGCACTCGCTCATCAAACATAAGGCGAAAATTGCAAATAAAAATTCCCAGCAATTCCAAATGATGTGCTTTATTTTTTATACCTTCGGTTTGACGCCAATGGGCAAGTCTCGCTCCTAAGGGCAGGAAGAGGTCATTGTTGCCATGCTAATGTCATGATTTGCTTCGCTATTTTTAATGCGTCGTTTATTGACGGTACGTTTGCTATCACCATGTTTGCGTTGTTGAACAAGAGCACGTTTATCTTTTTGTTCCCCACCTTGCCTTGGATTATGTATGCCGGGAACCTCTCCCTGTACTTAAGCGTGAATCCGTACTGCCTATTACTCCGTATTTTATCCACCACCGGCTTCACAAATGCTGGATCTGGGTGTGGCTCTATTGTTACGTTCACCACCATGTTCTTTATCGATATGTATTTGATCAACTCGTTCGGGTGTACCAACAGTGGGTAAACATTACGCGCCAGTGTGTTCAGCAGCAACCTCCTGTTCTTTGTTACGTGGTTTATAGCTGTGCTTACGTACTCATCAGACGACGCCTCAGCCACCGCCTCATAAATCACCTTGTACACATAAACCAAATCGCCGATGTTGGCCACGTTGTTTGCAATGAACTTGCCTGTGGAGAATATGGTCAGCGTTAGGTTGTTGGGTTCCACCAGCTTAAACGTAACTGCGTTGTTCCTTGGTTTGACCTCTACGTTCTTAAATAACAATGCAAGTAGCTCCTTCAACCTAAGCGAGCGTGGATCCTTCGGTGTTTCCTTAAATATGGTGCCGGTTACGACGATCTGTACGGCGTCAGCTATTGCTTTCATCCCGTTGAACTCCTCAACCCTGTGAAGCTCGCTAATGAATTTATCGCTCATCATACCTGCATTATAAATGAAGAATAAAGCATTTTTAATTATTACCTTTATAATTAAACGTGCAACCTGGAATAGTTAGGTACGTAATTATCGCTGGGACTGGAGTTGCCCTACTCAGTGCCGGGTTATTCTTGCTGAATAGTTTCGTTAATTCGTTCCAGAACGCGCCGAGCTATATACAAATTGCTGTAATACCGATTGCAACAGGTATTGCAGCATACTTATTTATGCAGTACAGGAACTTATTAAATAAGGAGGTCGGTGCCGAATGAGGGTTGAACCCCTGGTTCAGGCTAGGAATTCCGTACTGGAGTATATTCGTGACTTCTTTGAGCGGTCAATGCTGTCCCTTACGTATGTCCTACCGTATACCGTAGCCAGCAAAGTCCTGTCAAGCATAAGCGTTAATGTGCCCTACATATACACCGTCATCTCAGTCTCGCTGGACATGGTTTGGAAAATCATGGTGCTGAAATTCATAATAGCAGACCTACTAACACTGACCAACTCAGTAACGTCAATAATACCGCTACTGAGCGGGCCAGACATATTTTTGACGGCAATCCTCGTCATAACACTATATCTGTTCACCATCTCCGAAATAACACTGTTTAGGAAACTATCTTAAACCGTTTTTAGAATGTATCTCGGTGTGATTGTTATTACTCCGCTCGTTGTTTGTAATGTCATGACCATCTGTGTTCCTTCCCAATACGTTTCGTATAGGGCTTGTATTATTTGGGCTGGTGTTGGGTTGTTTATGGTTATTGGCCCGACCGATACCGAGAGCACGGCGGAGCACGGCGGTATGTCCGAGTTGTAGCTCTCGACAACTATGCTCCTCATGGCATTAAGCCTGAGCGATGACGCGCATGAAAGTACTGCTGGGTAGCGTGTCCTGTACAACTCCTTCATGAGTGGATTGTATAGCACGGTAACTACTTGAAGCGATGGGTACTTAAACGTCCCCGTCTCTATTGCAGACTTTACAAACGGCTTTATGAAGTTGATTGGCGTTGCATACGACATTAATTGTGCGCCCATTATTATTGCCCTTGCTATGCCCACAACCTCACCGTTCACGTTAAATATGGGCCCACCACTGAAGCCCGGGTTCAGCGGTAGTGTCGTCTGTATTATCCCGTGCATTGTACCTATCTGTGTAATTAGTTCTAGGTCGTTGGCTGAAACCAACCCCTCAACTATTGTCGGCTTCCTAACTATGCCGAGCGGGTAACCCATTGATACAACTACATCGCCATTATTAACAAGCAAGCTGTTACCAAGCCTCAGCGGTTCAACCTTAACACCGTCCGTATAGAGTATTGCTATGTCAAATATGTTATTACCCATCTGCCACAAAACCAGGGATTTTTCCGCAGGTACTATAGACATGTTGTCCGGACTCTGAATCAGTAAGAACACGTCCTCGTAATCCTTAACCACATGACTTGCGGTTACGAACAACGTCCCATTGCCGTAATTAGCAACGGGGAATGCGGTGCCTATCGATGATTTTATGTTCGTTGAGAACAGCGTCTCCTCAAACGCAACAACCGGGTAAACCCTGTACTCAAATGCATTGTACATTTCGTGCAAATACCTTGAAATCTCGCTTAAGACTGACGCCATCGCTGAACATAGCCTAGAAAAATAAAAATGACGTTTTTACTACTTAGGTTGTTTCTTTTTGTTCCTGCTGTGCTTGCCTCTTTTCGCGTTTTGCGCGCGTTATCACTAATTGCCCTGTCGTTATTTTGTACATAATCATCAGCCCCTCACTCCTCAGCTTCTTGTCGAGCTCGCCTATTTTGTCCCACGACTCATCCTTCAACTTGAGCACGACCTCGCCCTGCCTCCTCACGGCATCCTTTATCTCATTTATGTTAACGCCATCTATTGAATCAACCTCCTTACTGGGTTGCATTGTTATTGGTGCGTTAGTCGTAGTTACCTGCTTAGTTGAGTTTGGTGGCACGAGTTTTTCTATACACGATGTCCTCAGTGGGCATGTTGCACAATAATTGCCCTTGTGTATTGGTAGAACCGCGTACTCCTTATACGCTGTGTAGTACCTAATGAACTGGTCAATTGCTTGGTCGTTCATTTCTGGTATGTCTATTGGAACTGTTACAATGAGTCCATGCCTTGCGACAAGCTCGTCTGGAACAGTCGGTGGGTTTCCCCAGACAATTAATGCGTTACCCTCCTGTATTAGCAACTTCACTTTTGCCTGTGCGCCGTATTTTTTCTTCAGAACCCAGGCAATGACTGAGGCGTAGTTCATATAGTCAATAAGCTCATCCTTTGAATTAACCACTATGTATGCATCCACGTACTTAGGCAATACGGCTATTGCATGAACCCTTCCACAAACCCTGTACTGTGTGTACTGCGCGCACTCATCCTTATTTACTTCGTAACCAGCGTCCTTAAGCAAACCAAGGATTACGCCAAAGAGCGGGCTCTCCTCGAAATTCACACCAACAATATACCTCGCAGGGCACCACGCAATTTGTGCTACATCAATCACATACGCCTCCCTCGGCTCCTTCCCAAGCGCAGTAACTACATAGTCGAACCTAAGCGCCATTGCAAGTTAGGTGAACCTATTACTTAAAAACTTTGCTTGCCGTTATGCTCACGGCAAATTCGTGTAGTGCATCTAGGTTTAGGATTACTCCGAAGATGCAGTATGCCAACACGCCAATAATCGCCAAGATGGTAAGCATATTTAGCGTAAACAAGACAAACAATGCATATATTGACAAGGCACCCACAACCATCAGCGGTATTCCGATGAACCAAGCCAGTAGCGTTGCCTTTGCAAAGCATGCTTCATAAAAGGCCCATGCTATTAAACCAATGATTTCCAAAATTATGATTACAAACGACAAGCCAGCCCTAACCGATAGCCCAGAAATCCAGCCCAGAAACAACGCCAATGCATACATGTACCTAAAAGCATGGTTACTCCTTACTCGTAACCACAAAGCATGCCCGCGCCAGGACATATGCAATGTAAATATAAGGATAGAAATAAAAATAGGTAAATTTGATTTTATGCTATTTTGAGTTATGCAAGCTTATAGTCCGCCGCCTCCGCCACCGCCGCCGAATGCCTTGCTTAAGCTGCCGATTATTTGGAACACCATAACCAGCACTACCATTACCATCCCAAGGTTTATCATCGTATTTACTAGACTGGTTAGGTCGATGCTCATATTTCTCCCGCATGGATATTTATTAACCAATTAAAAAGAGCCAGCACCCTATGCATGAGAATGTTTTTAATTAGTACTATGAAACGTCTTTGGTATGCGGGTTGTTTTGACACAAGGTTCGTGGGTAAGGCAGGCTGTTACTGAGGCTTTGTTGGCTATGAAGTGGGATTTCTTCATTGTTGGTGTGGCTATAGTCATGGCTGTGCTCATATACCAACTGCTCGGCTTAATACCGCTGTCGGTGTACGTCGCATCAAGCCTTACATGGTTCATTGTGGTGCTGTCGGTGTATTCGCTAATTGCGTTCCTAATAAGGACGGGCATTGTAGTTCTAATCCGAAGACTGCAACATCGCTAAGTTAGGGTTGTGGAGCTGAGGACTTGGTACTTCTTGTACCTCAATATGTTTATCCCCTTTATCAACGCCTTCAGGTGCTTTACAACCTTCTGCGCGCAGTCCTGGTCTATGATTGAGGGGTCTAGTATGGCTGATGGGTCTGCGTAACCACAACCACTCATTGCGCTTGCCACAGTGAGGTTTACATCGGTCTTCACATAAATCCACCTGACCAATGGGTTCGCTATCGTCCTTGTATCAACATTGCCTATCAATTGTATCGGCATGAAGAGCTGCGTCATCCTTACGAAGTAGCCCTTGAACGTCTCCGTCTCTCTGCCCGCCTCATATGCGCCTGATAAGAACGCGTCAAGCGATGCGAGGAACACGTACGTATAAAATGTTGAATCAATAAATGAGTCAGGCATCCTCACGCTGTTCTCCCGCACAGCACCGCCAGAAAGGAAGGCAAACGCCTGCTTGACGACCTCCTCGTCCACATTGAACGATGGAGGCAAATCGTACAGTAGCGGTATTGTAAACGTCAATGTGCGACTCTGCCTTTCTTTTTTGGCCTCCACGTACTCGTAGTACCACCTGCTCGGTAAGTTTAGGAAGAACGCAATGTAGTAGATACCCCCAACCCTCACGAGATCCACCTCATTCGCTAGAAACGCGTAGTCGTCCCACACGAACAGGTACACATTGTTTAAATTAACATAGGCCCTGTTACTCCCGAGCAGTATCTTCTTAGCCATGAAGACATGCTCATTCAAAACACTAAAGCTACCCATTCAGTAAGTAGGAAATTTTAAGCATTAAATAAACTATGCACGCAGGCTCCTTATAAGCGATGCTATCATTGCAAACATCGCCGCCACAACGGCTAACTCCGTGACTGAGCTCATTACTTGTGTCAAGTTTATTGATACGCTTGGCGTTGGCGCTTGCGCTTGTTGTGTTGGGTATGCGCATGTGGCGTTCGTCACGGCCACATCGAATGACTGGCATAGGTAGTACTGCGTCGGGTTCAGCGAGCCACATGTCTGTAGCGAGGTTGGTGGTGTTGTACTTGATGGCATGACCAGGAAGTTATACATGAACGTGCCTATAGTGTTGGGCGCCATGAATTGCAGGCTGAGTGTTGATGGACCCGGCGGTGCAGTGTACGGCTGTTGCAGTGAGGCTATTGGTACACCGCTTGCGTCGTACACCACAGCCATCAGTTGCACCGGGTACTGTAGGGCGTTCGTCACATTGCAATTAACAGTGACGGTACCGCCTGGGCACACGGCTATCCCGCTCGACAGGCCACTGCACGTTATTGTCAGTCCCTGTGCGTAGCCGGTGATTGATTGTTGCCCAGAAGGTGGTGTAGTTTGTTGTGGCTGTATTACGCCCAGCGTCACTGCGGGCGAAGGCGCAGTTCCACATGTTGTCCCCGTGTCCGTGTTTGCGTAGTTGCATGCTACGGGTATGTTGTACGTGCCCGTCTGTGCCGTGGATGGCACCGCAATAGATGCCTCAAACTGCGCACTGCCTCCTGGCAGTGCTGTGAGTGTGCCTAGGCTCACCACCTGTTGTGTGAATGGGTCTTGGTACGAGCACGATACCGAGATGGTGTATGGGCTACCGTTGATTATTGAGAACTTGAAATCAGCCGTACCGCCTTGTGGAGCTGTTATGTTGATGTTTGTTGGCGATACACTAAGCTGGTCAGGCGCTGGGCACTCCACGTTGTTGCTTGAAGACGGCGTGCCTGATGGTGTGTACCCACCGACTTGTATATTCGTGCCGCTGTTTGTTGTTGATGATTGGACTTGATATGTAGCAGTTGCTGCATCAATCAAGTATGCCTGGCTCGGTGTCCCCTGCATTGCGACTGTACCACCGGTCGGCATTATTGGCACAACTATGAACCCCACAACCACTGTGTGCGTGCCCGGCACTGTGGATGCCTTGAAGCTCACCTCAAATGGTACGTTTGAGCCAAAGCCATTTGCCAGTGTCTGGGCAACATTTACGCCGTACATCCTAGACAAGAAGTACTGGTTCATTGCGTCGTAATTGCTCCATATACTCTCCACCTCGCTGTAGCTGACGGGTACCGCGTAGAGATGCACAGGTATTGGGAACTTAACCTGTGGTACAATGCATTGTATTGACGCATTCTGACCAGGCAATAACACCGGTATTCCGTTGTTTGTTGTGCTTGACTGTGAAACGACATAACACGTCGGGTGTTGCCAAGCGATTGGGCATAGGTATGGTGGTGCTGGTATGTAGGCTGGTTGCGCACCGATGTAGAACTGACATGGTGGAGTTGATGCCTGTGCCGTGCATGTGCCTATCGCATTGCCTGAGACCGTTATACCAAGCGTCGCCGATATGCTTGTCAGCCCGCTCAGTGGTACGTTGCAGGCACCCGATATTGAGGTGAGCGGTACGGTTAGGACTACACTGTAGGAGTTGCCTGGGGACAGCGTGGTCGGTGTGTTGCACGGTGTTGTTGCGTTGTCAGCCCTGCTCCCGTAGTTGCAATTGCTCGTTACATCACAGGTCTGCTGACCGATTCCTACGGACAGCGTGAACGAGACGGGTAATGGAGTCTGTGTGTTGTTGGTTATTACCGCCTCAACAACTAGGTTCCCACCAGACACCATTGTGTTGATGCTCTCGACAGCTATCGTATTGGTGCCACCGACCTGCTGGCAAACAATGTTGAGCGTGGATGGTGTTGCGTATGGCACCTCGATAGTCACCGAGTTACCCGCATTGTCATTAATGACAGCATAGAGCTGGGCACCTGTTGATGCGTAGTTCTGTAGCCCTGGTACGTTTATTTCGACTGTCTTCACGTAGGCGTAAGTGCCCTGCGACTCGGGCGGTACCCCATATACATAGGTGCTGAACCCAATCACTGGACACGCGCTGACTGTTGTTCCGTTGGGTAGGACTAGCGATGTTGGGTTTTGGCATGTGTAGTTCACGGCATAAATCGTTCCACCTATTGTACCGTCATAACCACCGTTCGGTAGTTGGATGGTTACGGTGCCAGTACTCGGGTCTGCACATGCCTCAAGGTTTGTAAGTTGCGATATTGGGTACGAACCATCACTCAGCGGGTTGCTGACGCAACCGCCCCATGAAACACCGCTGGGCAGGACGGCATATGGGTTCACAGCGACTTGGCTGTTAGAGGTTGCTGAACCAGTAATCACGCAGTTCGAACCCACCATGTAACCGCCCAGGTTTGTGCAGGATGATGGATCCAAAGCAACTGAACCGTTTAGTGATACATTAACGCTCAGAGCCAGCGGGTTCCCGCTTGTGTTGTAGAAGCTCACAGTCGACTGTGCCGGGTCTGTTACAGCGTATGCAGTCGTCGACGAAGGTGCTACGCCAATATTTATGCTTAATTGGTTCGTCTGTGTGGTTCCCGATGATGACATGGCCACCAAGCCGGTGGCTACTGTGCTCGATGTTCCTGTTGTAGAAATATAACCACTCACTGAGTACAGCGCCATCGGCATCACTACATCGAGCACCTTCACTGGTGTTACAGTGCCAGTTTGAGGTAGCGTTACCATGTATCCCTCTACATGTAGCCAAGTGCCTACTGACGTGTTTTGGTTCGCTATAACGCCTGTTCCTGTTGTTGATACGGGTATGCTTAATTGATACCCGGCGTTGGGTGTGTAGTTCGTGAATGCTACCTTATTTATGTTGGTGTGTATATCCGTCATGCCTATGCTGGCGGTTCCGCTCCCACTCACGGTTTGCCACGTCGACTTCAGAATCATTATGGTTGCGTTGTTCACGTTAGCCGTAAGGCCCGCTCCGTATATGACCGCGTTGGCGCTGGGTGTGCTTGAGCCTGTCGCCGACGTCGCCACCAGCCCGCTCATTTGTTGCTGGGACTGCGCTTGTGAGTTCGGTATGCCTATCCCACCTATGCTCAGGCTTATCTTAGCCGTCTCCGGCGCAAGCTGGCCCGTTAGCGACGCCTGCATGACATCGCTCGTGATCGGTACGCCTGCGTATAGGTACGCAACATCCTGACCATTAGCAACAACAGTCAACCTAACAGGCATAATGCACTCGGCGGCGGGCATCAATGTTGTTGGTGCTTGCTGAATGAGTAAATTAATCCATTCGTATAGAGATGCAAATGTACTAGTTATTGGTCCGTAACCAAACGTATTTATTATGGCTTGCGTCTGTGTCCCGAAGAAGTAATTGATTAATGAGCCTATTGTGCCTATGTAGTAGTACGTTGTTGATGATTTTCCGAAGACTATGTTGTATATCTTGTTGACGCCTTTGACGTATGGGAACGCGTTTGAGTAGTAGATGAACCACTCGATGGGTATGTCCACCTTCAACTTATTAATTACGGAGTACGTACTGTAAACCGCAATGCCATACTCGGACGTCACATAGTTACTCAGATTGAATACCCTGGAATACTTGGACAAAAACTCGGCAACAGTAACATTCATCGTGCTCAAAGAACCAGCCTGCGTAGCTGCCGCAAAGCATGGAATAGCCAGCATGGCCCAGCCCAGCGGATCCTTTAACGCGTCAAACAAGTCATCCCAGAACGAGGTAGATTTGGCGGTAACACCTGGTGGCTGAACGTTGTTAAAGTCTTGTGATACTTGTTGCATAGCGTTCTGTAATGCTTGCGCCTGCGAAACTCCTTGCGATACATATTTATTAATTATATTCTTTAACTGTTGATATGCCGCGTTCAGAGCCCTTAGATCTCCGTCTAACGTGGTGACGTAACTGTCTAGGTTTGTGATGAAGTCCGCTATGTCCTGCCCATCGTTGGCAATAGCCTTTGCTATATCAATTGAAGTTGCACTAGTATCGGCGAGACTTGAGAAATCACTGGTGCTTACTTGTGGGGCGTTGGGTATTGTTGATAGGAACGCGTTAATGTCGCCTATATATTTATTGTATGCATTAACAAAGTTATTATACGCATCGACTAAGTCAGATGGTGCAGGTGGCGATGCCGTCCACCCAATTGACTGAAGCTGGTTATATATCGCATCCCATTGCTCACCGTAATAGCCAGCACTGTATATATGTACGAAGAACCTGTACAAACGCCTTGAGAACAGTGAGATTAGGTTAGCTACAGCTTCTTGGTCGGTTTGATCCGTCAACAACTCAGCGAAGTAGTTCCACAGCGGTGTGTTTCTGTCGAGCACTTCGGATAGCGCACTCCCAACTATTCCCTTTACACTGCCTGGAACGCTGTTAAATATTTTATTTATGCTATTCAGGATTTGGTTCTCTAGTTCTGGCTCTAGATCGACCGCGATTTGGCCCCAGTCCTCGATTTGACTCACTGCCTGTTGCGATGTTGTTGGTACCTGTGGCGTTACTTGTACTTGACCGCTCGGCGTCGTCTCGACGGTGCCTTCACCAATTGCTTCTATGGTGTAATCTTGAGTTTCTATTGTATAGAGCGGACCAGTTGTTGATTGAGTTCCGCTTGCTCCCATGTTTTCCTCCATCACGGTTGGATTCAGGTTTTGTTCCACGGTCTGCATTACCGAGCCAGGTGTAGATGGAACATTGCTAACGGTGATGCCGAACGATTGCATTGTTTGGGTGTATGCTGACCGCCATATATATTGCACATTCACTTGGGATGGTAATGCATTGTATGCAACAGGTGGGAGGTTCGGCGATACGTATTGCATAAACGCGGCGTGCAGATCCATGTTTGTCGAGAGCGCGTTAGCAATTGCCTGTGCCTGCACATCCAAATCCGCATTCAGCTCGTTAATTACGCTCTGGCCGACATAATCAGCAAACTGCTTAGCCGGCTCTGGCATTTCCGCGTTGAAATCGTAGTAACCCCTCAAGTCCTCTGGGACGAGAAGTTCATAGACCTTCTTCCTGAGGTACCATTTGGAGTACGAGTCGAGATTCGCAAAGAACTGTGCGTAGCCGTTTTGGTTTTGCGTTTGTGAAGCGAATTCAAGAGCCATATTAGACAAGGTACTGTACAGGTTGCGATCCTGAGCCTGTAGCACGTCCTCTTCAAACGACAAATACATCGGACCATACGAGGCGTACTGTATCCCAAAGCGGCTAAAGATGCTGTTGAGGATATCGCTTATTGTCTCATCAGTAGCCTTGAGCAATGCCTTGACGTAACTGGCCGAAACCATTGCAGTCCCGCTTCCAGGCATGTTTGTGAACACCGGCACACTTGGCGGTGCCTGCATTGCTTTGATGCGCTCCATTGCCACGGCTGTTGCAACTTTAGGGGCAAACAGCAGAGCTTGTAGCCCAACCATGATAGCTACGTTCACTGCTGCGCATATTCCTCCCGCGAGCGCCGCGTTCACTACGTCCATGAATATCTGTGATACGTAGCACGCCGGCTTTACTGTTATTGAGAGAGGTAGCGAGTTTGCACTAACCGTTGTCATGTTTCCCGTCCCGTCATCGTACTCCACATCAACTGACAACCACAGGTTCTGCAACTGCTTGTTCTGAAACGCATACCTCGTCTGGACGTCTATTGGTAACCCGAACGGCAACGTCAGTGTTAATGTTGTGTTCCCGCTTGGGTTTGTGTACAGACCGCCCGGTGGTTCATATACAAAGATGCGTGTGTATGGTTGTGATGAGCCGGGCTGGGGTATAGGTACGGAGATTGTTATGCGCTTAATTATTACCTGCCCGTAGGTCGGTATGGACACATTGAGTGTGATGATATCGCCCTCAGTAATGGACTGAGGAACATCAATACTCGGAGTGCCAACTACCGCGCCTGGCTTAGATTGCACATTAACGCTACCTTGTACCTGGCTACTCATAAAGCTCGTCAATACAGCTTATATTTAATAAAAACTAATCCACAATAATCAATACGTTTTTATTTTAGGTCTTAAGGCGTGTGTTCGCGGCTGTGCCTAATTATTTCGGCAATGCCGAACACCAACGCGCCCATTATTCCGAGCGCGAGCACTGCCTCCAGGAGTTGTGTTAGGTTCAGTGTCGGTGGTGGCGCGCCGGTGACTGTTACTTTTGTTGGGCACTGCCCGGTTGGTGACGTTGAAACTGTGAATGTCTGGCAGTACGGCATTGTGGCTGACGGTGAGCATGTACCTGATGGTAGCGAATACGGCGGTGTTGTGGTGAACACTGCCATTTCATACACCGCCTGCGTTATTGTGTTGGGCGTTGTGAACTCAACGCTTATTGCTGACGTCTGACTGGGTTGCACCTGAACTGGGTTGCCCGCCTGGATTAGATTGCCTAGGTTGTCGTAAATTGCTGGATATAGCGTGACTGCCTGTGATGAGTTGTTCGTTACACTGCACTGAAGCGTTGTTGTGCATGATGGTGCGTAGTTAGTCAGCGAGTTGAACGGGCAGTTAACCTGTATTGGTGTCGCTGTTGATGAGACTGATATTGTAACTGCAAACGCCGGCGCGTTGCCACATGATGCATTTGTTGATGTGTTGTACATACCACATGCTATTGATGTGTTGTACGTGGTTGGTTGCGCGTTGGTCGGTACATTAATTGTGGTGCTTATTGATGCTTCTCCATCGTGCGGTAGGCTTATTGACCCCAGGTTAACCAGCTGCTGTGTGAATGGGTTCATGTATGAGCACTGTAGCGTTATGTCGTACGGGCTGTTGTTGTAGATGTAGTACGAGATAGAGACCGACTGGCCGGGCGATGCGGCTACCGACATTGATGAGTTAGACAGTATTATCTGCCCAGGCGCTGGGCAGTTGGTGCCCGTAGCGCTTTGTTGCACTATGTAGTATGCATAGGCTATATCAAGTAGGTACGCGTTGGTCGGCGTTAGTTGCTGAGTTGGCGGCGCCGACAAGGCCCTAATTGCCGTTGGTGTTGTTGTGTAGCCCAGTGGCACGGCAACGAAGCCTACTGGGACTGCGTATGTACCTGGTGAATTCTGTGCAGTTATTGGGAATGAGGCAACCTCTATGTTGCTTACGGTGGTGTTGGCAGGTATCTTAACCGGCGTGTACTGCACTGCATACTGTAGCGCTATGTCGTTCAATTGGGAATACGAGTAGTTGCTTAGTGTAACCGTTGTAGGCAGTGGCACGGCGTAGAGTAACGTGTCTATCGGGAACTCCGCCTCCGGTAGGTAGCAAATCACGGTTGCGTTCTGCCCAGGCAGTAATACAGGCACCCCACCCATGTTAGAACCGCTCTGCACAAAGCATACTGGGTGCCTCCAGTGTATTGGGCATACAGTTGCTGGTACATAAACCGGCGCGCTACCTAGGATGCCTGCCGCGCATGCGCCAACATATGCTGGGGTTGTGCATGAAGCCAGCGAAATACCGCTAGGCGTTACAAACCTTAGTATAACGCTTAGCGTTGTGTTCATAGCCATGTATTGATTGAGAGACGGGTTGTTCTGCAACAGCGGTAGCAAGTCTATCTCCACAACGTACTGCTGTGTCGTGCCTGGGCTTATCGTTATTGGCGAAGCACATGGGCTTGGCGAAGCACCTTCTGCATAGTATATGCAGTAGTTCGTCACATCATACGTCTGATTGTTCGGGAACCCTACGCTAGCCGTTATGCTTGTTTGAGCTGGTGCATTGCCCTGGTCTTGCTCAAGCACATCAATTGCCACCAGCACCTTGAGTTTCGTACCAACAACAATTGCGCCGTTCACCGAAATACCTGGGCCCGTCTGCCCCTGGTACCCGCTACATTGGACTGTAAGCAATGGCTTCTGTGCAACCAGAGGTACTGGAATCACAACAGGTTGGCTGTTCAGGTTGCCCTGGAGCAGTAGGTATATGTTGGCGCCGGCGCTCGCTAGGTCTGGCAGGCATGATAGGGGTATTGATAGGTACGTTATGTATGCCTGCGTTGTTTGACCAAATGTGCTTCCTGGCTGATACGGCACGCCGTATACGGTAACCTCGTTCTGGAGTATTACGAAGCCTTGCGCGTTACCGTTCGGTGTCTGTATCGTTACTTGTTGCGGACTCTGTACGTTACATGTTGCGGGCACCTGCGTTATATTCGTCGCGACCACTTGGTACGTTATTGTACCGTTGAAGCCTATATTAGCCAACTGCACGCCTATTGCTGGGCATGTGTTGTTAGTCGTCCCAGAGCACTGATACACACCGCATATGTACAGCGCCTGAGTTAGTGCGCTCCAGCCGCTTGTTGTCGGCACCGTTGTTGCGAGCGGGCACTGCGCGCTCCAGTAGCTACTGCTCGGCACAAGCGAGCCAGGCTCAATTACTGCCGTTGCCAGCGTAATCGTCCCGCTGTCCAGCACACAGATTACGTTACCGTTTTCGTCCGTGTATTGCTGCCCAGCGCAACTCTGCGGTAGTGTGTTGCCTGTCGGTGAGAACGATATGGTTACCTGTGGTTGTTGAACCACTAACTGGTTGCCTTGTTGCTGTAACATATAGATTGCGACCTGCATCTGCGCACTCTGCTGGGACGGTGTTGAAAATATGGTGTCCAGGTACAGGTTCATTGTAGACTGTACGCCGCTGATTTGCGCAGTGACGTAGTACTTCGCATCACTTATGTTGCTTGACGGTGGCGTCTGCACATTTCCGCCAGACCCCTGTTGGACGCTCATGGATGGTGTAACTACTGCGGTCGTCAGCTGTTCTAGTCCTTGTGTGTAGACGTCGTAGGCAAACAGCTCTATAGATAAGTTGCCGAGAGATGGTGGTACGCTTGGTGTCGTTGTTGGAGGGGTTGTGGATTGTACCATTGGTATGTCTAGCTCGTACTTCATGCATAGGCTGTACGATGAGCCGTAATCAATGTTCGGCGACGTCCATATGGACTGCGCCTGGCAGACGAACATTCCATCCTGTGCCGATGCCCTGTTCGGCGAGCATGTAAAGCTTATTAACGGTGTGTCGTTGCATGACTTAGCTATGTATACATTGATGTTTGTCACAACCCACTGCGTCACGTCACTGCTAAGTACGTAAGTCGGCGTGGCCTGCTGTTGAGACTGGGATGCCGACATTGCTATGAGCGACTGTTGAACTGTGGGTGTAGCTACTGTGCTCTGTACGGAAGGCACCGTCATGTAGGTCTGGGCCTGTGGTAATACAATCCCCAGCGTTATTGTCGGTATATTTGTAGACCCGTTTATGTACGCATCGATTGAGTCTTTACTTATCAACACGCTACCGTACGTTGAGAATAGACAGCCCTGCCCCGACTGACCTTCGACACATGCATAAAACGGTACAACACATGAGCTTGGGTTCAAACTTATCAGTGGAACGAACGCGTTTACGAACTGCTCGGCTAATGCGCTGTTCTTGCCCAGTTTAGTTGCTAAGTACTCCATGTACAGCGATGGGAAGAACGCTAGGGCGGATACTTCGAATATCCCTCCCTCGTTGATGTCAGCCTCTATGTTGTTCAGTACCAAGGTGTTACCTTGCTGCGTGATTTGAAGCTTGTACGATACGGCATTTTGCAGTACGTTTTTGAGGAAGGGTGGTAGTATTTCGTCAGCCGAAATTATACCCATATGTGTTGAAACGTAGTTGCAATACTGAGTATCTAAGTCCAGCGCCAAACCCCATCCGGCAAGTCCAGCTATAACACCAGCGGTTATAGCGGATGCGCCCGCAATACCGCCTATAGCTCCAACCTCTTCTGGGGCTTCGGCAGCAACCCCTGGAGCTGCTGTTGATAATATGGATATGGCTGGAAGCAGGTATGATTGCAATCCAGCCATGTTCTGCTCAACTGTCTGTGACGTGTTGTATGCGTTGCTGAGCGACATGTTGCCCACTGTGTTCGCTATATCATCATCGCTTGAATTCGGTGTTAGCCCCAGTGATGACAGTATATTTCCCGCATTTGACTTGGCGTTCTGTAAGTAGGATATTGCATTGGATAGCTGTTGTTGCTGGTTGCTCGGTAGGTTCGGCATCATTGAATTGATGGTGTTTATGGCATTGTCCGCAAACTTGTACGCATCCCTTGCGTACTTGGCTGTTAGCGATAAGTAGGAATACGTGCCGAGGAGCCTGTACAACGCCTCACGCTCATGTAGATATGCGTACTTCCTAACAGCATTCCTGAACTCCTGGTTCTGGCTGGAAGCCGTGCTTAAGGTTTTACCGACAACAGCAAGGTCGCCTGGTGTCGTCTGTGGCGACAGGGAAGCCTCAATCATTTTGTTCAGCATATCCGGCGGGTCTTGTTGGTTCGCTGAGTAGAGCGAGTTGGTCAGCGCCTGGCTGATTAAGTTGTTTATCACGCCGGGCGGTGGCGGTTGTGGTGTCCCTACGTTTATTGTTACAAGCCTCTTATCGGTTATGGTTACCTGGTTGTTCTGTATGTAACCAACTGCAAACATCATTACATACGTCCCCTGAACCATTGGGTACGTCCCTTGCACAATCTCTATTGTAGCGGGTAGCGGTATGTAAGAGTTGAGCTGGCCGACAACCACGTCCTGGCATGATACCTGCCCGCTATATGAGAACACATTGCTCACCTCAACAGCGCTCTGCGGCCACGTCCCAGTGGGCACGCCGTTCTGTAGGGTCTGATACCACAGGAAGTACCCTATCGAGCCTCCCTGCGGAGCGTAGAGCAGGCACACCCTTATGTCTAGCGTGCCGTTACCGCCCATGTTGTATATATACGCGCTGAATGATGCCCCGCCGGTGTTCGGCGTCCATGTTAGTGTGGACGGTATTGACCAGTACGACCATATGAAGTCCGGCGCCAAACCGCTGGGTGGCGGTATTGGGGGAACGACGGTGACTAAGCCGGTACCGCTTGGTGCCGTGTTTACTCCTATGTTTAAGTACTGCACATCAGCCTGTATCCACTGGCCGCTTGGTGTGTAGTACGATGTGTCGAAACCAACCCAATACTGCCCGCTCGGGGCATTGCTCGGTATTGCTATGGATACACTAAGGTTTGCTTGCGACTGCAGTTGCCCCAAGTCGTACTCAAGGCACTGCCCAACCCCAAGGGTTTGTGATGTACTGCCCACTGTTGCTTGAACAGAGCCTCCGCTGGGCGCCGACGTCAAGCAAACCCTGAAGTACCTGTCCTCACTCCAAATCTGTTGTTGCTGCTGGACAAGCGATTGAGGTAGGCCGCACGGTGACAGTGGTATGTTCGACTCCCTAATTGTGAATGAATAATTAAGTGTCTGCCCAGGTGAAGCCTGGGCGGTTGCTGTGCAATAAGTTGATGAGCAAACCCCATTTACAAACATTGGGTGTGGGTAGACTGGGTTCGGTACTGCCTGTGGTAGATCCTGAACCCATTGGTTGATTAAATTATTGTTGAGTTGCTGAACTGTTGAGGAGAACTGGTTTGACAACCACTGCTTCGCTGTGTTCACTATGGCGTTATCCACCGTTGCATCCCAGCCAGGTGGATACACGGCATTCATTTGGGACCAACATACCTGCCCCTGCGGCGTGTTGGGTGATGGTGGTGTAAACGTTATGGGTTGCCCATATATCCTCTGGGGCTGTGGTGGTTGCGTGCTGTATTGATACGTACATGTACCTGCATATGGCCCGCTTGTTTGGCATGATAAACTACTAAGTGGAGCTAAATCAACAAACGGCTTGAATGTCATTGTGAAGTAGCCGATTGGACTATTGCTACAGAGGAAGAAGAACTGTATGTCAAAGAACGCATTCAGTGTTGTCCAGTCACATTGATTCACGTTAGTGATTAGGTCGACATAGTACACATTCGGGTTTGTGGGACTTTGCCGCCACATCGTTGATGGTATACTAACTACGTTGTTTAACAACCCAGTCAGCAACTCACTCTGCGAGGCATTTGGATACATCGCTTGATAGGCGCTCCAGTTGATGTTGCTTAGGTCGATTTCCACCCGCAGTCCGAGCAGTACTCCTAGACCTAGAGTTAAATAGTATGGCGGTATTGTGCCGGCCAAGCCCTCATAAATGACAAAATGCGCAAATGGATCGATCCCAGAGGCGTATGGACCAATCTTCAACCCAGCTGGTAAGTCTACCTGTACGTAGTAGTCGAGCGTTGTGTACAGGAAATACCCGTAGTACAGCGTTGGGTTGAACTGCCACGTTATTGCCCCAGCCGTGCTTGATGGCGTATAGCTCAGCAGGTTCTTCAGTTGGTCAAGCCCATAGAGCCCGTAGGTGCCCGGCGTCCCGAACGGCGTGCAGTTCGAGCATGCCGGCAGGTTGCAACAATTGCTTGACTGTGAAAATGCCCTAACCGCTGGGGCTATTGCTGTGACTGGTTGATTAATTGTTAGGAACCACATGTTTGGTGTGAGCGGTGATACATTCACCATCCTGGGCCTTGGGTAGCTCATCAATGCGTCAGTGCCCATTATGTTTAGATTCCTAGCCTGTATGCGTAGGTTGTCCATCTGTGACGCCACGCCTGCCAGCCGCTGAGCCAACTGTGAGTACTGGGTCTTGCCGTTTATTGTTAGGTTGACCAACGACTCAACGTCAGAATTTATGTTGTTTACTATGTTGTAAATCAGCGTGCTTGAAACGCCGGCTCTCTGTCCAACATCCAGCACCTGCCTTAAGTCGTTATCTATCTTGACACGCGTTGGAGCTAGCCCGCTGAGTGATTCGTACCCGAGCTTTGAATATAAGATATTTATGAATAAGTCGGATGCGTATATGGACAGCGCGTTAATGAATTGCTGCGCGTATATCCCAGATGCTATCGATGATGTGGCGGAACCTATATTGCTAGCGAGCGTTGGGTCTATGTCCATGCACGCACTAAGTATTGACTGCGAAACAAATTGCTTCAGCTGGGAATCAATGCTTGCAAGCTGGGGTCTAAGTACGGCGTAGCTTTGCGTTGCATCGTACGGCGTAGACACCGACTCCGAAGCCATGTTAGCCAACAACTCGGCATACGGACTTGCGTATGTCGCTGTCGACAAGGCAGTAACGCCGGTTGCCACAAGCGGAGAGAAGAAGGGTGGTATGTAGGGTGTAAGTTGTTGCAAAATGGTATTCACGGCTTGCGCTGTGGCTATACATGGTGGAAATGTGCCGTTGCCGAAAAATGGTTTAAACAATCCAGCAAACCTCAATGGAACAGTATTAACTCCGAAAAATAGCGCGCCTGCGATATCACTGTTCCATTCTTGTTCATACACAAGCCTGGAAAACCCAACCGAGGATATGCATACTGGGTGCAATCTGACGGTTAAAATATCGGATGGTGAGGTTATCGTCTTATCAGTGTTTCCGTCGTTGTACGTTATTTCGAGATAGTACTTCACATCTACATATACGGAGGAGCCCTTCGCCTCCGAGAGCAGTTTCTGCCTAAGTGCGGGATCTATTGCTACGTACAGCGTTATGGGTATCTTTATTATGGTTTGCCCGCTCGGTTCTGTAAATATGTTTAAATTCACTGAAGCCATCTGATACGATGAGTCCAGTGGAATCCATTTCCACGTATTTGGGGGTGTACCAAAATCCGCTTCGAATGCCTGCGCATGTATTGTTATATTCTTTATTATGACTTGTCCATCCGTATTTATGATAGGTATAATAGTAATAGACGCACCCTCATCACACCAAAGCCAATTAAGATCACACATGTCTGGGTTATAAATAACCATTAAGTGGATTGCTGTTATTGCTCCAACGCCTGAATTAACATTAACGTTCTGGCTCTGTTGCTGGCTCATTAATACTCAAACTAAACCGCTCATTAACCAATTAAAAATACAGAGCACACTGATACATGCCTAATTATTTGTTATCTTTGTTTTTCCTCGTCTTCTGTAAACGGTAGTGGTATTTCCCTAAGCTGTGCGTATCTCTTGACTATGTTTGACGCTGTTATCCTGGTTACGCCGAATTCATCGCACATATTCTCTATGTTCGAAATATGACCCTCCTTCATTACAATGTACATAGACGCCGACGCAAGCTCTGCAGGCATTGACGCCTTGAGCGACTTATACTTGAGCATGTTGTTTAGGTGCTGTACGGCTTGCTCTATTGTCCCCGTGTCCATTCCATACTGCCTACCCACGCGCCACATCTTGCTTATGCATGACTTCACCGCCTCCTCATCACTTATATCCCCAATCGCCTTGCGCGCCTTAGACAATAGCTCAATCCTGGCTCTCGCGCTGAGTTTCGTGTTTTGTAGGACTTTCCTACCGTAGCACGTTATCCTAGACGCTATTATCAATACCGCCTGCTCTATTGCGACGGGTGGTATTGCCGAGAGTTTCTCAAGTGCAGCTTGGTTGTCAAGCACTGCTGACAACCGCGCCTTAGCTGCAGAAACCAGGTCCGTAGGTAGCGCTGGCGCTATTAGGTCTATGTCCTCCATAGCCTTTATAACGGTCTTGGCAACCTTCACGTCCTTTGTGCTCACGCCGAACAGTGTGTTCGCGGTTATTCCGTATTTGTTGAACACGTCTTGTAATTTATTGTACACGTCCATGACGTAATGTACTATGCCCTTTGCTACAAGTGTTGAAAGAGCAAGCGTTAGGCATATCACAGCGTTCCTCTCGCTCTCATCGCAATTTATATTATAGAAGTACATGTATGTCTTAAGCGTATCTATCGTTTCAGGCTCCTTGACACGTAGTATCCCATACATCGTCTCTAGGGTGTTGGCTCTTGTGTAGCCATCGAGTATATAAACTGGCGATGTGCAGTTCGGCGGATCCTTGCATGCGAACACTGTCGGCATTATTTGTCCTAAGTTGTATATATTCGACGCAATCTCGGCGCTTGCTCCAAGCATGCTCATGACTTTTTCGTACGATAACTCATGCATTAGCATAACGGCACTATCGAAGATGTGCTTCGGTCTCTTCTCCTTTAAGAAGTCCTCAACAAACTGTCTAAGGGTCATCTCAGTATGTACCCTAGGTATAGTCCTGATAATCCTCAATACATCCTCCTGAACCTCTGTAGTCCCTGCTGTACTCATAACCGAAGAATAATTGGGAAAACGGTGTTTTTAAATCTTTCTAGTAATTATGAAATTAATGTTACTGTGGCTTCTCGCTTCCGCCCGCTGATTGCTCAATTATTGATTTTTGCTCCGTTCCATACAGTTCGCCCTTCTTCTTCAGTAGTGATACCTTGTCCTGGCGTCCAGGTATTAATATGGCTTTCATTACCTCAGCATCGTAAATTATATTCAGCGGCACGCCGAATGAGTACTGCTTGCCCAACAACTGCATGACTAAGCCGTTGCATGTTTGCATAAACGTGTCCGCGGTGATGAAGAACGGGTTTACACCTGGTATTGAGGCTGGGTTACCTTGTAGCATTATGTTTGTAAGCACAGAGGCTGGTGTAATCTCAATTGCGTTCTTTGACTGCCCATCTATGTATGATATGAACTCACCTAGGTCGAGGCTCTTCTTTGTGCGTGATTCGTAATGATTAGAGATTATTTTGTATAAATCGCTCAATTGAACTGTCTGCTTGCTTATCTTGGTTTCGAATATCTCCCTAAACATCTCAAGCACGTCATCCTTATCGTTACCAAGCGGTAGGTAGTTAAGTGCAAAGTCAATCAGTAGGTAGTGCAGTATTGTTGAGCCGAGCTGTGTTGAGAAGTGTGGAGCCATCGTAACGGTCATCACCCTCTCCTTGGCTATGTCGTATATGACATCAACAAACTCAGTAGCGCAATATGGGCAGTTTACGTCGTAGCACATTATGAGCCTAGCCTTGTCCTTTCCCTCCCACGTATAGCCTATTTTCTCTATCTTCCTGAGAGCCATCAGCTTCGCATTATCTAGGTCGATGACCTTTTCCGTATTTAACTGCGGCACGGGTTGTATCTGGAACATACAGCGTGAAGCGGATCAGGCAAATAAAATTACAAAAAATTATTTATTTTTAGTGTTCGCCCGTCGTCGAACCCGAGACCCAGGGCTTCGAGCTTCTGCCTTGTGTATGGTAATTCAAAGTACACCGAGTACTTCTTGCCCAACCCTGTTGTTATGTAGACAAGCCAGTCGCCAACGCTGAGCGATATGTTGTATGCATCAACTAGGTCCATTATGTCGAACTCAGCATCACCGCAGACGCTTCTATACACACTATATGGTGGTAGGGATATCGGTACCTTAAACGGATCCCTCCCAAACAGCTTCGTCAATTGCTCCCTATACTTGTCCCTCATCTCGTCACTGAGTATTGGAAAGCCCCTGCCAGTGGTAGTTATTGTGTAGCAGAACCAGGCGGCGTGCGGGTCTTTATTTATTGCCATGCAATCCCGCGCTAATTGATACTCCTCGTATTTAGCAAGGAACCTGTTCATCCACCTGCCAATCCTCGTTGGTATCACTTTATCGCCCTTCACATCAACCACTTTGTAATACAATGCCGTCTTGATTACCTGGTCTGGATCCTCATTCACGCCGTACGTCTCCCTAATCACGTTACGCAGTAAATCTAGTTCCGAAACAAGCTCTGCATATGCGGCAACCAGGTTTGGGTAGTCTTCCCTGCTCACTGTTA